>ERZ809224.1384-NODE-1384-length-17790-cov-5.900197_pt1 | contig 17790 bp, 16 predicted proteins | sample MGYA00520513_ERZ809224 | MGnify/ENA primary metagenome ERZ809224 (study PRJEB31576, sample SAMEA3212658) | Homo sapiens | biome: human-gut; feature: human gut; material: fecal | place: Sweden | collected 2012 ... | reverse complement strand
CCGCATCCGCGCTCTCACCAGACGTCCTGCCGCCATCGCTGCAGATGAATGTATCCGCTACAAAGATCTCTGTCTGGATACCGGAAAACAGGAGCTGACTTGCCAGAAAACCGTTTCCCTCTCAAAAAAAGAAACCGCCCTTCTGGAATACTTCCTTCGGCACAACGAGCAGACTTTATCCCGGCAGCTTCTGCTCTCCTATGTATGGGGACCAGACAGTGAGATTGAGGAAGGAAATCTGGATAACTATATTTATTTTCTGCGTAAACGGCTCCGCACCGTAAAAAGCGCCGTACAGATACGTACGGTTCACGGCGTTGGCTACCGCATGGAGGATACCAATGTACACTGAACTTCGCAAACATCTGACACGTTTGTACACCATAACCACCGGCCTGCTTTTAACCAGCCTGCTGGCCATTTGCTGTTTTTATATGTACCGCTCCGTACAATCCAAAAATGAGGCTGCTTTTTCCTCTCATTTTTTGAATATTTCTACGAAATTTCAGACAGAAAATTCTTTTTCTGATGCCTGGCTCTCTCAAATGGAAACTGCCAATCATCTGATTATCCAAATCAGTGAAAACGGAACACCTTTGTTTTTCAAAGGTTCCTGGGTTCCAAAAACTTCCCGCTCTGTGCTTCTCTCCATAGCTCAGGATCTTGTACAAAACTATTCCATATCCGCAGATATGGCTCCTGTCTCCTCTTCTTCCGTACAGAGTCCGCTGTTTACCTTCCGGGGCGGTCACCACGACTGGTATACCGCCATGGTAATGGTGTGCCGGACCGAAAAAGGACAGAAAAGTCTCATTTTAATACAGGATATCACAGCTTCAAGAACTCAGCTTTATCGGCAGGTGATCTTCTTCCTTATCATTGATTTCTTCGGTATTCTCCTGATAGGACTGATCAGTTGGTTTTTTGTAGGCAAATCAATCCACCCTTTAAAGGAGAATCAACAGAAGCAGACGGCATTTCTCGCAGCCGCTTCACATGAGCTGCGCACGCCCGTCGCCGTAATCCAGGCAAGCGCTGAGGCCATTACTGCCTCACCGGAAAATACCTCTCAAATGCTGCATATCATAGGTCAGGAATGTAAACGAATGAGTCGCCTGATCGCTGATCTGCTTTTTCTGGCTTCCTCAGACAACGGCCGCTATACGGTAAATGTAAAAGAACAAAATGCTGACACCCTGCTGCTGGATGCCTACGAGATGTTTGAACCCCTTTACCGTGAAAAGGGCCGCAGACTTAAACTGATATTATCCGAAGAAGAGCTTCCTCCCCTGCTTTGTGACCGTGACCGTATGCTTCAGGTCTTTTCCATCCTTCTTGAAAATGCCCTGTCTTATACCCCGGCCGAGAGTCCCGTGACACTTTGCTCTCGCTTCCAAAATGGCATATTCTCTTTTTCCGTCATCGACCATGGCCCCGGCATTACGGACGAACAAAAAAAACTTGTCTTTGACCGTTTTTATCAGGCAGACAGCTCAAGAAAAAACAGCGGTCATTTGGGGCTTGGACTCTCCATCGCCAAACAACTTGTCCACCTGCAGGGCGGAAAACTCATTCTTACAGATACATCCGGGGGCGGCTGTACATTTACTGTCTGTTTCTGAAAATTATTATCCGCACCGTTTTCCGACGCAGACACTGCCCAAAAGCCGCATGGCCTTTCCCCGTCTCCGGTTCAAAACTCCATTTTTATATTTTCCGTACACACAATTCCTTTTCGAAATCCGGCAAAAAACGAAAGCAAAAAACACCGAAAAATCGTTTTTAAACTTATTGACAAACAATAAACAACAGAATATAATAAAATTCAACAGCAAACAATAATATACGAAAGGAGAATTTGAGCATGACCTTAAAGTCAAAAGTAGTTCCGATGTTTTTTGCCGGAAGAAATGAACGTGAAGTAAAAGAATACGATCAGCAGTTAGAAAGGCTGAACCATTTATATAAAGAAGAAGCCGAATTTCTTCCTCCGCTTGCGTTTGGCAGTGAAATCCCAAAGGAGGCTGATGTCATTGTTTTTCCTCAGCTATTTGGCGCAATTTTCCGTGAGAAAGAGAGGCTTTGCCAAATAGAGCTTCCAATTATGATTATAACCTCCGAATTTGGAACAGTGGAAATGTGGGACTGGGAAATCGTGGCATGGCTTCGCGATGAACTTCATCTCAATGTCTTTTTCCCGTACAGCACGGAGATGGCGCAGGTTATATTCCGCTCACTCGCTGTAAAAAAACAAATGACCCAGGGCATGAAATTCCTTATGTTTCAGGATGATCCCGGAGAGGGAATGCAGGCTTATCTTTTCAAACGTTTCTACTGGTGGGATAAAGATTGTACCACTCAGATTGAAAATGCTTTCGGTATAAAAATCATTTACAAAAGCTGGAAGCTTTTGAATGAATACGCGAACCAGATACCCGATGAGGATGCCCGGGCACTGTGGAAGGAACGTGAGGTTCCAAATGAAAACGTTCCAGAGAGCTGTATTCTCAAAGCAGTTAAGATCTATATGGCTGTGAAAAAAACAATGGATGAAGAAGGAGAAATTTCCGGAGTCGGCGCCAACTGTCTGAACGAAAGTTTCCTCTCCTGCTCTACTCCATGTCTTGCATGGAACTGGCTGTACGAATATGACCATACCATTTGGGCATGTGAGGGAGATACCGTAACCTTAATCAGCAAGTTTGTCATGTATCACGCACTGAAAAAACCAATGATGATGACCAATATCTATCCCTTCCTTGTGGGTATGGCTGCTCTGAAACACGAAAAAATAAAAGAGTTTCCACAGGTCGAAGATCCGGATCAGCATGCACTGGGCGTTCACTGCGGATATTTCGGATTTGCACCGCAGAGCTTCTGCAGCAGATGGGTAATGCGTCCGAAGGTTCTGGAGATTGTAGACAAAGATGCCATTGTCATTGACTGCGAAATGGAAAAAGGACTGGTAACCATGGCAAAATTCCGGCCTGATATGAGAAAAATCACTATTATTGAGGCAGAAATTGAAGATTATGTACAATATGAAGGTTCTGACTGCAGAAACGGTGCTTTAATCCGATTCACAAACGGTAACGGACACAAAGTGATGGAAAGCCTGTCCTCACATCATGCCATTATCATCAAAGGACATGTGACTCATCTGCTGCAGCAAATGGCAAGAGTCTATGAGGTTGAAACAGAAATCATATAACATCTGACCGCAGGCGATGCGGCACAGGAGGTCATTATGTTTTATTTATTGGGAATAGATATCGGGACCCAGGGGACAAAGGCTGCTCTGTTTGATCAGGATATGCAAATCATAGCTTCCGCTTTTGAAAAATCCAACCTGATTACCCCTCGTCCTGGTGTCGTATGGCAGGAACCGACCGAAATTTATGATTCCTGTCTGCACACTATCCGGGAGGTTCTGGATAAATCAAAGGTGGAACCTTCACAGATCAGGGGAATCGGAATTGATTCACAAATGGCAGGAATTATGGGAATTGATGCAGATGGAAATGCCGTCACCGTATACGATTCCTGGCTGGATACCCGCTGCGGCAAGTATATGGAAGAGATGAAAAAAACTGCCGGCAAGGAAATTATCCAGATCACAGGCGGACCTGTTACCTACACACATGGACCCAAAATCCTCTGGTGGAAGCGCGAGCGCCCCGATACATACGAAAGAATCTGTAAATTTGTACTTCCACACGCTTATGTAGTTGGAAAAATGACCGGTCTTAAAGGTAAAGACGCATATTTTGACTACACTTGTCTGCAATATTCCGGTTTCGGAGATAACGTAAACAAATGCTGGTCCGACGAACTGCTTCAAATTTTTGATATTGACAAAAGCAAAATGGCCGGAATCGTATCTCCATTTGAGATAGTCGGATACATAACACAGGAAACGGCACATGTAACCGGACTGAAAGAAGGCACTCCTGTTGCTGCAGGCGCCGGTGATACCTCCGCTTCTGTCTTTGGCTCCGGAATGTTTGACAAGAACACTATGCTGGATTGTGCCGGTACGGCATCTGTACTGTGCAGCATCGTAGATGAGTTTATTCCTGACACAGAGTATGAGACGATGACTATGATGCGGTCCCCCATAGACGGCCTGTGGATGCCTCTTGCCTATATCAACGGCGGCGGTCTGTGCCTTCGCTGGTTTCGGGATGAATTTACCGGAAAAGAGGGCGCTTCCTACGATGAGCTGTCCGAGAAGGCCAAAGATCTTCCTCCCGGAAGCGAAGGACTCTTGTTTATCCCTCATTTTGCAGGGCGGGTACTTCCAAACAATCCCGATCTGAAAGGCAGCTTTATGGGCCTTGACTGGAAACATACAAAAGAGCATTTATTCCGGGCAATCATGGAAGGTATATCCTACGAGTATCACTATTATTGTTCCGTATTGAAAAAGCTGTATCCCCGGGAGAAATTCTCAATTTTATACACGACAGGCGGAGGTGCAAAATCACAGCTCTTCAACTCCATTAAAGCAGACGTACTTGGCGTGGATGTCATAAGCTTTGAAATGAGTGACACAGCTTTAATCGGAAGTGCTGTGATAGCCGGCATGGGATGCGGTATCTTCTCAGACTACAAAAAGCCCATCGAAAAAATCAAAAAAGAAAGCAGCCGCATTTCTTTTAAGAAGGAAAACACCGATTTATATCAGATATATGCGCAGGCATATCTGCAGGCTATAAAAGCGGTTGCGCCTGTATATAAAAATCAAATATTCAAATAGTGAATTTTCACTGCAGACAATGCAGCATCAGGAGGTAAATATGAGTAAAACAGTAGGTATTTGTTTGATTGGTGCAGGAAGAGCAGGCATGATCCATGCCAGAAATTTTGTTTCAAAGGTGCCGGGAGCAAAAATGATTGCCGTATCCGATGTCCTGGAAGAAAGTGCGAAAAGAGCGGCCGCGGAGCTTGGCATTTCCTGTTATTATACGGATTACAGGGAGGCGCTGGCAAACAAGGAGGTGGATGCAGTCATCGTTGTGACTCCTACCAAATACCACAGAGATATTGTGATCGCAGCGGCAAATGCAAAAAAACATATCTTCTGTGAAAAACCTATGGCAATGACTGCAAAAGAATGCGAAGAGATGATCCGGGCAGCAAAAGATAATCAGGTAAAACTGCAGATCGGCTTTATGCGCCGCTTTGATGCAAGCTTCCGCCGCGCAAAAGAAATCATTGACACCGGAGCCATCGGGGATGTTGTCATGGTAAAATCCCTGACCCACGGGCCAAGCACTCCGAGAGAATGGATGTATGATATTGAAAAGAGCAACGGTCCTCTTGCAGAAGTAAACAGCCACGACATTGATACCATGCGCTGGCTTACAGGCAGCGAAGCGGTCAGTCTTCACGCAATGGCCGGAAATTACCGCTGTCTTGATGCGAAGGAATCCTATCCGGATTTCTACGACACCGTCATCATGAACGTACGCATGGAAAACGGCAGCATTGGAAATATCGACGGCTCTCAGGGCGTACAGTACGGCTATGACGCAAGAGTTGATATCCTTGGAACAAAGGGAATTATCCAGATCGGAGATCTGAAGGACAAAACCACAGTTACCTGCACAAAAGATAACGGCATGGTAAGCGATGTAGTGGACAGTTGGATGAACCTTTTTTCCCAGGCTTACGTAGACGAAGATATCAGCTTCGTAAATTGTATTCTGAATAACACAGAGCCGGAGGTTACCGGATGGGACGGGCTGAAGGCAGTGGAGATTGTAAATGCCGGAAATCATTCCATCAAAACAGGTGAAGTCGTACAATTATAAAAGGAGGAATTTATATGCTGGCAGCAAAGTTATATGGAGCAAACGATTTTCGCGTTGTAGAATGCGACATACCAGAAATCAGCGCTGAGGAAATACTGCTGAAAACAAAGGCAGCCGCCATCTGCGGTACGGATCTGCGCATGATAGCCAACGGCTATAAGAATATTGATGCAGAGCATCCCAGAACACTGGGACATGAGATAAGCGGTATCATTGAGCAGGTAGGCGCAAATGTAAAAGGCTATAAAAAAGGAATGCATGTTGCCATAGCACCCAACATGGGCTGCGGTATCTGCGATATGTGTGTCAGTGGAAACACACATCTCTGTGAGTCCTATCAGGCATTCGGTATTAATATAGACGGAGGATTTGCCGAGTATGTTCGTATTCCTGCTGCTGCCATTAACCAGGGGAATCTTATGATTCTGGATGAAAATGTCTCCTTTGCAGACGCTGCTGTTTTAGAACCTATGTCCTGTGTCAGAAACGGGCAGAGTCAGATTCAGATTAAAACAAACGATACGGTTCTGGTTGTGGGCGCAGGTCCGATCGGAATTATGCATGCACTTCTCGCAAAAGCCTGCGGAGCCGCAAAAATCTTCATGAGTGATTTATCCGATGAGAGACTGCGGCAGTGTACCGATATCGAACCGTCTCTGATCCCGATTTACGGCACAAATGTAAAAGAGCAGATTATGAAGTACACAGACAACAGAGGATTAGATGTCTGCATTACCGCCTGCCCCTCTCCCGCCGCTCAGGCAAGCTCTCTGGAATTGATGGCTATGAACGGAAGGATCCTGTTCTTTGGCGGACTTCCTGCCGGCAAAGATCAGGTTACGCTTCCTACCAACCTGATACATTATAAACAGCTTGCAATCCACGGTTCCACCAGAGCAAACGTTGAGCAGTACCGGGATGTTGCCAAAATGGTAGAGGCCGGTATTCTGGATTTATCAAAAATTGTCACAAATACCTTTAAGCTGAAAGATATGCCCCAGGCCATAGAATTTGCCAGAAGTGCAAAGGGCCTGAAAAGTGTCATTGTATTCTAAAACATCATTTTTATTAAAGGAGAAATTATCATTATGAAAAGCTCAGAAATCACAAGGAAAGAACTTGCCGGAATGTTTGACCACACACTTCTGAAAGCATTTGCCACAGAGGATGATTTTGCAAAATTGTGCAAAGATGCCGATGAAAACGGATTTGCCATGGTGGCTGTCAATTCCGCTCCTGTCAAGATGTGTAAAAAGTTCCTGGAAAACTCCTGCGTACATGTAGGCGCCGCTATTTCCTTTCCTCTTGGCCAGACCACCATTGAGACAAAAGCATTTGAAACCGAGCAGGCGATCAGAGAAGGTGCGGACGAGATCGACTATGTAATGAATATCGGTCAGCTCAAAGCAGGCAATCTGGAATACATTGAAAAAGAAATGGAAACCATCGTAGATATCTGCCGCAGACATCAGGTACTGTCAAAGGTTATATTTGAAAACTGCTATCTGACAAAAGAAGAAATCGTGCAGGCAGCCCGGATCGCCAAAAAAGTAAAGCCGGATTTTATCAAGACCAGCACTGGCTTTGGTACATCCGGAGCTACACCAAATGATGTACGTCTGATGAAAGAAACCGTAGGCGATGCTGTCAAAGTCAAAGCTGCGGGAGGCATCAGAAGCTGGAAAACCTGCCAGGAAATGATCGATGCCGGAGCCGAAAGAATCGGGACCAGCAGCAGCTTTAAAATCCTGGAAGAGTACGACGAAGCACACAAATAAACTCCAAAAATCCAATTTTCGGATGCCCTGCATTTTCTGCATCCGGAAATTGGATTTATTATTTTTTTCTTTTATCATTGTAAACCCAAAACGAATCAAATATAATAAAGTTGATAAAATATAAATCAATATATAATTTCTTTTGAATTACTCATATGAAATGGAGATTATTTATGAAAGGCTTCAGCGAAAAAATACATTTAATTCTGGATCCTCCCACAGAGGACCAGCCCCTGGGTGATCGTGAGCGTGTTCTGCATGCACTTGAAGCGCTTGGCTACACCCCTCTTTCCATGACGCTCACGGCGCTTCGGGAGCTCTATCCTCTTTGCCGGGAAGCCTCATGGGATATCACAGCTACGGTCGTATTTCAAGAAAACTGCTTTGTGGTCACAGCTATCGAATCCGGCGATACTTCGAAAAAACACTACGGTTTAGCAGCAGACCTGGGCTCTACCACTGTCATTATGCAGCTCATAGATATGAACAGCGGTGAAATTCTCTCCAAAGCCAGCAGGATGAACGGTCAGATTGCCTACGGGGATGATATCCTGACGCGCATCATCTATGCCAAGGACGACAAAGAGCATCTGCGGCAGGGCTGCCAGTCTACTCTTGACACCTTCCACATGCTGTTTCAGGAGCTTGAAGCAACATCCGGCATTTCGATTTCTAATTGTCCCGTTCTGATTATATCAGGCAATACCACCATGATTCATTTTCTGCTTCAGCTTAATCCCTGGACGATTTTTTCTTCCCCTTACGCGCCCGTATCCTGTGATCCCGGCTTTTTTACAGGAACGGAAATCGGCCTTGATTATACAGGAATTGTCTACATTGTACCTGCCATCGCTAATTATCTGGGCGGCGACATCACAAGCGGACTGCTGACTACAGATTTTTATAAAAAGGACGGTCTTTCTGTCTTCTTTGATATCGGTACAAACGGTGAACTGGTTTTAGGAAATGAAAGCTTTCTTCTGGCCGGAGCAGGCGCAGCAGGTCCCGCTCTCGAGGGAGGCATCAGCATATATGGCATGCGTGCCTGCAGCGGTGCCATCGACACTGTAACCATCCATGGAAGCGAACTTACTTTTACTACCATCGACAGCCAAAAGCCTGTGGGCATCTGCGGCTCCGGTATCATTGATTTGCTGGCACAGATGCGCTTAAATGGATGGATGAGCATTTCCGGTCAGCTAAACCCCGAAGCTTCTCCCCGTATCCGGTACATGGAGGATCTCGAGGAATATGCAGCCGTCTACGCACTTCCGGAAGAATCTGCAGCCGGAAAACCGCTTTATTTTTCACAGACAGATATTATGCAGTATCTCTCCACGAAATCCGCCGCACACACAATGGTAGACTGTCTGCTGGAATCCGCCGGCTTCACAGAAGAGGATCTCACCGCATTCTATACCTCCGGGGCATTCGGCACCTACACAAACCTGGAATCTGCCATCACTGTCGGCATTTTCCCTGATCTGCCCCGCTCCCGCTTTCACTGTCTCGGCAACAGCTCCCTGAACGGGGCGCGCACACTGCTTTTAAATCGGGACCGATTGGCAGATATCCGTTATTTCCAGAAAACAGTCTTTTACATCCAGTTTGCCTCCATGCCTGATTTTCTCATTAAGATGCAGGCGGCAAAATTTATTCCTCACACCAACCTGGAACAGTATCCATCCGTAGTGAAAAAGCTTAATGAAAACCATGTATTGTAGCTGCACTTTCACATACACCCGGAGGCATCCTTATTTTTCTCTCCCGGCAGCACACCTTGAACTCTCGTGCGCTGCTTCGGATTTTCTTCTTTTAGCTTTTCTGCCGCAGGCGCCCAGCATTCAGCGTAGGCCACACATTTACCGCACAGATGCTCCACGGTCTCCGGACTCTGCATATCCGTGCTCTTTGCATCTACGGCATTTACAATCTTCTGCAGAGCTTCCGGGTTTTCCAGCATCGGACACGGCCTCAAATCATTTGCATTGAATGGCTGGCCTTTTTGATATGCCCGGAACAGAGGCTGGCTTAAACATTCCAGCAGCGATTTCTCATGTATATTGGCATTGGAATAGTGGACAAATACGCACGGCTCTACATCTCCATTGGGATTAATATGGCAGTAGAATCTGCCTCCGGCAATACAGCCGCCTACATATTCTCCATCATTCTGAAAATCAAAGGTAATAATTGGTTTCCCTCCTTCGAAACCGCGGATTTCACGGATTCGGTGATACATATATTCTCTTTGCTCCGGTGTCAGCAGCAGATCCGCAGCAGCATCGTTTCCAACCGGCATATAATGAAAATACCATGCATAACGCACACCTTTTTCGATCAGCAAATCCAAAAATTCATCACTCGTTACTGTTTTATAGTTTTGAGATGTATAACAGATAGATGTACCGAAAATCAATCCATGTTTCCTGAGCAAATCCATCGCATGCATAACCTTTTCAAAACATCCATTCCCTCTTCTTGAATCATTAACCTCCTCAAAGCCTTCCACACTCAAAGCCAGAGAAATATTTCCCAGGCGCTGCATATCCTGACAAAATTCCTCATCTATCAATGTCCCGTTCGTGAATGCATAAAACATACATTTATTATGTTTTTCAGCCAGCTTCACAATATCTTTTTTGCGCATAAGAGGTTCACCGCCTGTCATCATATAGAAATAAATTCCAAGTTCCTCTCCCTGCGTGACAATGCCATCCAAATCCTCATAAGACAGATTCATGCGATGTCCGTACTCCGCAGCCCAGCATCCCGTACAGTGCATGTTGCAGGCTGAAGTAGGATCCATCAGAATAATCCACGGAATCCTGTACCCGTGCTCCTTCTCAAACTCACAGGTTTTCGAATATCCATAAAATCCCGCCTGATATCCCAGGTTCAAAGCATGCATCTTCGCTACATGAGGGTCAATTTCATTTAAAACCTTGTTTGTATACTGCATCCATTTTGCCTCAGGATTATGAATCAAGTTTCTTGCACCGTCAAAAACCTTCTTGTCAAATTTGTCCCCCATCAATTTCTCGGAAATATCCGTCAGTTTCAACAGAGAATCTGTCCGATCCTCCTCCTTATTCACATATTTCAAAACACCGTCAATCGCTTTTGACACAACTGCCCGCATAGCATTATTCTTAAAATCTTTATATGACATACTTTATTCCTCCATCCGTTTTCAGGTTTACTCTCGTTTTAAGTTTATGCTTATTTTAAAGCCAAAAAAAAAGATAGAAAATAGGCAAAAAAAACGGTTTGCTTATTTTTTAGTCAGTTTTGTCAAAATGTCGGATTTTTCGACAATCCAAAAAAAATGCACACAAACAAGCGTGCGCTGTTAATTTTGAGAACATTTTGCAGGCAATCCGACTCTCATCCCACCAGATCCGCAGCGAACAGTGCGGCTCCCAGAGCGCCGCACACCTGAGCCTTGTCATTGATGAGCAACGCGTCCCCCAGCTTCTCCTCCAGCGTTTTGACGAGCCCCCGGTTTTTGGAGACGCCTCCCGTCATCATATAGGGAGCTTCTCCTCCCACGCGCTTTGCAAGAGCCGCGGTCTTAACAGCAACAGCCTTGTTCAGACCGTGTACGATATCGTCCGTAGCTTTATTCTGCGCGATCAGGGACACAACCTCCGATTCCGCAAAAACGGTACACATACTGGAGATTGTAATATCCTCCCTGTAATCAAGTCCTTTAAGGCTCAGCTCCTCCAGGCTCATTTCCAGGGTCCGCGCCATCATTTCCAGGAAGCGCCCCGTTCCCGCGGCACACTTGTCGTTCATGACGAAATTCACCACCGCGCCGTTTTCATCGACACGGATGACCTTGCTGTCCTGCCCGCCGATATCGATCACCGTGCGCACGGACGGGTCGAGATAGTGCGCTCCGCGGGCATGGCAGGTGATTTCCGTGATACTCTTATCGCCGTCCTGGATTGCCGTTCTCCCGTAACCCGTCGTCACCAGAGCGTCTATATCTTCCCGGATAAGTTCCGCGCTTTTCAGCGCCTCCTCCAGTGCCCGCTCCGCGCCAATTGCCGCGCCTGCGCCCGTCGGCAGAATGATTCCTGTCACAATTTTCCTGTTTTTATCCAGAATTACAACGTCGGTGCTGGTAGAGCCGCTGTCAATTCCCGCCACATATCCTTTTCCCATCGTCTTTTCTTTTCCTTTCTTCAAATCCGGAGTCAGGCTTTCTGCGAATGCTTCCAGCCGGGTGGAAAGCTGGCCGCTGCTCTGAATGGTATAGTCCGATTCAATTTTTAAGATTGGTACGGCGGCATGGTTTTTAATCTCCGCATATTCAAAGCTGTAAAAATCGCAGAATTTTACCGTATGATAAATAATCCCTCGCAGGTCAGGGTCCTGGTAAAGCTGCCTGCGTCCCGTGCTGTCCATCATGCGCATGCAGGGAAGCTGACGCAGAAGCTCTCCGGCATACCACTCCATGAGTGTATCGAAATCCTCCGTCTCCGGCGGCGTCCCGCTTCCGGCAGAGCGGTTATAAACACAGGAATCATTTTCCACAGGAAACGGCATGGCTTTCTGCGTCATTTCAAAAAGCTCCGTTCCCATACGCGCCCCCAGCACGCTGATGTGGGGTCTTCGCTCCTTCTGCTGCGGCCGGAATGCGCGGCGGAACCTTTCTGCCTGAAAGGATGTGCCGCGATATTCGGCATAAGCCTTTGCCAGCGCCTTCAGTTGCCGCACCGTTCGCTCCCTGCTGCATTCGCTGTCGGAATGAAGCATATCTATCATGTAAAGGAAATCCAGCCTGCCGCTGTCTTCCAGCACATCGCAGACGCTGCGTATGGTATCGCAGCAGTTGACCAGAATGAGTTCTTTTACCTGCCCCTGCATAACCGCCTCCAGCAGCGCCTTTCCGAATCCGCAGAGGTTTGGATGGGCAATCTGGTCCGCCAGTTCAAAGCCCTGCGGCATTTCATTCATATTGACGCACTCCTCGCCGAGAGCCGTCATCAATTCTATGGGCGTATATTTGCAGACATAATACGTCTTGTTCATTTGCATCTTCCCTCCTCAAGCATTTCCAGAAACGCTCCCAGCCTGGTAGCCGTCTGTCCTTCCCCTCCATGACTTCTGTCGCAGCCGTCGCCGTCCAGAATCAAAAGCGGGATTCCCGCCTCCTCAAACTTTTTCTTCGCCAACTGGGAGCCTCCCAGCGTGTGCTTACAGCCCCAGTGACCGAACCACACGGCTCCATCCGCGCCCGCCTCCCTGGCATGGCGGATGCCTGCCTCAATGCGGCGCAGTACACCGCCGTTTAAGCTGTGATAAACCATCCGTTCAGCCATAGCCTCATAGGGTCTGTCCGGATTAAACTCTCTCCCCTCCAAATCAAAAGTCTGGAAAAGCTCACAGCCGACAATCTGCGCGTTTTCGTTTAAAAGAAGCTCTTTTTTCACCGCGTCGGACCAGAAGGGAATCGTGTGCATCCAGTAAATTCTCTTTCCGTGCGCCTTTGGCGCAGCGCAGATGTCCCGAAGCAGCATTTCCGTATATTTTTCCTCCTCCGGGGTTCCCAGAAGAATATGACTGGTCATGCCGCTGTAGAGCGGAGTGACCAGATCCGTGGGAACATACCGGTCCGCCCGTCTGAGCTGACACTGACGTATATTTTCCAGGGTAGCCCTGCTTCGTCTCAGACGCTCCTTAAGCCCGGATTCGCTTATCCTTCTTCCCGTGTTTTCTTCCAGAAAGGCAGTCAAGTCTCTTAGCTGTTCTGCCACGTACCGCACGTTTTCCCCGTTCTGCTCAAAGGGAACATCTATGGCAAAGGCAGGCACGTCGAACAGCTCCGCCAGATACCGGAAGGTCAGGAGATTCGCGTCGCAGACAAGATTCGTATATACGATACATTTCGGTCTTGGAAGAATCCCTCTTCTGGCTGCGCCGATAAAGGTTTTGTGATAACTGCACAGGGTTTCTGAAAGCCCCTCGTTCTCCGCCTGCTGAAGGCAGATCCTCTCCGCCTGGGAGCCGGAGAGGTAACAGGAAAAGCTTTCCACATTATAAGGACTAAGCCCCACCTCCTGCAAAAGCTCGCATGGCGTAAAAACGCTCACGACGGCGGATTCCTGCGGCCTTTGAAGCGGCTTTTGCATGGTATCCATCATCAGACGCGCCAGATACCGGTCTGCCGGCAGAAGACGCTTGTCCGGCGCAAACTGAAAGCGCAGCCTTTGCGCCTGCCAGCCGGTCTTCAAAAGCCATCTGGCTATCCCCTGATGGCTTTCGCTTAACTGCTCTACACAGTGTCCAAATGTTTTTACAACTTCCATTTCCTGACTCCTCCTGGTGGAAGGCTTATATGCCCTCCACCTTTACGCGCGCCGCCTCCGGCGCCTGAATAACGCCGTCGCGAAACAGACGACAAATCGCTGTCGCGACCGGGACGCCCGGCAACATTCCTGCAGTCCCCATAAGACGGAAATTAGTTTGTTTTTATAGGGATATTACGCTGCAAATTGCTGATGTGATGATTATCCTTCTGCGTCAACATTGTTTTTACGGCTTACAACCAGGGTGATGATATCAAATACAGCCTCGACAAGCAGTGAAATACCGGTAAACTGCCACAGAACAACAGTCGTCGTAAACGGATTGAGAATAATCACAAGTGCACAGAGCACTGAAATGGCAGCACTGATTGCGCTCCACCACCACTTTTTATTTTTCAGCCGCAGCAGATCCACCGACGTCTGCAGCTTGCCAATACCCATAAGCAGGATGCCGATACCATAGAGAATTGCGATGATCGGAAATGTAACAATAAACCATTCGGAATCAAATGTACAAAAAGCACCCGCCAACAGGAAGATAATGCCTTTCGCCAACAACTGACCAACGGCTGCTTCCTGCGGAGCGCTTCTGAAATACTGGATCGCGCTGACCAGACCGCAAATCATCAGAGCTATCCCGGATATAATGATAATTCCAGATGTAAACTTCAATGGATCAACAAGCAGCAGGATGCCGACTACGGTCTCAATAAGAAACATAACAATGGTGTTTCCATTTTGTTTTAATGCTTTCATAAGTATACCTCCACAAGTATCTTTCTCTCATTTCTTGACAACAGCCGAAGAAATGTATACAATAATTATACGCAACATTTGTCTTATTGACAACAATCAGTTTTAAGTAAAACGGTGCGAGTGCAACAGTTGAAGGATAAATGTCGGAATTTCCAATAAATTTTACATTTCAGGGGTGGCGTGAATGGATACAAATCAACGTGTCGTAATAACCAAGCGAATGCTGCGGGAAGGCTTATTGCATCTGTTGGGGACAAAAGAACTGGATAAAATAAGCATTACAGAATTATGTCGGGAGAGCGGAGTAAACCGTTCTACTTTTTACCGATACTATACGCTGCCAAAAGACATTTTAACAGAAATGCAGAATTTGTTTATGGAAGAAATCTATAACAGTTTTCAAGGGTCAATGTCAGTATGTGATGTGGAACATTTATTTGGTTATTTGTTGGAAAACAGAGAGATTGTCAAGATCTTTCTGCAGTATGATTCTGAATTGGAGTGGCTGGATCTTTTCAACCACTTTTATCAGAGATTTGTTGTCAAGAAATCGTTTAAAGCATTTCAAGGTTTAGACGAAGACAGTTCCCGACTGCTTTTCTCTTACATTGCAGGAGGGACTTATTTCATCGTCCATCAATGGATTATGGAGGACATCCCCAAGTCGCCAAAGGAAATAGCAGATATTATCATGAATGTTATGGACAAGGAGAAATCTTTTTGAGAGGAAATCCACGAAAGGACACAGGAAATGCCCCGGGTAGTTGGAGCAATTCATGGGGTTTGCTACCAGAAAAAACATCCGAAAATTGATCAAGTTTGTTTATGTCTGCCGTCCACAAGCACAGCATTATTTTTAGCCAGGTACTGGCTATGGAGCATTTATTTTTTATCAATGAACTCCTTTATTTTCAAGGTTTTTCGGCTCCTATACTGACAAAAAAATAAGATCTCATACTGTGGTTTTATTCACAGTACAAGATCTGTATTTCATTATTTAGGGAAAAAATCCCCAGTAATTGAGGGTTTACGGACACAATATTCTTTATGCCACATTTACACAGTAAGTCCATGTATTGCGTTTTCATACAAGAATACTTTCAGTTCATCACTGTCACCAGTATTATAATAATCCAGCAAAACAGTATTAAATTTCTCTATATACTTATCCGTAATCGTCAATATCCCGGCTCCTGCCACAATCAAGATTTTGTTTGCAAGCATCAGGCTTGTCCGCTTATTGCCATCCCAGAAGAACTGTCCTCTCGTTCCCCATGCAAATGCGTTTAATGCCTGCTCTGTGGCAGTGGTATCATCCCGTAAAATATCCAGCAGTTCCCTCTCTGTATCTTGCTTTTGGGGAATTGGCGGCATATAATCCGTACCGGATATACCAACATTTCCTGTGCGTAGCTTTCCCCATTCGAGAGCTTCATTTCTGGCAATGTATTCATTGAACTTGCACCAGTAATCAAACGTTAATGGTTCATTTACCGTTTTTAAAAGATATTTCCATGCGTCTCTCATGTTCAGAATCGCCTGAATATCGTCAATCTGTATTCCCGGTACATTCACGCCCTCCAGTATGGTTTTTGTCTGTGGGAACGTTATTGCCCTGTTCTCCATTTTCATGCCGCAGTATACATTTTCATCCCATCTCTTTTTGGCGAAAAACAGGCTTTGCTCTGGCGTCATATGAAATCTGTTTTGAAATTCCATCTTGATTCCCCATTTCTAAAATTCTTCAATATTGTATTCCTATGTATTGAATATTTTTATTATATATCAATATTTAATAAATAGGTAGACCAAGACAGAAAAATTATTGACACATTTGTACCGTCTGGATTTTTCCGCCGGTCAAAAAAAGACCCCATACTGTTTTCACAGTACAAGGTCTATTTCTTGGGGCAAATTTTTTAGCCTATATTGTTTTGTCGGTTGACAACAATATAATGTTACGGGGCAAACCTCTTTAGCCTAAAATCCTTACCCCCAATTCTTGGGCTTTTCCATCCCCAAATTTGTCGATAAAACTCCAATTTTATTGATACTAAAAATAAAGCAGAAAAGTTATTGCTTATCCTTTCTCTTATTGGTATACTGTCCTTGGTCTTGCCCCGGTGACGAAACCGAGCCGGATTCCTCTTGGAGAATGATATAAAACACATATGGGCAATATAGACCTATCATTCATAAGGGAGGTGCTGTCTATGATAGCAGACACCGCAACAATAATTTCATTCATCACTCTAATCACAATGAAACTCATTGCCAACGTTAATCCGGCTCACTTCGTCAACCTTGTGCTATACGCCTTCACTAAGGATTATCTTAGTAAAGGTAAAAATATGACGAGACATTTATGATATTTATGCTGTGAATGTCTCTTTTTTATTTTCATTTTTAACAAGCCTTGTACTCAACATTTTTCAGTTGTCAAGGTGCGTTTTATGTGCAATTCAGAAAACTGGTAGCAGAAATGCATTCAACAATAAAACTTAATTTCGTCAGTCACAAAAAACTCTTTCCATTTTGCACATATGAGAAAGAACTGGGCTGATATAAATTCCATCAGTTCATTCAATTCCCTGTTTGGAATTTTACTTCCATTATTCGCCACAATGCAACCTCCCGACCTTGTAAGCCAGATTTTCGTTGCATTCGGCACAGGTTTACCTTTCGATACATGAACATGAATAGGTTCTCCGTTTTCATTTGACCAAAAGTAAACTTTATAACCACTTACTATAAATAAACTAGGCAATCTGAATCCCTCCATTTGCAGCATACTTATACAGCAAATGCGCGTTGCAGTGCAAGAGTTGTTCAAACATTGCTATTTCTTCGTCTGAATATCCAGTCCGTTCTGTCCATCTGTAATCAGGCAGCTCACACCTTGCAGAGTCAAAGCCATTTTCTGTTGGTCTTTCAAAATTTACAATTACTTTTTTCTGCTCACCTATTTCAATAATTTGGGAATGGACAATTTCTGTTTCATCTGCCAGAGTCATATACGGATACATCATTTCTTCTGTCTCCTTTCATTTTCTGGCTATATTCTATCATCTTTTTTAAGAATAATCCAGAAAAATGATTGACGTATCAGATCGGAAGAGC
>ERZ809224.1383-NODE-1383-length-17793-cov-36.258034_pt1 | contig 17793 bp, 13 predicted proteins | sample MGYA00520513_ERZ809224 | MGnify/ENA primary metagenome ERZ809224 (study PRJEB31576, sample SAMEA3212658) | Homo sapiens | biome: human-gut; feature: human gut; material: fecal | place: Sweden | collected 2012 ... | reverse complement strand
CCCGCCGCCCGCACGGCTTTGCGCGCCGGCCGCCTTCCCCATAAAAAGCGACCTTCTTTTGCTTGACAACGGCCGCGCAGGCGTGCTATACTGTTTTTTGCACATGAAGTGCAGCCGCGTCGCGGGGTAGAGCAGTCGGTAGCTCGTCGGGCTCATAACCCGGAGGTCGAGGGTTCAAGTCCCTCCCCCGCAACCACGCCGGAGCGGGCTCTGCATCGCCCGCTCCGGCTTTTTTCATTCCACGCCATACGGCGGGCCGGCCCTGCACGCCGCCATGCGCCGCAGCGCCGGGGATATTTGCATCAACAATCGGGACGGCCTCGCCACGGGAGACGGATATGAAGCAGCGCCGGGAGTTCCTTCCCTATCTATATGCCCTTATCACGATTGCCGCTACCTTCCTGGTGGGGCAGCTCATCCTGTGGTTTGTCCCGGATGGCGCGAACCCCTGGGCTTCCGTGCTGTTCATCCTGATGAACCTGCTGCCGATGCTGGTTGCGTTTGCCTTTGTGCGGGCATCCGGCGAGATGTCCGGGCTCGGTCAGATCCTCCGGGCGGCGTTTTCGCCGCGGGAACGCTGGTGCGCCTATGCCGCCGCCCTGGCGGCGCCGCTGGTCTATTATGGGGTATCGGCCCTGCTGGGCAATGTGACGTGTACCGCCTCCCCCCTTCCGGCGATGCTCGCCTATTTCCCCTGGACGCTCTTGCAGGGCGGGCTCGAGGAGGTGGGCTGGCGCTGGTATCTGCAGCCGCGCATATCGATCGGGAAGAGCTTTGCGCTGAACATGCTCGTGATAGCCGCCATCTGGTTTGTATGGCATATCCCCATCTACCGCCTTCCGTGGATCACGGCCGGTTCCTCCAATTACCTCGTCTTTTTCCTGATGATCCTTGGCAACACCTTTACCCTTGGCGCGGTAAAGGAGCTGTCCCGCGGCTCCATCCCCTGCATTGCCGCCCATATGCTGATCGATACGGCGGCGGCCGCCATGCTCGTGGGGAGCGACCTCACAAAGGTGGCCCTGCTCGCCGGCGTGGAAATCGCGCTTTCCGTGATCCTTGTGCGCCTCTTGCGCAAGCGGCAAAGCCGGGTGTGAACGAATCCCTTTTGCCGCAAAGGCCCCTCCCCTGACGCCAAAGGGGGAGCGCCCGTATCGCAACTATGGCCGGCCCGCCCTATCGTTCAAGCCGAATGGATGCTACTCCAATGGGCGATCGTTTTCTCTATGCCGGCACGAAAATCATACTCGCAGACAAAGCCCGTGTCCTTTTCAACCTCCGTCATATCCGCCAATAGATTCATGACCTGATTCTCGCCATAAGGCTTGGCCCCTATGCCTTTGAGGATGCTCTTACTCCCTGCTCGTTTTGCAATCTCTTCCACATAATAGCGCAAACTTCTGCCAACGCCCGAGCCTATCGGATAGCGCTTCATCGACTTCCCATTCTCTGCAATCATATAGATCGCCTTTGCCGCATCATCCACATAGACATAGTCCCAAATCTGTCCGCACGGGGTAAGATCCAGCTTCCCGCCCGTAAATGCCGCACGGATGCACGACATGATCAGCGTATGCGGACGGTCATACGGGCCATACGCGCTGAGCAGGCGCGGCCAACACAGCTTCATCCCGCTTTTTTCGGCCATCCTTTCCAGGCTGTGGAACGTTTCTATTTTGGCCTTTGCATATTCCGTCATCGGAGCCTCCGGCGTATCCGGCGCGATACAGCCGTTTACAAGGCCACATTCAGCCTGTGAGCCAACCCCGGAAAACACCTCGCAGCCGCTTCGCTCCGCAAGCCGCATGGCTTTTTCTGCAATCCCCACATTGATCCGCTGCCCTTCACGGTTGAAGCGCGGATTGTCAAAATCGCTCGTCCACCCAATATGAAACAATGCATCCATTTTTTCATCGGGCAGCCGCACGCTGTCCAGTTCGCCAAGCTCACATTGAATCAGATGCACGGATTGCGATGCAGGCACGGCTCCAAGGCGGGAACTCCCCGGACGCGCAATTGCATACACCTCGATCCCCAGGCGTTCCATATGTTGAATGAGCGCAATTCCCAGAAAGCTCGTGCACCCTGTGACAATAGCCCTTTTCATATCGCTTGCTCCCTTCATGTGCGTCGGTTTCTTTTCGTCAGAAGCACACCTCATTGTGATAAATCTGGATTTCTCTGCGCGTGTCGGCGGTATCCAGGAAGCGCTTTTGCACGTTGACATTCCAGGTCGCCTCATTCCTGATGATCGCGGCAAATTTTTCGGCGCTTTTCCCCGTTCCAAAATAACTGGATGCAATTCGATATTCATTCACATGGCTGACGGCATCCAGGATGGCCTTTCGTTCCGGTTCCACATGCTGAATATTGGCCAACAGCTCCAGTGAGTAGCGATTTTTTTGGCGCGTGCCCACATCGATTGCAGGGACGCCATACACGCACGCTTCCCGAACCCCACAGCTGGAATTTCCCAGAATAAATTCCGCGTTCTTCAGCAATACCAAAAAGTCTTCAAACGGGATCGACGGGTAGAGGCAAAAATGCGGATCGTCCGACAGGGTCTGATACTTCTGGAGAATGATCTGTGAACCGGTATCATTGTTCGGGTATATGACGATATAGTTTTTATTGGTTGTGCAAACGGCGCGCACAACTTCATCCATATCTTGCGCAAGCCTGTCAACCTCGCTGACGACCGGGTGGTAAATCAGGATAGCATACTGCCGAAACGGGATTCCTTGCTTTTCCAAAACAAAATCCAGCGCAGGAAGGCCGCCGGACAACATGATATCGATGTCCGGAGAACCGATCACAAAAATGCAGTTTTCTTCTTCACCAAGCTGCCTGAGGCGGATGGCGGACTCCTCGTTTGAGACAAAATGGAGATTGGCCATTTTGGAGATCGCGTGACGAATGGATTCGTCCACCGTTCCCGTCACCTCGCCGCCTTCAATATGCCCGAGCAGGATGCCATTCAGCATGGCCACAATGGCACCGCCCAGCGCGTCGATCCGATCCCCGTGCACGACAATCATATCCGGCCGTACAGTTTTGACATACTCGGAAAAATCCGCAATCAGCCGCGAGAGGTTGATATCCATGCAGTCGGAAAATTCGTGGTGCGGCTGCATGGTCGTATTTTTGTAGTTTTCGTTTGCCACCTCCCGGTATGTGCTGCCGTACTGGGGCAGCAGATGCATCCCGGACACATACACGTATAGTTCAAATTCTTCAAGCCTTTCGCAGATATTCATCAGCGGCTTCATCTTGCCGAAATCTGCACGCGTGCCCGTCAGAAAGACTATTTTCTTCATCGCTCAGTCGTCCCAGTTCCCGGCGGCAAAATCCGAGTATTTCTTAAACTCCTCTTCGGGCAGGAATGGCGCCAGATCGTCAAGCGGGGGCGAGACCAGCTGCCCATTGGGCAGCAATTTACTCTTTGACTTGGGTGCGATGGGCTGGTCGGCATCCTCCAGAACCTCGCAGACAGCGGCCATCGGCTCGCGGAAAAATTTCTCCAGCGTCGCGTCGATCTCTTCGTGCCTGCCGCAGCGGTAATACGGGATATCGTAGGCATAGGCCAGCCGCTCAAAACTGGGGAACGTTATGCCGCTCGCAGGCGTGCATCCGGAAAGCCGCTTGAAGAAATTGCCCTGCGACTGCACGATGGCATGGTATCCGTTGTTGTTGAAGATAATGATCTTGACCGGCAGGCGATTGCCCACAACGGTTTGCAGTTCCTGCAGGTTCATCTGGATGCTCCCATCGCCGGTAACGCAGAGCACCGGGCGCTTTGCCGCAATCGCGGCGCCGATGGCCGCAGGCAGATCGTATCCCATCGTGCCGCAGCACACATTGCCCCACAGACGCTGTCGATCGGTATGCACGCCCATTTGCAGCAGCGAGACGCACGCGCAGCTGTTGCCGACGACCATGATGGCGTCCTCCGGCAGAAAATGGCCCATGCGCTCAAAGAAATAATAGGGGTTCACCCGATCCGAGCAGGCGTATTCCTCCTGATAGATGGGGAATCTGTCCTTGACCGTCCTGCAATACCGCAGCCACGCCTCATCCAACCGCATGGACAGGTCTGCCCGGAGCATTTCATCCAGGAACTTCTCGATCGTGCAATGCACCGGGATATCGATGTGCACAAGCGGTTTCTTCAGTTCGGCCGCATCAATGTCAATGGCGATCTTCTTCGCCTGTGGCGCAAATTTTTCATAGTCAAAACCCGTCTGCTTGAAGTTGTACCGGCAGCCGATCGCCAGCAGGCAGTCGGCGTTCTGCACGATGAAGTTGCCTGCACGCCCGCCAAATACGCCGAAATTCCCATAATAATGCTCGTCTTCCATGGGATAGATGTCCGCGTTGCTGGTCCCGGCGATCACCGGGATGCCGGTACGAACGACAAATTCCTTGAACTTTGCTGTGCAGCCCGCGATTTGCAGCTCCGATCCGGCAAGTATGACCGGGCGCTTTGCCGTGCGCAGAGCGTTGCATACGCGCTCGACCGAGAAGTTGTCCCCGCTCTGGTCGCCCGGCTGAATATAGGGCGGCTGTTCATCGGTTTCGATGGTCGCTCCCTGGATATTCAACGGGATGTCCACCCAGCATGGGCCGCATCTGCCCTCCTTGGCAAGGGCGATGGCCTTCTCCACATGATAGCGCACATGCGTCGCATCCTTGAGCATGACCGCGTACTTGGTCATGGAGCGAATGGTGTCCACAATATAGTGCTCCTGCTCGCCAAACTGCCGAAGCGGCAGGCCGGTGCTTTCCACAGTGGTCTCATAGCGCACCTGTCCCGAGATGATCACCATGGGAATGCTGTCCTGCCATGCGCACAGCACGCCGGTGATGGCGTTGGTGCCCCCGGGGCCGGTCGTCACGCATACGGCGGCCGGCTTTCCCTCCACGCGGGCGTAGCCCTCGGCGGCAATTGCCGCCGCCTGCTCGTGGTGCGTGTACGTGACATGCAGCCCTTCGCTGTTGCCAAAGGCATCGTTCAGGTGCATGGCGCCGCCCCCCACGACGGAAAAGACGTCGGTAATCCCATTTTCCTTCAGCAGCTCCGCAATGTAGTCGGCAACACGCATTTTCATTTTCTATTTCCCTCCTCGTGATTCTCATTCTTCATATCTGATGGCAGCATGACCAGGGTATAACGATCCCGAATATCCCCGCCAAAACATCCGCGCAGCGTCTCAAAGGCCTCCCGCTGGGCGGCCACGCTGCAAATGAACACGTGATCCACCCCGGCATCCTTCAGCCGATCCGGCGGGATGATGGGCGCGTCGTGCCGCGTTCCTGTTTTATACTTGTCCACCACCGCCGCCACCGTGCTGGAGGCGAACAATTTCTCAACGCTGTCCCATGTGCGCTCAAAATACTTCCCCACGCCCCAGATCGCCAGGCGCAAGGGCCGGCTGCCCAATTTCTGCCGCGCCTGCCGCACACAGTCTTCCAGCAGATGCGCTTTCATCTGCTCAACGGCCTGCCGCGCTCCCCCGAGCCTCTCCTGCTGCAGATCACGGCTGATCTGATCGCGGAACATGGATTTTTCGATGCTGTGGAACAGGCAGGTCTGTATCCCGGCCGCCCTTTCAAACGTCTCGTCCTGAAGGTCGAACTCCCGAAGTTGTCCGCACCACGCAAGCGCCTTTTCCGTATTGGCAAAGATCACGGATGCTCCTGCCCTGAAGTAAACGGCGTCCCCTTCGCTCATGCCAATGTGATCGCCGGCTGTAAAATCCCCCACATTGTTTGGCATCTTGAACCGGCAGTCATAGCAACATTCCCGCTTGAGGTTGCGAAACGCCGCATCAAAATCGGTATCGCCGAGCGGCTCAAAAACGACCTGCCCCGATGCCATCATCATCATCATATAGGGGTTTGCGGAACCGTCGCGCTTGGCGCGCATGTTCATGTACACCGCCTTGCTTCCGCAGGCCGCCTCCGTCTCCTTCACATAAAGCCGCAGCGCCCGCGGCGCCGTGCCGCCCTGACAGATCAGTTCGCAGGTGAGGAGATTGTCGTATGCGTCATGAAAATATTTTTTTACCGCATAGACTTCACAGGGGCATCCGACAAAAAGGACTGGTCTGCCGGTTTTGAGATCCGCTTGAAGCGAGTGATATGTCTGCGCCGACAGCTCGCTCATCACATATTTGCTGCCCTTCATCGGCGCCAGATCCGCCTTGTGCTCTGCCCGGCAATACACTGCACGCGAAAAATCCCCATTATAACAGACGCCGTATACCACGCCGTTTTTATCGATCACCGCTTCCGACAGGGCGGAAACAAAGCCGCCGGAAGCGCTTTCCAGCGTCCGCTGCTCCGAGGCATAATGTCCGCTGTAAACGCCCAGCGCATGCTGCGCCGTCCCGTCCATCGGACTGAGGATGGGGCAGGCTTTGGTACACCGTCCGCAGGCAATGCACCGCGCTTCCTCCACGGCGGGATACAGGAACTCGTTTTCATCGCGTTCCATCCCGATTGCGCTTACCGGACACGCCGCCGCGCACGCGCTGCAGCCGATGCACGCGGCGCGGTCCGCAAGTTGACAGCTATTTTCCATGCGCATCCTCCTTGCCGTTTTCCCCATCAGGATTTTTGCTGGGATGTCACGATGATGCAGCGCCTCTCCGCCTCCGGGCCAAACAGCTGCGCCATCTTCTCAACGGCATCCGGCGTGCCGGGTTTTGTAGTGATGAATGCAACGTCAAAATTCTTTTCGGTCAGCTTTTCGCCCGGAATGATCTCCTTGCCGAAGCGGACGCCCCTTTCATACTTGTCGATCACGGAAACGAGCTCTGCCTCGGGATACAGTTCCCGGATGATATCGTACGCATAGCCGCTGTGCAAGCCCGCGCCCCAGATGATGTACCGGAAATCGCGCCGGCCGGCCATCTCGCCCGCCCGGCCGATGCGGGTGCGGAAATAGCCGTAATAGTCCACCCTGTCGCGATCCATATAGAAAGCGTCCAGCTTTTTGAGTTCCTCTACGGCGGCGGGGTCGCCGGACAGCCGCTTTTTGATATAGGCGGGAATCCACCGCTTGGCCTCTTCCGACGAGGGCACCCGGGGAGACCAATCGATGCGGCCGTAATCATCAAGCGTGTAGATGGGCACATATTTATCCAGCCATGCATAGCGGAAGTCGATATTGTCGCTGGCAAGAACGACCGGGATGCCCATGGCGATGCAGGGGGCCGCGGCGTGCAGGCGGCTTGTGATGACGAGATCCGCCTCGTCCCGATAGCGCTGCAGCAGCGTCTCCGCCTCCCGGTTGAGCCGGTCATCCTCCTCAACGGTCATTCTCGTTGTGTAGACCGGCACCGCATGGGAGATGCGCACCGCGTTCTTTTTCAGCTCGGGGGGGATATATGGATACAGATTATCCGAAATATCCACAAGGAACGTCTTCCCCTCGCCGGGCTTGGGCCCGCTGGCGCGGCGGGGCAGGCACATGGTAAAGCAGCCCATCAGATACGCCTCAATCCCAAGCTCGCGCAGCATCGTGCGCGCCTGCTCATCCCGACAGCCGATTGGCTCGACGCGCTTGAGGTATTCCACAAGCTCCTGCGGAATCTCCTCATTGCGCAGCATGACGCTGCTGATCAGCACCGGAACGACGTCCTCCGGGAACGGCAGCACCCGGTTCACGGGCCGGTCGTTGAGAATGAATTTCCCCGGCAGATACAGCCGGTCACCAGTATAATGGGCAACGTCATCCGCGGTGACGTCGATGATATCGGCAGGGTTCACGCCGATGGTCCTGTAAATTCCATCCAAGGCCAGATACTGGATGCTCTCGCCTATGTTCATAAAGGAGCAGGCGGCGTCCGCCAGCGAACTTTTATTGTAGACCTGCATCCTGTATCTTGCATACTTCGCGCTCATCGCTTTCCCTCCGCTTCTATTGCTTGTCTTCCAGCGTAACAACAGGTTTTTCGTTGGACACCGAATATGTGCCCAGATCGTATATATACCTGTGCTCGTACTTTCCGCCGTTCCACAGCGCCGCTACGATGCTGGCGCTGGCCCGGCTGGCCAGCAGGCAGGTGCATTGGGAGAGCAGATACACTTCTTTCAGATAGTCATAATTGATCTGCTCGCGCGTGACTTCTTTGTAATAGCTCTCCCGTTTTATGCGGTATTCGTCCGCATCGGCAGCGTCAAAATTTTTCCGCTCCCTGCTGGTGAATACGACCTTATCCCCCAGGGCCTTCTGGAAGGCGGAGATCGTCTGCGCATATTCCGCAGAGACAAACACCTGCTCGCAATTCCATTCATCCATGAGCCGAACGACGTCATCGATTACAGACTCTATTTCCGGCTGGACCGCATGGTTCGCTATCAGAGCATAGTTCAGTTTGTTGAGGATCGAATACCCCTCCCGGCTCATAACGCCAATCGTCCGCTTCCCCTTCAGGATATCGGCGCACTCTTTTTCGTATTGTGCAAGGAGCTCGTCCTTGAGCCGCATGTATTTGTGATCCAGCCGGCACCAGTGCAGGAACTCCTGCTCCGCCTCCGGCGTATTCCATCTCAGGATATTGTTCCGAAAATAATTATCCACCTGTTCCCGATAGCACAGCTGTCCGCGGATCACATTCTGCGAATGAGCTACCTGTTTGAGCGCATAGCCGGCCACCGGGCGGAAATAGCGCTCCCATCCGTTTACCCTGCCCTGCTCCTTGCTGCTGTTATGCGCCATCACATAATAGGTCCAGCTCATGTCAATCACCGGGATCAGCTGCGTTTTGTCCAGCCGGTCCAGCTCCCGCAGGAGCCTGAGATACGAAAGGAGCAGCCCTTCATTGCCGGGCTTGAGCCGTACGAGATAAAACGTTTTATCCGGATTCTCTTTCCCAAGGCAAAGCCTTTTTTCGCGGGCGACAGACCAGGTCTGCTTTTTCCTTATCTTTTCGAGAACCGCTATTGGATGCAACAATAATCTGGCGCGATCGCACAATTTCTCCCATTTCTGCCCGACGGTCAGACGGGGCTGCGGGTAATAGTTTTGCAGTCCCAGGCTGAACCGCCTGAAGCCCACCATGCGCAAGCCGGTTTTGACCAGAAGTTTGCATTTCCCCATCACGGAGGACCGGATAAACTTTTCCCGCCATAGCGCGTTCCTGATCCCGCTCTGTATGCGCCGCACATTCACGCCGCGCGAAAGCGCCGCGCTGTAAGGCCCTGCGATCTGATGGAACCGTCCCAATTCCCGGCGGGCATTCTGGAGCTCCTGAAAATATTTTTCCCGCAGCAGATGTTCCAGATAATGCGCCCCGTCCGCCCCCATTGGCATACGGGCCGCTTCCAGCGCCTTTTCAACGGTCTGCCGCAAGTCGCCTTCGCGCACGTAGCGAATCCCAAGGTCATCAAAATGCGCCGTGTCCGCATCATGGGACAGCATCACCGCGTTTGCAAAAAGCATTGGCAGGACATGATCCATGTAGGCGCCTGTGCCATTTTGCCGGTAGATGGGATACAGTTCCGGGACTTCCCGATCATCAATGATTGCATGCGCGCCGCACGCAAGAACCGCAAGCATATCCCAGATATTGCCGATCCTTCTGTCCTTGAAAAAAACGGCGTCGATCCGGTATTTTTCGATCGCCTGCCGGATCGCATCGAGCCGTTGACAAAACCACTGCCTGCCCTCCGCCTTGGGGAGCGCGGCAACCGTCTCCGCATTCGCATCGGCAGGCACCGTCTCTGCATCGCAAAACCTGATCCATCGGCCTGCCACATCATCGTCAAACGGGGCCCAGTCCGCTCCCCACACAGCCATCTGGCGATATTCCGTTTTCGTTGTGCAGGGAAACAGCTGTACCAGATGCCTGCAGTTGGACGCCATGCGCTCCGTTTCACATGCCGCCATGGAGCCGAGCAGCTCGCGCAGCCCCCATTCTTCCGCAATCCTCTCGATGGCAGCGGCCCGCGCCTCCTCTGGAAAGCGATTGGAATTCCATAATACGACAACGCTTTTGAGCGACTCCTCATGCACAGCGTCCGCAATTTCCCGGCGCTGCTCCTGCGGAAAATCCGCGCAGTAATCAGAGTTCAAAAAATCCCTGATGTTGTCGCACATCCCCCGCTTGCTCAATTCTGATGAAAATTCCGCTTCATCCACGCTCAGCACATCTTTGGTCCGCAGCACGAAATTAGCGCACTTTTGGCTTGTTCCCCCTTGATAAGCACCACAAAGCGCGCCCGCGTAGGCCCAAAGCGCCTCGCGGTGAGAACAGCCGAATTCATCGGCCGCCGTCAACGCCCGCTCGAACAGTTCGCGGCGAAAAACCTTTCCTTCAATCCGTGGAGAGACCTTATGCTCCAGGTAGCATTTCCTCAGCAGCTCGATCCCGGCCAGCCGCTCTCTGACAAGCGCATAATTACTGGAAAATACGCCTGTCTGGAACCGGGTCACTCCATTTTCCGGAAGTATCTCTACCTGAAACTGCAAAATGTCCAGGTTTTGCTCGCGCATTTGTTTGCAGAACACTTCCATCGCAAAGGATTCGAAAAAGAAACATTCATTGCAAACGGCAATATAATCGCCCTGCGCCCGCCGAGCGCCCTGCATGATCATGTCGGTCATCGGGGTTCCCGGTTCCGCTGCTATGAGCGTGCAGGCCTTGTGGCCAAAAAGCTTTATATCCTGCTCCACCCGGCAGTCGCGGGTAGAGCTTACCACTATCAACTCCATTTGCCACAGGGTCTGCTCATCAACGCTGCTCAGCAGGCGCCGAAAATATGGCATATATTCTTCTACCGGCACTACCAGCGACAGCGGTATGGATGTTCCCACGCTTTTTCTTCCCCCATTTTATTTTGTTAAATTACGTCGTTCCTGGCAAGCTGCGTATCCGCAGGAATATCCTTTGTCGCAATTCTCCCAAGAACATCTTCATAGTTTGCAGCCGGTATCTCCCCGGTCCCCGGCCGTTTGACCCAGATATTCTCCCTGGTGAACGCCTCGCCCTTCTTTACCGGACGGATGGTCACGACCGTTGCAAAAGCAAAGTTGATGGTGACCTGCTCCTCCGGGGCGGCTTCTTTCGTCCCGCCCAGCATCTGGGGCACCTCACCTGCCGCCTGCAGCAGTTCCTTGAGACCGGCCTCATCCATCGAGCAGACGATGTCGGGGCCGTTGCGATCCATCCGGTCGGTGAAGTGGCGTTCTACCAGCTTCGCTCCCATCGCCATCGCTGCGATGCAGGCGTTGTTGTTCAGCGTGTGATCCGACAGCCCGATCGGAACGTTCGGGAAAGCGCGCATCATCTCCTGCATGGCGCCAAGGCGCACAAGCCGCGGCGGAGTCGGGTAGAGATTGGTCGTATGCATCAGAGCATAGGGAACGTTTTTCCTCTCCAGAATATCCAGTGCCCGCTGAATGGAGGCGATATCGTTCATCCCGGTCGAAACGATCATCGGTTTCCCAAAGCAGGCAATATGCTCGATCAGCGGGTAATTGTTCAGCTCGCCCGAGCCGATTTTATATGCCAGGACACCCATCTTTTCAAGACGATTTGCCGCGGCCCGCGAAAAGGGCGTGCTGAGGAACACCAGCCCTTTGGATTCCACATATTCCTTCAGTTCCTTTTCCTCGTCCGCATTGAGCGCCGCCCTGCTCATGACCTCATAGATGGAGACGTCCGCATTGCCCGGTTTTACCTGCCGGGCGCAGGGCGCCATTTCATCGTCCACCACATGCGTTTGATGCTTGATGAGCCGGGCGCCGGCACGTGCAGCGGCGTCCACCATTTCTTTGGCCACTGCCAGCGAACCGTTGTGATTGATCCCGATTTCCGGAATCACGAGCGGGCGCTGGCCTTCGCCGATCCGAATGTTCCCAATGATCACATCCCGCATATCGTAAACCTCCTGTTCAACATCATGGAATCACAATGCTTTTCATAATCTTTGCCCGGCACTTCCGGTACAGCCTGCCGATCAACGCGCAGGTCGCCATGCAGGCGAGCGCGCACAGGACTGCCAGCGCGATGTATACCGCCAGCGCCTTTCCATAGCTCCAGTCCGGGAACAGGCGACCGACGAGATAACTCCAGCAATTTGACGTAATATAGAGCGCGTAGCTGAAATTCCCCAAAAATCTGCTGATACCACCCCCCCCCCATCGAAAAAGAAATGGAGCTTTTCTCGCTGAAAGCGATGATTACGATAACGGCAAGGGGGAAAATCAGCAGGAAATCGAGTATGCTCGCTGCACCGAGAAAGATGATCCGAACGCTCACCGCAGCCGTGCCCAGAAGCAACAGCACGGAGAGCAGCCTTGCGCCCGTTTTTGTAAAACGACAGGTCTTGAGCTTTTCGGATGTGATATAGCACAGGCATCCCAGGCAAAGTTCAAAGCTGGCGCGCAGCACGCCGTTGGATAGCACCCAATCGTCAGAAGTAACATATCCCAGCCGCCCATACTTGAAGGCGAACAGCCCCATCCCGAACAGTATGATGATCGGTGCGTACACGCCATAAAACGTTTTCCGATTCCTGTGCAGCAGCGGAAAGAGGAAGAGCATGGAGAGCACCATCGCCGAGATATACCATGAATACCCCAGATAGAAAAATTCATCGCCGGGAAAACCGGCCGAATATGCAAAAATAAAGTTTAACAGGCCGGACATCGCCCTCTCTGCATACTGTACGGTAAACCGGCTGAACGGAATGCTCCAAACTGCGAAATTCACCACGATCGCAAAGGCGAGGTACGGGAAAAGCCGCCTGATCTTCTTCGCCATAAAGCGCGCCGTATCCACGCCAAGCTCTCCCCCGGCGGGCAGCTGCGCTTCTTCGCGCGCCATCAGGTACCCGGAAAGCAGGAAAAAGAATTCAACCCCCAGCCAGCCGCCTTTGAAAAGCGCCTCCTCGCCATGCGACACATAGGCCGAATGAAGCAGCAGGACATATGCGGTAAACAACAGCCGCAGGCACTCGACAAGGCCGTTCCTCTTTCGCATCTCCATCATTCGCTACTTCAGCCGCGCCGGCCGTTTACAGCCGCTCTGATCGTTTCCACCATATACTCCAGCATCTCCTCCGTCATGCCCGGATAGACGCCCACCCAGAAGGTATCGCGCATGATGCGGTCCGTGTTCTCGAGGCCGCCCGCGATGCGGTACCCTTCGCCGGTCCTGCGCATTTCGTCAAAACAGGGATGCTTGATCAGGTTGCCGGAGAACAGCATCCTGGTCTGGACCCCCTTGCTTTCCACATGGCGCACCACCTGCTCGCGGTCCAGCCCTTCGCGCACCGTGAGCAGAAAGCCGAACCAGCTGGGCTTTGCATTTCCTTCGTAGCATGGCAGGATCAGCCGGTCGTCCATATCCGCAAGCCCGTCGTGCAGCCGCTGCCAGTTGTCCCGGCGCTTCTGCACAAAGTCCGGGAGCTTTTTCAGCTGCGCGCACCCGATGGCGGCCTGCATATCCGTCACCTTCAGGTTGTAGCCGAAATGGGAATAAACATATTTATGGTCATAGCCCCTGGGCAGCTCGCCATACTGGCCGTCAAAGCGGTGCTTGCAGGTATTGTCCTTTCCGGGCGGGCAGACGCAGTCCCTGCCCCAGTCGCGGATGGAGAACATGATCCGGCTGAGCAGGTCGTTGTTTGTATAAACCGCACCACCCTCGCCCATCGTCAAATGATGCGCCGGGTAGAAACTGGATGTCCCGATATCGCCGATCGTGCCGGTTTTCTGGAACCCGTTCCCCATGTCATACTCTGCACCCAGGGCGTCGCAGTTGTCCTCTATCAGCCAGAGGCCATGCCTGTCGCAGAAATCCTTAACCGCCTTCAGATCAAAGGGGTTCCCCAAGCAGTGCGCCAAAAAGACGCATTTTGTTTTTTCGGAGAGGGCGTCCTCCAGCTTGCTGACGTCAATGTTATACGTCCCCAGCGTCACATCCACAAACACTGGGACAGCGCCAAACTGCAAAATGGGCGTGACGGTAGTCGGGAACGCCGCCGCCACACAGATCACCTCATCGCCCCGGCGGATGGCCCGCTCCTTCAGCAGCGGAGAGGTCAGGGTCGAAAACGCCAGCAGATTGGCCGAGGAGCCGGAATTTACGACCGCGGCATGCTCGACGCCAAGGAATTTTGCAAACCCGCGCTCAAACTCGTCGCAGTACCTTCCCGCGGTGAGCCAGAATTCCAGTGCGGCGTCGACCAGGTTGAGCCGCTCTTCGGCGTCATAGACACGGGAGCAGTAGGGGATTCGCTGCCCCGGGCGAAATGGTCTTTTCTCCGCCTGCTCGGCCTCGCTGTATTCCCTGATCAGCTCCATGATATCCTTTTTGATCTCTTCCGTTGAGCGCATGCCGTTTCCCTCCTTTAAAGCATGAACCTGCAATCCGCAACCGGCTCGTTCGCTCTCTCCTTCACGTCGCCAAACATCAGCCACGCGGTCGTGATGGCCAGCACATCCGCGCGCTCCTGGCCACGGTGCAGAACGCGTTGGTATCGCTTGAACAGATCAGCGCAAAACTTACGCTTGAATCCCCGCCGGTACCGGCCAATCGCCGCCCCCTGATGCGTTTTTGCTTCTCCAGGTGCGCAACGGAATCTCCGCCCGTTCCCAACCGCCGGCGTCGGCCAGCGGTCTTTTGCGTCCCTGTGTTCTGCCGCTCCACGGCGGTTTCTCCTTCGCCGCGGTCAACGCGCAGCCTGTATTGCGGTCTGATCTGGAAATCCCCCATTCTTCCCGCTTTTTAACTTTTTCATTCTATCATAAAGGCAAAAAAATGACAAGGCGCTTCCCGGCAAGCCGCAGGCGGCGGTTGTCGTGCTACACTATAAAGTTGAACAGAGACAAAAGGGATAGGAAGATAAGGAAGCAGAAAATCAGAGGGTCATGCGGCATTGTCGCTATATATGCCTTCCAAAGAGCTCTGTCGCTCCCGCGCAAAGGCATGGCATAAATCCCGGCCAGTGCGTGCAGGCGCATGCGAACACGGCGTAGCTGAAACGCCCGGGCTCCTCGAAAAACGACCCGTCCTTTTCCCATAATTTTGATAATCGTCCGCAACGAGGGGGTTACTCTCCGCCCGGACGGCAAGTCATTATGCCCGCTGACGCATCTCGGCAAAAAACGCATCCGTTTCTCGGCGCATTTCCTCCCACAGATTGCCCTGTTGGAGCCACACCTTGCTCCAGCGGCAGGTCTGCTCAACCGCCTGGTCAATGTGCCAAGTGGGCTTCCAGCCAAAAACGCTTTTTGCCAGGCTGCAATCCAGTTTCAAATTCCCAGACTCATGGGGAGCGTTTCGCTCGCTGAGATTGATCCAAGAAGCGCCCTCTCCCCAGGCAATGCAGAACAGGTCCGCCAGTGTTCCCGTGGTGACGCAGTCTTGCTCGTCCGGGCCAATATTGTACCAATTGGCCAAACCGGGTTTCTCCATCTGTCGTTGTGCTATCATCAGATAGGCAACCAGCGGCTCCAGCACGTGCTGGTAGGGACGAATTGAGTAAGGATTTCGCACGCTGATGGGTTCGCCCCGCTGCTGCGCCCGCACACAGTCAGGGATGATCCGATCTCGCGCAAAATCGCCTCCGCCAATTACGTTTCCTGCACGCACAGTGGAAATGGCTGGATTGCCTGACGCAAAATAGCTGGACTTGTAGCAGTGAGTCACCAGTTCCGAGCAGCTTTTGCTGTTGGAATAGGGATCGAATCCATCCAGGCGGTCATCCTCCCGATACCCCCAGCACCATTCCCGGTTCTGGTATACCTTGTCCGTGGTCACATTCACCACGCTGCGCACACTGTCGTGTGATCGCACGCACTCCAGCAGATGTACCGTTCCCATGACATTGGTGGCAAAAGTCTCAACCGGGTGCTGATAGCCATACCGCACAAGGGGCTGCGCCGCCATATGAATCACAATTTCCGGCTTGGCCTGGTCAAACGCCTGTTGCATTCCCGCCAGATCCCGCACGTCGCCGGTCACGCTGAGCATTTCCTTTTCCAGCCCAATCAGCGCAAATAGGCTCGGCTCCGTGGGTGGTTCCAGCGCATATCCGGTCACCTCTGCGCCCGCGTCCAGCAGCATATGGCACAGCCAGCTCCCCTTGAATCCAGTATGGCCCGTCACCAATACGCGCCTGTTCCGGTAGAATGACAGATCCTGCATAATTTCCCTCCGGCAAATCTCGTGGAGTTTACACCATGGCACAGGAATATCCCGTATCTCCCGCTCAGTCCACGGCCAGCTTTCTGCCTGGAACCAGATTCCATATACATGGGGGAAGTCCTCGTTCCGGCGCACCTCATCATCCGCTACTTCTGGGCAATGATTTTCCCGGCCCACATGCTTGGGCAATGCGCCTAGGCTCGCGCCGCGCCACCCGCGCCACTGCGGCGCGCGGCTGGTTCAGCAAAGCCTCCCCGGGAAACGGGAATTGCCCATTTCCAACGATCTGCGGAAAGGAGCGGGCAGACGATGGAACGCAGCGCGCGGCATGCACAGACGGCCCGGGCAGCCAATCTTCGACGGGTTCGTGCTTTCAGGAGTATACTGCCGCACAGATGCCAGGGCCTGTATCTTGCAGCGCACAGCCGCCTGTCAGCATCCCGCGGCAGATTCGTTGCAGCCGGGAAAATCCCATTTCTTCCTCTTTTCAGCTTTTTCATTCTATCATAAGGGGAAGGAAATGACAAGACGCGCCCCCGCAACTTGCAGGAAGCGCCCAATTCAGAGGGAAACTTTCCGGACGGACTCCGGCGCGGACGGACCTTCCCGCGCGCGCGGCGGCCACCCATCATATAGCGAGCTCGCGAGGCAATTAACACCGAATCTCCCGCGCGCGCGGCGGCCACCCGGTGAACGGCGGCGCGCCTCCTGGCATCCTCTTGCATAAACCCGCAGGGCGTATTGCCGGAGACGGCCCGCCGATAGACGGGAAGCAAGTGATGGGAGAGGGCTGTCCGATGGGCTGCGCTCATCCCCCACCCCGATAAGGTTTCTTTTCTTTGGTTCTTTCTTTTCTTTTCCCGAAAGAAAAGAAAGAACGAATAAAAAAGGCGCCGGCGCGGATGATCGTCCTGCGGGCCGGAAACCGTTGACGGGGCGCTTCCTTTTGCGATATAGTAAGGTTAACGGGCGGCGCGCGGCGCACGGCGGAGCTGCGCGGCGCGATTCTGGGAAACGAGGAGTATGGAAATGAAACTGACCCTGAAGCAGAAGGTCATCTCCCTGAAGGAATCCTTCACCGTCATGGACGAGGCCGGCGAACCGGTCTACGAGGTGGAGGGCAAGCTGGTCTCCGTCGGCCACAAGCTCACCGTGCGGGACATGGCGGGCAGCGAGGCGGCCTACATCCACCAGAAGTTCTTCGCGCTGACGCCCAAGTATTTCATCGAGGTGAACGGGCAGCCGGAGGCGGAGCTCAAGGGCCACATCACCCTGTTCAAGCCCCATTATACGCTGGAGACGGCGCAGGGGGACTGGGACATCCGCGGCGACTTTGCGCAGCACGAGTATGAGATGAAGCGCAACGGCGCGACCGTGGCGACCGTGACGCGCAAATGGTTCACCTGGGGCGATACGTACCTGCTCGACGTGCCGGACGACGCGGACGCGCTGACGGCCCTTGGCGTGATGCTCGCCATCGACTGCGTGGACGCGGACACGAACAGCGCCGTGGGCAACACCATCGCGGAGGGCGTCAACAAGAAGTGAGCGGCGCACGCCCGCTCCCCCCTGGGCGGGCGTGCGCATCCCGGCCGCCGCCCCATAGATCGGAAGAGCGTCGTGTAGGGAA
>ERZ809224.1377-NODE-1377-length-17842-cov-6.244786_pt1 | contig 17842 bp, 11 predicted proteins | sample MGYA00520513_ERZ809224 | MGnify/ENA primary metagenome ERZ809224 (study PRJEB31576, sample SAMEA3212658) | Homo sapiens | biome: human-gut; feature: human gut; material: fecal | place: Sweden | collected 2012 ... | reverse complement strand
GCCCCCATATCCGCTGCCTGCTCCGTCCCTCCTTTATAGCACCGTAATACCGCTGCTATCATTCGGGCTGAGTAGTTACCCGGCCTTTGAACAGTTCTTTCTGTTATTTTGCAGAATCCTGTAAGGTACCAGGCGTCGCTAAGGTGGAATTGTTATACAAAATAAATGTTATGAAATAATTTTTCCGCCAAAACGCTAAAAAGTAACTATTAACACCAGTTGACCCAAATAAAGATATCACTTATAATGTAACATATCGGAAGGAAACCAAGCACGCAGCGCAGCGGAGTATTTGGTTTCACCCGATATGTTAGTAGCAGGGCACAATTGATTGCTTTGATTTTTGTCAGATGAGTGATTTTTATGAAGATTATAGATACAAGAGAATACGTCGGAGCCTTGCGCGAGCTCACTGATAAGGGAGAGGAAGCGGGCATGATCGTTGCGGGCAGCAGTATGGCACCGTTTCTGGTACATCAAAGAGATGCCATTTGCTTTAAAAAGCCGGAAGGAGAGCTGCAGCGCGGCGATATGGTATTTTACCAGAGAAGCAACGGTCAGTTTATCATGCATCGGATATGCCGTGTAGGCAGGGACGGGTTTTATCTCGTAGGCGATGCGCAGACGGAAATTGAGGGACCGATAGCCCAAAAGCAGATTTTTGCACGGATTACAAGAGTAAGGCGCAAAGGAAAATGGATTGGACCGGAAGATTTCTGGTGGAAGTTTTTTGAGAAGGTATGGATAAGGATGATTCCGCTGCGTCCTTTTGCTGTTGCAGTTTATTCGTTATGTGTACGTAAGAAAAAATAGCCGTATTCAAATAGAGCGAAACAGTAAAAATCAGAATATAGAGAAATGGCAGAGAAAACATGAGAAAATTTGATAAAGATATTGTAAAAAATAAAGAAATGGTGATGCGCGGTGCGGCACTTATGTTTCTGGATATATTGATTATTATTGTCAGTATGGCGGGAGCTTTATGGATTCGGTTTGATTTTCATTTTACAGAAATAGTGCCGGAGTTTATGGAGACGATTCATGATTACATGCTTCCAAATGTGTGTGTTACGATTATTATTTATGCGCTTTTTCATCTCTACAGCAGCCTGTGGAGATTTGCAGGCGTGGAAGAAATGAAAAATGTGATACTGGCAGGTATGTTTTCTGCCGTGCTGCAGGAGATTGCCATGAAGCTTCTAAAGCTTCCCATTCCCAGAAGTTATCCGTTTCTTTACCTGCTTTTGCTGGTATGCATGACGATAGTCAGCCGGTTTTCCTATCGATTTCTGCGGCTTGCCTACCACAATTTTCAGAATACCAGAAAAAAGAAGCTTGTACGTACCATGATCGTGGGCGCTGGTGTTGCAGGATATATGATTGCGCGTGAGATGAAGCGCAATAAACATCTGAATCGAAAGGTGTGCTGTATTATTGATGATGCATCTGTTAAAATCGGCACCTATCTGCAGGGAGTTCCTGTGGTAGGAAGTAAAGAAACGATTCCATATTTTGCGGAAAAATATGACATTGAGGAGATTGTAATTGCCATTCCTTCTCTGACACACACGGCTCAGAAGGAATTATTGGAGCTTTGTCAGCAGACGGCATGTAAAATATTGATTCTTCCCGGAGTATATCAGCTTATCAATGAAGAGGTTAGTGTTTCTATGCTGCGTGAAGTGCAGATAGAGGATTTGCTTGGCAGAGAGCCGGTTAAGCTTGAAATGGAAGAAATTATGGATTATGTACAGGACAAGGTGATTCTCGTTACTGGAGGCGGAGGCTCCATCGGAAGTGAAATCTGTCGTCAGCTTGCCATGCACCGGCCAAGGAAGCTGATTCTATTGGATATTTATGAAAATAACGCTTACGAAATTCAGAATGAGCTTAAGAAAAATCATGCGGAGTTGGATTTAGAGGTACTGATCGGATCTGTGCGTAATCAGGAACGTATTGATTCGATTTTCGAGAAATATCATCCGGAACTTGTATTTCATGCAGCGGCACATAAGCATGTGCCTTTGATGGAAGACAGTCCCAATGAGGCTATTAAAAACAATGTACTGGGTACCTGGAATGTAGCTCATGCGGCAGATCACTATGGGGCTGGGAAGATGGTTTTGATTTCTACGGATAAGGCAGTGCGTCCTACGAATATTATGGGGGCTTCTAAACGGCTTTGTGAGCTGGTGGTACAGGGATTTGCTCAGAATTCAAAGACGGAGTATGCAGCAGTACGTTTTGGAAATGTACTGGGAAGCAATGGAAGTGTGATTCCTTTGTTTAAAAAGCAAATTGCTGAAGGAGGGCCGGTCACGGTAACTCATCCGGACATTATCCGCTATTTTATGACGATACCGGAAGCAGTAAATCTGGTGCTTCAGTGCGGAGCTTTAGCGAGAAAGGGTGAGATTTTTATTTTGGATATGGGAGAACCGGTTAAAATTTTGGATTTAGCAAAGAAAATGATACGTCTTTCAGGTTATGTGCCGGATGAAGATATCAAAATCGAATTTACAGGGCTGCGTCCGGGAGAAAAACTCTATGAGGAGCTTTTGATTGACGAGGAAAATCTGAAAAAAACTGCGAATAAGAGAATTTTTGTGATACAGCAAACAAAAGTGGACAGTGAAAAAATGAAAGAAGAACTTCAGAAGCTGATTCACAATGCATTTGCTGAGGCGCCTGATATCCGTGAGCAGGTGCAGAAAATCGTACCGGAATATGTAATTAAAGGACAGTGAAAATGAATCTTTATCTTCTGCAGTGAGATGCTGTCGGTTGAAACAAATAAAACAAGCTGTATGGATAATTTTTCAGGAGGCTGAATTTTTCTCTTGATAATCTTGCCGTGTGAAAGTATAATAACATTCAGTAAACATAAGCGGATGGAGAGCGAAGAATGACAAAAAAGATATATTTGCCTCTGGTCCGGGCCGTAGTTGGTGCGGCATAGGAGGTAAACATGGCAACGATTAGAGATTTGGCAAAGCACACGGGATTTTCGGTAACAACGATTTCGCGCGTTTTGAATAATGATCCGACCCTGAATGTGACGGACAATACGAGGGTGGCGATATTGGAGGCAGCAGATGAATTACATTATACGCTGCCCAAGACCCGGCGTTCTCATAAAAATCGTCCGGTACATATTGCAATTGTAGAGATGATGTCGCTGAAAGAGCAACTGTCAGATCCTTATTATTTATATTTGAAAAATTATGTAGTGCGCAATTGCATGGAGCGTGGATGTAATGTGTCGTACTTGTTTGAGCAGTCGGGGAAATATCAGATGCTTGAGAAGATACCGCTGTATGGTATTTTGGCTATCGGGATTTTTTCCGAGCAGCAGATCGCGCAGCTTCAGGAAATCAGCCCTTCTATTGTATTTGTAGATTCTGCACCGGATGAGCAGCGTTTTGATTCGGTCGTATTGAATTTTAAATTGGGCGTAGAGCAGGCGCTGGAGTATCTGATTTCCAAAGGACATCAGAAGATTGGATTTTTAGGACCGGCATATAAGCTGGATCAGAAAAAACGTCCGGCATTGGAAGCAAGACGGCAGTATTTTAAGGAATATATGGAAAAGATTGGGCTTTATGATGAAAGATGGATGGTGGATACCGGACTCGCGGCGGAAGAAAGAAGAGCTCAGATGGAAAGCTGGCTTGAGCCTGGCAGTGAGCGGCCCACAGCTTTTCTGGCGTATAATGAAGAGTCGGCCATTACGGCGGTCAGTTCCCTGCGCGGTATGGGAAATCGCATCCCCGAAGATATTTCTATCATAAGCTTCAATGATACGCCGCTTTCTATACTTATTGAACCGCCTCTTACCAGCGTGACAGCACATCTTGAGGCGATGGGCGAGGTGGCAGTTAAGATGATTCTGGATCGTATCGAGGAACCGCAGCATCTTCCGTATAAACTGGTTTTGCCGCCGACACTTACGGAAAGAAGCAGTGTAGCAGAGATTGAAAAATAGAAAATTAAGTTTTATAAGAGCAGAGATGAATGCAGAGTACCGGAAACGGAAGCATATCTCTGCTCTTATTGTTTAGATACAGAGGTATATTTACAGGATTTTACATTTGCGGTTGATATTTAGAAAAAGTTTTACATTCTGCTGAAGTTAGATTTTACATAAATTTTCTAAAATTGTCCTGTCTAACATGAAAAAATAAAATTCAGGAGGATCAAAATGAAAAGAAAAGTAGCAGCGGCAGCATTGGCAGGAATTATGACGATCGTTTGTCTGACCGGGTGCGGCAGCACAGGAGCGCAGTCCGGGAAAGAGACACAGACCCAGGCAGCGGAAACTCATACAGAGACAGGGAAAATGACAGAAACAGCAGAAAAAGTAACGGAGGCAGCGAGTAAAGAGGAAAAAACACCCAAGTATGTGTTCCTGTTTATTGGTGACGGCATGAGCTATCCGCAGATTCAGCTTACCAATTACTTTGTCAGTGCATCGCAAGGTGGAGAACCGGAGACGGCGACAGTGGAAGGTGAGGAAAAAGATATTCTCTCCAGTAAAAATCAGTTGACGATGATGTCTTTCCCGATTGCAGGTTCTGCACAGACGTATGACAGCACCTCGTTTGCACCGGATTCCGCATCGACAGCGACTTCTATTGCAACCGGTAAAAAGACATGGAGCGGAAGCATTAATGTGAGTGAGGATTTTTCCCAAAAATATGAGACGATTGCAGAGAAGCTGAAAAAGCAAAAAGATTATAAGATTGGCATTCTGAGCAGTGTTAATTTAAATCATGCAACCCCGGCCGCATTTTATGCTCATCAGGAATCCAGGAACAGCTATTATGAAATCGGCTTGGAATTAATAGAGAGTGATTTTGATTATTTTGCAGGCGGCGGACTGAAGCAGACAACCGGAAGTGAGGGAGATCAGGAGGATCTCTATGATCTGGCACAGAAGGCAGGCTATAAGGTTGTAAAGACACAGGCGGAGGCAGAAGGTTTGACTGCTGAAGACGGAAAAACAATCGTTATAGATGAACATCTGGCAGACAGTGACGCAATGGCTTACGAACTGGACAGGCAGGACGGAGAGTGGAGTCTTGCAGATTATGTAGAAAAAGGAATTGAGGTTCTCGATAATGACAATGGTTTCTTTATGATGGTTGAAGGCGGTAAGATCGACTGGGCCTGCCATGCCAATGATGCGGCTTCTACAATCACAGATACGATGGCACTGGATGATGCAGTTGCCAAGGCAGTGGATTTTTATGAGGAGCATCCGGATGAGACACTGATTCTGGTTACCGGTGATCACGAGACAGGAGGCCTGACCATTGGGTTTGCGGGAACGGACTATGATACCTTCCTTAAGAACTTTGAAAATCAGAAGATTTCTTATGCGAAATTTGATTCTGATTATGTGGCAGGTTATAAAGAAAACAAGACGGATTTTGATACTGTTATGAAAGATGTAACGGAATTGTTTGGCCTGGCAGCTCCGGAAGGTGAGCAGACCGAGTCAACGCAGCAGAAGGACAGTGCAGATCTGCATCCGGAATCAGAGAATGATGGCGCTCTTGTGATGACTGCTTATGAGTATGACCAGTTGAAAAATGCATATGAGACAACTATGAGCCGTACAGGTGAAGAAGAAGAGTTTGGGCAGGAAGAGTACGTAAAATATGGAAGTTATGAGCCCCTGACTGTGACCATCACACATATTCTGAACAATAAGAGCGGCATTAACTTTGGTTCCTATGCTCACACGGGGCTTCCGGTAGAGGTTCTGGTAAAAGGTGTAGGTGAGGAAAGCTTCGACGGCTATTATGACAACACAGATATCTATAACAGAATGGCAGAGCTGGTAGGAGTAAAATAGGGCATGAGACAGTTTTTTGCAAAGCAAAAAAATTTGTTGTTCCCAATTATAGTGGCAGTTGTTCTGATCGGCATCCTGATAGCGGTACCTACCGGCTTTGAGGATGCCCTCATTTATCAGGGAACAGAGCGCGCAGTGGGAAAGGTTGTAAAAACCGATAATTCGGCGATTAAGCCATCCGGGCTTGTGCAGTCCGGAGAGCAGAGCTGTAAAATAGAGATTGAGAATGGAATTTTTAAAGGACAAATACTGGAAGGAGTTAATTTCCTCAGTGGTTCTCTGGAAAAGGATAAAATTTTTAAGGTGGGGGATAAGGCGCTTCTGACGATCAGCTATGACGGCGATGAGATAAAATCTGTTGTTATGTCCGATCATTACAGGCTTGACAAGGAAATACTGCTGTTGTTGATTTTTGCAGTATTTCTGATCATTTTTGCCGGGAAAAATGGATTTCAGGCGATATTATCTTTTATAATTACCGTTTTGATGATATGGAAGATACTGGTGCCCTGTTATTTGAAGGGTTATTCCCCTGTGTGGATAGGAATTGCTGTTGTGACAGCTATCACAGCGGTTATTATTTTCTTTGTGTACGGATGGGATAAGAGGACATTGGCGGCTGTATTGGGATCGCTTCTTGGAATTACAACGACCTGTATCCTCGGCATCTGTTTTACCGATTTGTTTAAAATACACGGCGCGGTCATGCCAAATGCAGAATCTCTGCTCTACAGCGGATATCAGGAGCTTGATTTGACCTCTATTTTTATGAGCAGTATTTTTGTGGGGGCTTCGGGAGCCATGATGGATTTAGCAGTAGATATCACTTCTGCGATCTGGGAGGTTATCCAGAAAAAGCCGGAAATGGACTGGAAGGAAGCGGCCAGATCAGGCATACATGTGGGGCGTGCGGCTATGGGAACAATGACGACCACACTCCTTCTGGCGTATTCTGGCGGATACATCGCATTGCTGATGGTATTTATGGCTCAGGGAACACCAATTGATCATATTTTGAATTATAAATATGTGGCGGCAGAGGTATTGGATACTGTGGTAGGAAGCTTTGGGCTTGTGACCGTAGCGCCGTTTACGGCTGTGACAGCAGGTATTTTACTTAGCAGAAAGCAGAATCAAAATGAGAATGTATGAGTTCTGCTTACAAAGTTTTTACATAATTATAAATAAATACAGATAGAAGCAAGAATTAAACTCCTTTACACTAAAAGCGTCTGATAACAATAGCGCATTTGGCCATTATTTTCTAAACCATACTTGGATCATTATGGAAAATAAACATTCAGATGCGCTCTGGAAACCAGGAAAGTGAGAAAGGAGTTTTTATGCAATTCAAAAGGGAAAAAAGAATTTTAGCAGCAATACTGAGTGGCTGTATGATAGCCTCATGTGTGCCGCAGACAGTCAGGGCAGCAAAATCAGGTCAAACAAATGCAAATCTTCAAACCGCATTTTCCGGAACGGCGGATGTGGTCGATCTGGCAGCGGCAGAGGTGCCGGATTCTGTACATCTGACAGAAGTGTCAACTACGGCGGCGGCATCTGTAATCAGAAACAGGGTCAAAGAGCTGGTAGAAGATACATTAAAGGATTCTTATTTTGCCGAGGATGGCGGAAGCATTGATGTATCAGGAGAGGAAAGTCCGTACAGCGTAGAGCTGACTCTGGGAGAAAAAGTAAAAATGAAATCGGTGTCAGTCACGGTCGAGTATGCAGATAACGCAGATATGGATATTCTGAAAAAAACGATGGCACAGATTCTTCAGGGAGAGTTTAGTTTTACCAGTGCGAAGGATGTGACAGCACAAGCCCTGCAGCAGCAAATTGACGGCAAGCTGGAGGAAGGTGTTACGGCAACGGTGACGTGGGATGAAGGAAAACAGTATTATGAACTGACACTTTTAAAAGGTGATGAAAATCTTACAAGTCCGTTGTATGTGAACAGTGAGGTGTCTATTTCAGAGTTTACAGAAGAGTTTCTTCAGAATTGCACTACGCGAAAGGCGAAAGGCACGACAATTGAAGCCGGAGATGGAGCAATACGTGTGAACGCGACACAGAGTATGTCATATGAAAATATAGTACTTCCGGTATTTAATTATGGAAGGGATTATATGTTGTCCGTTGATCTGAAAATGAAAGGTTCTACAGATACTGGCCGATGGGCAGCGATGTCCTACGGCGTTGTATCCAATCCATCGATCGGAGATAACGCCTGGACCTTTTGGCAGATGGCAGTGCGGCGAAATGCCATGGCAGGGAACGGTGTGGAGTGCGCCACCAGAACAACAGCGGATGGCTGGAGTGTTCCGGCAACCGGAAGCTACACGGAAAGTCTGGATCCGAACAAAACCTATAATTTAAAGGTCGTTGTAAAAGGTAAAAGAGTATATGAGTATATCAATGACCGGCTGTTGGTACGTTATGAAGCACAGGAGCGGATGAAATATGGAAAAGTGGCCTTTACCTGGGATCGTGTTACAGCAGAATATTCGAATTTGACAGTGACGAATGAGATTCCGGATAGTTTGGATACAGAATTTCCCAAAACGGAAAATGGCTATGACACAGATATTTATGAGCCGACGACAGGCCTTGTGATGGCGCCGGCAGTAGTGAGCGAAAATGATGAAAAAGCAGTGTCGGAGTTGATTGCAGGAAAGCGGCGTCCGTCAACCGTGATACGTACCGTTTCCGAAAATATGACGGTAACAGATAAGAATGAAGAGATTTCTCTTGCTGATTATGTAGCAAGGCTGAATAAAAAGACTCTGGCAGGTTTCCGGATTGAGAGCATGGAGACAGCAAACGCATTTGCAGAGTATGTAAAAGAAAATAATCTGGTGGATATTATGGTGATTGCAAAAGAACCTGATATTTTGCTGACAGCCTGCAGCCGTGCAGCGGGTATTCATGGAATGTTGGATCTTGGCAGTTATGAGGGAAACGCCGAGCTGATTGATTTTGTAAACTGGGCAAATGAGGCTAACTGCCGTATTCTGGTGCTGCCTCAAAAGTTTGCAACAGAGGAAAATATAGAATATATCCAGGCCCGTGCGATTGCGGCGTGGGTAAAAGCAGAAAACAGCCAGGTGCTTAATGTGATCTTAAACGGAGCAGATGGAATCCTGACAGATGATTTCGAAAATGCCTATGATGTAATAGAAGGATTCGATGAGGACAATAAGGTTTTAACCAGGAATACTGTTATCGCTGCACACAGAGGACTGCATTTGACAGCTCCGGAAAATTCGGAGCGTGCAGCGCAGGAAGCGGTAAGGGCAGGAGCCGATGCCATCGAATGTGACGTACATTTGACAAAGGATGGAGAAGTCGTAGTCAACCATGATGAGACTACGGGACGTCTGATGAATAAAGACCTGACTGTTGCGGACAGTACGCTGGCGGAGCTTCAGGAACTCACTTTTAATGCAAATGCACAGGAGGGAGACAGGATTCCAACGCTGCGTGAACTGTTTGAGGCAGCAGATGAGGCGGATCCGGATGATGATATCATTCATGTAATTGAGCTGAAAACCGATGATCCCAATGTGATCGATCCGATGGTAAAGATCATCAAAGACATGCATATGGAGGACCGTGTAATCTTTATCTCCTTCCATGATGAGCAGTTGGAGCGGATTCGGAAAGCTATGCCCAATGTGGCTGCCGGTGAGCTGAACAGTGTGTGCTCTGCAGCAGATGATGTAGCAGCGGCAGTGAAGAAGCTTTGTGACCGAATGGATGGCTATGGATACTTTTACAACTGCAATTATGGCGCACAAAGTGCAGAAATTGTACAGGCTGCGAGATTTAGAGGAATTTATGTACATCCGTGGACGGTTGACAGCCTGGAGGTATATGAAAACGAATATTTTAATAACTATCATGGAATCACCACAAACCGTGCAGATTATGCAAAGGATTATCTGAATAAGGTTGCAGCAGAAAGCGATACCTATACCTTTGCCGCAGGCAGCAGTACTGCAGTGGCCGCAAAAGCATATTCAAGAGCAGGAAATGAGATCGAAGGCGGCAACATGATACTGAAACAGATTTCCGGTACGCCAGTGATTTATGATCCGGTAAATGGAACCTGCTCTGCAAAGGAAGCAGGCGAGGCTGTAGTGCTGCTTGGAGTAACCTATCAATTTGCAGGAACAGGAAAGACGTATACGGTATACAGTGCACCGGTGACGTTGAATATCACATCTTCCGATTCCGCTGTAGTAAATGATGGACTGGATAAGGTTATTGACATGATAGAGAGTCTGGATGTTTCCCAATATACGTCAGAAAGCTGGATGGCAGTGGCGGATGCCCTGAAGATTGCCAAGACAGCGGCGGCTGATCAGAGTACATCTCAGGCGGATAAAGATGCTGCATTAGCCGGCCTGATAGAAGCATTTGGAAAATTGGAATACTGTGTGCAGAAGCTCCATCTTGAGATGGCAATCAGGGCTGCGGAGCCAGTATTAGCATTTGGAGAGAATTATGAGGATTCTAATGCGCTGAAAGCAGTTGTTGAGGCGGGAAGGATCGTTCTTGAAGATACGGATGCGACACAGGAAGAGACAGACAATGCGGCATATGCAATTCTGGATGAGATGTTTAAAATGGCAAAGAAAGCGGATATCCAATCCCTGGAGAGTCTGATCGGCGCGGCTAAAGAATTGTTAAACAATAAGTATACAAGCGAAACTTTGGATAATCTGGCAGATGCTATTGAGAAAGCGGAGAAAGTCGTTGCAGATCAGAATAGAGCTGACAGTGATATCAGCAATGCCTATGAAACCCTGGTTGATGCAATTACAAAGCTTGAAAGGAAGGGGAACAAAGCAGCCCTGAGAGCAATGCTTGTGAAAGCGCATGAGATATTGATGAATCCGGAGGCGTATGTGGCATCTACCATCGAAGGACTGGAAGAGGTGTTGACAGAAGCACGTACAGTCAATGACGATGAGGACGCAGTGCAGCAGGAGATTGATGAGATTGTTAAGAGATTGACTTTGAAGGTGGCGGATGTACGTCTCGTCGGTGATGTGGATGGCGACGGAGCGATTACCACGGCAGACTGTACAGCAGTTCTCAGAGCAAGTGCGGAGTTGGCGAATCTCTCCGGATATGAGGCAGCAGGAGCAGATGTGAATGGTGACGGTGTGGCCGATACAAGTGATGCGGCGTTGATTTTGCAGTATACTTCAGAAAAAATCACAGAGTTTTGAGGAACGTTTTGGTTGGAGAAAGTGAAAATTGACATAAAGCGATCCCGAAGACCTGGAATTTGAGAGAAATTTAGAAAAAAACCTCCCCGGGCAGAAGCTCTGGGAGGTTTTAAGAATAATGGCATGCTAAATTTGTCTATACTCTGCAAAAAAATAAAATTTATACTTGATTTTTGGAACAAAAGGTGATATAGTAAAAAAGCTGGTGAAAACAGTAACAAAGCGATGCGTGGCTCAGTTTGGTAGAGCGCTACGTTCGGGACGTAGAGGTCGCAGGTTCAAATCCTGTCGCATCGATTTCTTGGCAGGGGCGCCGGAGACATTCAGTGTTTCCGGTTCTTTTTTTGTTTATAAATAATGTTTTATATTGCCGGGGCCGGTTGCTTTTATCTCTGCGCGCAGCACGCCCGTCATGCCTGCATGGCGGGCGGCTGCCGTGGTAAACAGAGAAACTCACAAAGTGTGTTTCGTCTGGTTTATGACAACAGTAAGCACGGAAAGTATGTGCTTTCTGCTGTTAATCAGATGTTTTAAATTCGTATTTGTAGGGGACGTCTCTGGTTTCCTTGTATACTTTTTCGTATAAAGATGTCCAAAGCTCTGCAAGAGAATCTTCTCCCTCCCTTACATCGTCCAGTATAAGTCCGCCGTTTTGCTCCATTAGATCGTATGCCTTTTTTGCGTTACCGGTCTCTTCCAGGGCTTTCAGGTAATAAAATTTCAGCCGACTGTTGTTCTGTAATTCTTCTTCCAGAGTCTCATAAAATGTACACAGTTCCTTATATCCTTCACTGGAAAGCAGCAGCTTAAAGCCTTCTTTTAAATAGGACGGCTCGTCCTTTTGCAGTTCCATGCCTTTTAAGATACAGCGAATAGCCTTTTGATATTTTTTGCGGAGCAATTTAAAACAGGCAAGTCCGTGATAAGCCCAGGCATTTTCTTCAAGCTGCAGGGAAATCTTAAATTCTTTTTTGGCTTTTTTATATTTTCCCAAAGTATAATAGCGAATACCCAAATGATAATGAGCATACCAATTTTCTTTTTCTTCGTTCTTTATGGTATCTTTTAGTCTTTTCATGCTGGCTGTATCATCCAAATATACGTCGGGCCGCTTTTGCGGATCAGGACAGGGCAGCCTTTCTCCGTCTATAAATGCTTTCCAGCGTGTATAATCTCCGTCTTCATCGCAAAATTGCAGATGCTCAGTCAGCTTTCCGTGTACGCCTAATATACCGTAACCGCTTCCGCATATAAGAGGCTCTGCCGGTTGAAGTGCAGTTGTCTTGGATGTTTTTAATTTTTCTTCTAATTGCTCCGGAATTTTTTCCTGCAAAAGCTTATATGTCAGCTTTTCACATCTCTCTTCGTGTGTCAGCTCCAATTCACTCTTTTCAATCTGAATGGCCCCATACTGTTCAATCCACTCCCATGCCGTGTTGGGAGCCATCGGAAGACAGCCATACTGGGTCCTGGCGAGTCCTGCCTGAATTTCAATATATCTTCCTGCATGTTCAGTCAGAAATTCCTGCCAGTGGTCGGAAGCTTTCTGATTGCCCCATGAAAAAAGTTTTCGGCCTTTTAATCTTGCAGAAGATCTCTGCAGTAAACCATAGCCTTCCTGATTTACATTTGCAATATATTTCGGCGTATGTTCATCCAGAGTAAAAAAGTAATCTACAGATTTTGGAATCCGCTTGTAATCAGTGATGTCAATTCCATTTACGACAGGAACAGAGACCTTGTATACCTCGCCATGGCCGAAGGTGTATGCTGATTTTGACGGGACAATAATTTTTCCGCCGTCATATTCCGGAACTGCTATATTGCTCCACCAGTACATGGGAATGACTTCTGTATTTTCATTTACAATACGCATCCGGCAGTTCAGGAATGGTGAATCCTCCTCAAGCCAGAAATCCATCTGATAGACAATATCGCGGATCCTCTCATATTCGTACATACGGAGGACGGGATTTCCTTTTTCATTCTCCGTTCGGGCTACATACATCTGTTCTGTGGTAAATGGGTTATGTCCGATGATTCCCACATTCCATTCGACTCCGCCGCTGAACCAGGCGTTTTTAACAGCCAGATTGCTGAAGCGGAGAACGTCATTTGTGTAAAGTAAATTTTTGTTTCTTTTTTTATCCCAAAGCTCCCAAAGTCGTCCTCCGTATTCAGTCAGAAAAACAGCTTTCAGATAACGATTTTCCAGTATAGCCGTCTGTACTTCCTTTTCCTGAAGCTCTCTTTTGTAACCATTTCTTTGTCTGTATGGGTAGGCGTTTTTTACTCTGCCGTATCCCTCGTAAATCTCTTCTTCTTCCCCCAGACGAAATTTGAGCTGATTCTGCAAAATAATCTCTCCGGTCAAATCTGGTACGCAGGATTCTTTCCCTAAAGGTGCCAGCTTCATCATTCTTTTTTCCATTCTCAGTTCTGTGCACATGTTCTTATACCTTCCTGTTTTTGATATGTAAATTATGGTCTGTTACCAAATTCTCTTTTTTTATTTCATATTTTACACATATTATATGTGAAAAAGACAGCATATTCATTACTTTTTTTTGCGCATGTATTTACAAAAATTGCTTTGTTTCTTGCATTTTAATAATATGTTTTTTATAATAAAAACCAAGAAATCCATTTTGAAAAAGGAGGCGGATTATGCGCATTCAGGTGCCAAAAATATCTTCGCTGTCTGAATATTACGTTTATGCGCCAAGTATCCTTGCTCAAAAAATATATTTGTATCCGCTGTCTGTTGGTCATTATATTTACGAGCCGGGATATGAGATTTCCCGTAATAATTTCGACAGTTTTTTGATTATGTTTATCATAAAAGGGTTTTGCAGCGTTTGGACAAACGGACAAGCCTATGCTGCTAAATCCGGTGATGTGGTCCTGTTAGACTGCTATATGCCTCACAGCTATGGAAGTCACAGCGCCTGGGAGACTATTTGGCTGCATTTTGACGGTCCTGTTGCAAGAGCCTATTATCAGGAAATAGGTTCCCATTACGGGCACGTGCTGACACTCCCAAACGATCAAAATGTGAGAGGTTTGTTGGAAAAGATTTATAATTCTTATCGCAATGCCGCACCGATTGTGGAATCAGCCCTTTCTGGAGACATAACTTCAATTTTGAATGAACTCTTGATTCCTAAAGCGGATATCCGCAAGAAATCAATTTATCCCATGGATATTTCTGACATTGTTGCATATATAAATGAACATTTTCGCGAACAGATTTCACTGGGTGATTTGGCGGCAAAAGCCAATCTGAGTCTTTACTATTTTACCAGGGTTTTTTCCTGGGAAACCGGATATACGCCTCATCAGTATCTGATAAATACCAGGATCACTGCCGCAAAATATATGTTGAAATCGTCCGAATCATCAATCAAAAATATTGCATTCAGTACAGGCTTTAACAGCGAAAGTAATTTTTGTACTACATTTAAAAAATGGGAAAATTTAACGCCGAGTGAGTATCGCGAAAGTATTCATAACAAAAGATAGGGAAACGGTGATTTTTGACAATAATGCCGGCGTAAATCAATTATCGCCGGCATTATCGATTTTTCTGTTTTTAAAATAAAATTCTCTGTCGTGGTCGTTGACCTCGCGCAGTATCCTGCAGGGATTTCCGACTGCAACCACGTTGGAGGGGAGATCTTTTGTGACCACGCTTCCGGCGCCGATGACTACATTGTCACCGATGGTGATTCCGGGGACGATGATAACTCCTGCCCCGAGCCAGCAGTTTCGACCAATATGGACCGGAAAATTATACTGATAGCCCTTTTCCCGAAGCTCTGGCAGGATGGGATGTCCGGCCGTTGCTATTGTGACATTGGGACCGATCATAGTATAATCGCCTACATAAATATGCGTGTCATCAACCAGAGTCAAGTTAAAGTTGGCATAAATATTCTTTCCGAAATGTACATGGTGTCCGCCAAAGTTAGTATGAAGCGGCGGCTCAATATAGCAGCCCTCGCCGATTTCCGCAAACATTTCTTTTAAAAGCTTTTCGCGTTTTTCACCTTCGGAGGGACGGGTCATGTTGTAATCATAGAGCCGGTTAAGATAGTCCGTCTGTACCTTCATCAGCTCCTCATCCCCAGGGAAATATAATTCTCCGCTGTGCATTTTCTCGTAGATGTTCATCAGTAACTCCTTTTATAATGCCAGGGGTATCTGTTTCGTACCTGCACAAAACCCCATGGTATTTTGTCTTGCAATATGGATATTGTACAGCTTCTGCGCGTTATTTGCAAGATAAATGTCAGAATGCCGGGTTCAAAAGGCATTTGCTCCAAAAGATATGTCTGCAAAACGAAAGCCCTGCAAAGTGTAGATTTGAACATTTTGCAGGGCTCTTAATGTTTTCTGAACAGCAGTTTACTGCTGCACGTATGCTTTTACTTTCTGATAAATACCTTCTCCGTCAAGACCATATTTCCGGATCAGATCAAGTGCGGGACCGGACTCTCCGTATACGTCATTGATACCGATTTTCAGGACAGGTGTCGGCAGCTTTGCGCACAATGTGTCGCAGACTGCACTGCCCAGGCCGCCGATAACAGAATGTTCTTCAACAGTGACAACCTTTCCGCATTCCTTTGCGGCTGCAACTACCAGTTCCTCGTCCAGAGGCTTGATAGTGTGAATGTCAATGACTTTTGCATCTATGCCGTCTGCTGCAAGCATTTCTGCTGCAAGCAGAGTTTCATAAACCTCCAGTCCGGTGGCAAAGATGGCGACATCCGTACCCTCGCGCATAACAATGCCTTTGCCCAGCTCAAATTTGTATGTGTTTTCATCGTTGAATACCGGTACAGCAAGACGGCCGAAACGCAGGTAAACAGGTCCTTCATAATCATAAGCGGCTCTTACGGCAGCCTTTGCTTCCACGTCATCGGCAGGGTTGATGATGACCATACCGGGGATAGTGCGCATAAGAGCGATGTCCTCATTGCACTGATGGGTAGCGCCATCTTCGCCGACAGAAATACCTGCATGGGTAGCGCCGATTTTTACATTAAGATGCGGATAACCAATAGAGTTGCGGATTTGCTCATAGGCACGTCCGGCAGCGAACATGGCAAATGAGCTTGCGAAAGGTACATGTCCGCTTGCCGCAAGTCCGGCAGCCACGCTCATCATGTTGCTTTCTGCAATTCCGCAGTCAATATGCCTCTCTGGAAATACCTTTTGAAAAATGGAGGTTTTGGTGGCGCCTGCCAGATCTGCATCCAGGACTACAAGATTTTCGTGTTCTTTTCCAAGCTGTACCAAAGTGTTGCCGTAGCTTTCTCTTGTTGCGATTTTCTTTACTTCTGACATAATGCTTCACCTGCTTTCTCAAGCTCTTCCATTGCAAGCTTGTACTGTTCCTCATTGGGGGCAACTCCGTGCCACGAAGCCGCATTTTCCATAAAGGAAATGCCTTTTCCTTTGACTGTTCGGGCAATGATAGCTGTGGGCTGTCCTTTTGTTGCCCTTGCCTCATCAAATGCACGTTTCATCGCATCAAAATCGTGCCCGTCTATATTGATAACATGAAAATTGAAAGCTTCAAATTTTTTGTCAATTGGATAAGGTGAGTTTACGTCCTCAATTTTACCGTCAATCTGGAGCCCGTTGTTGTCCACAATAACAACCAAATTGTCCAGTTTTCTGTGTGAGGCAAGCATGGCGGCTTCCCACACCTGGCCTTCCTGAATTTCGCCGTCACCTAGCAGCGTGTACACGCGGTAGCTGCTGCCGGTAAGTTTTGCGGAAATAGCCATGCCAACGGCAGTAGAAACACCCTGACCAAGCGAGCCGGTAGACATGTCCACACCCGGAGTACTCTTCATATCTGGATGTCCCTGAAGACGGGAACCTATATGGCGGAGTGTTTTCATATCCTCTACAGGGAAAAATCCGCGATTTGCAAGTGCTGCGTAGTAGCCTGGGGCAGCGTGACCCTTTGAAAGGACAAAACGGTCACGGTCCGGCTTCTGCGGAGCCTTAGGGTCTATATTCATTTCTTCAAAAAAAAGATAAGTATAAATATCTGCTGCGGATAAGGAACCGCCCGGATGACCAGCTTTTGCATGATAGATACCAGTTATTGCACCTTTGCGGATTTCGTTTGCAGTTCTCATAAGCTCTGACTTATTCATGGTTTCCTCCTATATAAATGTTATTCACCAAACACAGCTTTTTATCTGCCTGGACTTCATTATAAACAAGTAGGGGTTTTTCGTCAATATTTTACGAGATAATTCTGAATTATGCGCGGCGCTGTTTGTAACTGTCCGGCCGAAATCGCAGCATGTTTCTGTTTTGCCGCAGCTTTTCCGGGGACATTGCAGCAGGTATATACGGCATGTAACAGACAAAAAGGAAGCCAGGTCCTTGCGGTACCTGGCATTAGGAAAGAGAAAAAATGAAATATATGTAAAAAAGGAATGAACCTTTGTATGAGTCTATAATAACCAAATTCTGTGAATAAACTGTGTTTGAAAGGTGAAACTATTGTTATTAGATTCTAAAGCATTTGAAAATTTTCTAAAATTCACTTTAATGAAAAATAGAGGTTTTTTGCGGCTGTGTGTTGTGTTATAATGAGTAGAAAAGTGACAACAATACATATTTACAGGAGGTTATTATGCAGGTATTATATAAAGATGATAATGATAATTTTGCAAACTTCGTGGTTTATATAAAATTTTATAGATCGGAA
>ERZ809224.1373-NODE-1373-length-17895-cov-7.113957_pt1 | contig 17895 bp, 14 predicted proteins | sample MGYA00520513_ERZ809224 | MGnify/ENA primary metagenome ERZ809224 (study PRJEB31576, sample SAMEA3212658) | Homo sapiens | biome: human-gut; feature: human gut; material: fecal | place: Sweden | collected 2012 ... | reverse complement strand
TAATTCAAGCGAGCGAGTTTTAGCCCTGCCCCCATATCCGCTGCCTGCTCCGTCCGTTTTTATATAAGTTATTATCTCACCGGCTGAGTAGTTACCATAAGTTTTTGCACTTTCCTTAAATTTTTATAAATTCAGTTGAGCTTTTTGCTCAAAGACATTACAATAGAAAGGACTTCCTCAAACAAGTCTGACCAGGCACATTGTCTGAGGGAATATAAAGGGAACAGCACAGGAAAGGATTCTGGTATAGATATATGGAAGAACTGAAAACGTTGCTGGAAGCATGCATCAATGAGAATCTGATATACATGGTTATCAGCGGAGCGAGGGCGAAGGATGGGATTATAAAGGTGCGTATCCGTCCCGTTCTGCAGAAAGACAGACTCAGATTTCAGTCTGCGGCGCGTAAGGGGAAGCAGGAGTTTCATGCGAACCGCAGCGGGGAGGAAATTACAGGTGATATTTTGAGCTGGATGGAGAAGGATTTCAGACAGCTTCAGATACAGACGAGGGACAGGCTTATAACTGTACTTGTCAGTAAAAAAGGTAAGGTCACGATTCGGGAAAAACGATGCGATGCCTGCAAAAATGCGCCGGAGCTTACTCATAATCGAAAGAAGCGTTATATTTTGGAGGAGGGGACGCCGGTTCCGTTTTTACAGGATCTTGGCGTACAGACAGAAGATGGAAAAGTCATCCATTCGAGATATGATAAATTCCGCCAGATTAACCGGTTTCTGGAGTTTATTGAGGACATACTTCCCCAGATGGATAAGGGGAAGGAGCTTACGATCCTGGATTTCGGGTGCGGTAAATCTTATCTGACATTTGCCATGTATTATTATCTGAAGATTTTAAACGGGTATGACATACGTATTATAGGGCTTGATCTGAAAGAAGATGTCATAGCGCACTGCAATCAGTTGGCCCGAAAATACGGTTATGACAAGCTTACGTTTCTTACAGGAGATATTGCGGATTATACGGGTGTTTCAAGAGTGGATATGGTAGTTACGCTCCATGCCTGTGATACTGCAACGGATTATGCGCTGGAGAAAGCGCTGGAATGGAACGCGAAAGTGATTTTGTCGGTACCGTGCTGTCAGCATGAATTAAATGGACAGATTAGGAATGAGATTCTGGAGCCTGTATTGAAATACGGACTAATCAGAGAACGGATTGCTGCGCTTGTGACGGATGCACTTCGGGCGGGTCGTCTGGAGGAGGCTGGCTATCAGGTGCAGGTATTGGAGTTTATTGATATGGAGCATACACCGAAAAATATATTGATACGGGCTGTGAAAACCGGAAAGCCGCACAGGATAGATAAATTAGATGTATGCGAAGATTTTCTGGGCGTAGAGCCGACGCTTGGACGCTTAAGAAAGGCGGAAGGGAATATCTAAATGAAGAAAATATTGATAAGGGTTGTGGTGCTGGCGCTTGTGTTTGTCGGGGCAGCATTCGGCACAGCAAAATTTTTGAATAGAGGTACAGTAAATACTGCGGAAGTGATGGATTCGGCAACCTTTCCATTGGTTTATGTAAATCTGGAAGGGACCCAGATGAATTGCCTGCATGGATATGCGAAGGAGATGGATGTGACGGCCATGCGTGATGCACTCACGCCGATGGGAGATGACCGTACGGTGAGCATTGAAATTCAGCCGTTTCAGAATCAGATCAACAGTGTAAGCTTTGAGGTGCTGGCTGCGGACGGCAGCAAATCTATGGAAAATACACAGGTCACAAGCCTTGGTGAAAAGGATGACTATGTGACTGCAGAGCTGGCTATCCAGAACAGACTTTTGATTAACACCGAGTATATTATGAAAATCAAGGTAACAGCCGGAAGCAGGGATATTTATTATTATACGAGAATCATTCATCAGGCAAATCTGAATGCGAAAAAATATCTGGATTTTGCCACAGGATTTTATGAGCGCTGTCTGAACGGCAACGATGAAGACGGGCTGATTTCTCAAACGATTGAGCCGAACGAGGACGGCGACAACACCAACCTTTCCCATATGGATATTCACTGCTCCGGAGATCAGCTCATGTGGGCCGAACTGAAACCGCAGGCGTATTTAAAGCCCATACCAAGTATCAAGGAATTAAATGAGAATACGGCAACACTGGAAATGGACTATGTGATTACAGCGCAGGGAGATCAGGAAGATGATGTGGAAATGTATCATGTCACAGAATATTATCGTATGCGCTATGCGGAATCACGTGTGATGCTGCTGGATTTTGAGAGGGACACGAATCAGATTTTTGATCCGCAGGATTCTGTTCTTGTGGCAAATGGGATTCGGCTTGGCATCAGCAGCAGAGATATCACATATAAGAGTGACCCGGAGAAGAAATTTTTCGGGTTTGTGCAGGAAGGAGCATTGTGGCTCTATCAGACGGGCAGCAGTAATCTGACTCAGGTATTCAGTTTCCTGCAGAATGGCAAGCTGGATGCCAGAGATATTTACGATGAAAATAATATCCGTATTATTAATATCGATTCCCTGGGAAATATGTATTTTCTGGTGTGCGGTTATATGAACCGCGGAAGGCACGAGGGAGAATGCGGCGTAGCAGTTTATTATTATGATGCGGCGATTACAAGTATCCGGGAATGTCTCTATGTGGAGACTCAGGAAGCGTTTGCCCTGCTTGACAAGGATGTGGAGACACTTGCGTATATGTCTGAAGACAATACACACTTTTATATGATGCTTGAGAACAGTCTCTATGATATCAATATTCAGGAGCAGACGGCAGAGCCGATACTGAAGGATTTAAACACCGGCTGCTATGCAGGATCTGTTTCCGGCAGAATGTTTGCATGGCTTGCAGAGAATGAAAAATATAGTTCTTCCACGCTGAATGTGCGTGATCTTGAGACAGGTGAAGATATGCAGTTTACGTGCGGGGATGATGAAAAGCTGCAGCCCATCGGTTTTATGGATGAGGATTTGATTTACGGAGTGGCGGATGCATCAGATATTGATGTGGAATACGAGGGCAGTGAGGTATTTCCGATGTACAAGGTTTTGATTGTCAATGCACAAGGCGAGACGGTCAAGGAATATGAACCGGCCGACTGTTATGTAACAGGCGGCGTGATTGAAGATAAACTTCTGACTCTGGAGCGTGTGGAAAAGACGGAACATGGATTTGAGGAAACCTCGCAGGATAATATTGTAAACAGCGTGGCGGACGAGGAAGCTGCCTATGGGTTTGCGATCCAGAATACAGAGCGAAAGCAGACTGAGATTATCCTGAAAACGGGTGAAACGATCAAGGAGAGTACGAAACCTCAGATTCTCTATGCAAAACAGGTAATGGATGGTTCCGCAGGGCAGGTGTCCATTCCTGCGAAGGAGCGCAGCGAGGAGCTTTATTATGTCTATGCGAAAGGACATCTGGACAGTATATATACAGCGATCAGCCAGGCCGTGCAGCGGGCCAATGAACAGCTCGGTGTGGTGGTGAACAGCAGACAGCAGCTCATCTGGGAGCGTGGAAATAAAAAGACAGAATACACACTGGATATCAGTACATTTCCGGATGTTATACTGAAAGGTCAGATGAATGTAAAGAAGCTTGCCAAGAAGCTGGATCATCAGGTTTTAAATCTGCGCGGCTGTGCGCTTGACAGTGTACTTTACTATGTCAGTGAAGGAACTCCGGTACTCGCCGAGACAGAGGATGGAGTGGTGATTATAGCGGGATATGATGAATACAACACGATTTTGTTAAAGCCTGGCGATGTGGAAACCTATTACTGCGGTATGGATGACAGTACGGAAATGTTTGAAAAAGCCGGAAATGTATTTGTAACCTATTTTGATCCGATAGAAGAGTAAGTACATGAAAATTGTCCGCCGATTGGCGGGCAATTTTTGTAGTAAAAAAAAGACGGGACTCGTTACAAATAGTAATATGATATCCGTGGTCAAAGATCAGGTGTTTCATGTCTGAATGAAAATGCATAACCCTGGGAACTGGTGCAGTGAGACTGGATTTTATAGAAAAAATTTATTTTCATGCAACAAAACAGCAGAAATTTTACACTATATAGACAAGAAGTACTTCTTATCAAAAAGAGAAGAGAATGGGGTGAGAATATGGAGCGGAACGCAGAGGATTTTGCAAGAAAATACGAACAGGTATATCAGGATATGTTTCGATTTGCATTGTATACATTAAAAAATCGGCAGGAAGCGGAGGATGTGGTGAGTGAGACAGTGCTGGATGCCTGGCGGGGGATTCATATGCTGAAGAGTGAGGATGCATTTCGGGCCTGGATTTTCCGCATACTTGTGAATAAATGCAGAAAAAAGCTCAAATCCTACTTAAACCGTGCAACAGAGCTGCCGGCCGATCTGGCCTGGCGGGAGCGTGATACCAGCGAGGATATGGATGTGCGTGCAGCATTTTATAAATTGAATGATGAGGAACGTCTGATCCTTTCGCTGAATCTTTTTGCCGGGTATACGGGCAGGGAGATAGCGGGGATGCTGGATATGAACGATAGCACGGTGCGTTCTCTTAAGAGCCGCGCTTTAAAAAAGATGGAACAGATGCTGACGGCATGAGAGGAGTGGAATTGCATGGATGAAAAAAGACTATTGGACATGATTAAAAAATCCGGTGAAAATGTTGACGCGCCAGAGGACATTCGACCGGAAAATATAAAAAGAATGCTGGATACAGAGCCAATTAACAGGAAAAAAAGGTTTGGAAGGCTGGTGCAGTGGGGCGCAGTGGCAGCAGTATTTGCACTGGTGATCATAGGAAGCGTAACAGGTTTGACCAGGCTTTCCGGAAATAAAAGCGGAAAAAAAGAGATTACGGAACCGGGGACGATGACATTGGCGGATGCCGGGACAGAGGCAGCAAAGGAGCCGGAGGTAAGCTCTGAAACAAATGCTGATAAAAACAGCACTTCGGAAAATAAAGAGATAACAGATACGAAAGCTTCAGAGAATGATGATGACGGGCTTTACGCATTTGCCGGAGCAGCCAGCTATCAGGAAATTTATGATGCTCTGAAACAACTTACAAATGGCAACGACTATGATTCCGGCGAGATAGCTGCTGACGTAGAAGAGAAAGCGGCAATGGACACAGCGACGACGGAATCTGCAAGTGTTTCCAGCTCTCTGGGCCGAGAGGCAGGAGAGGATTATTCCAGGACAAATCTTCAGGAACTTGGTGTTGATGAGGCGGATATCATAAAAACTGACGGGGAATATATTTATGTGATGAAGAGTACCGGAAGTGTACGGCTCATCCGTGCTCATGGTGAAAAGCTGAAGATTGAGGGAACAATTGAGCTGGAAGCGCTTAATGAGACACCCCAGGAAATGTATATTGACGGGGATACACTGAATCTGATTGCTACGGGAAGCAGGACTTCTCTGGAAAATACAGAAGAGGACGTTTATGAGGCTAAGACGGATGATTACACGAAGCTTTACACGTATAATATTTCAGATCGGGCTTATCCGAAGCTCACAGGGACAATAAAGCAGCAGGGAAATTACCGTACTTCAAGGAAAAACGGCGATATCGTATATCTGTTTACTCAGTTTTATCCGGAGGTTAAGGATTCCTCTGATATTGACGGATATGTGCCGGCTGTAAACGGCGCAAGACTGGAATCTACGGATGTCTATCTGCCGGAGTACAGAAATTCCACCTCATACCTGGTGATTTCTTCTATCGATAATCAGAATCCGTCCGAGATACTGGATAAAAAGGCGATCGTATCGGCAGCGGATAGTTTTTATGTAAGTGAAAATAATATTTACATCTGCAATACAAATTGGAACAGCGATACTACAATGACACAAATTTTAAAATTTGGTTACGCCAGAGGGAAAATTATGGCAGCGAATGCTGCAGATTTGAAGGGGATGCTCAATGATACTTTTTCACTGAACGAGTATGACAATCATCTGCGGGTGGTGCTTACGGATTACAGTGGAGATACGAATAAAAATGCACTTTACGTGCTGGATGAAAATATGGAAGTGACGGGGAGCATTTCTGACATCGCAGAGGGTGAGGATATCCGTTCTGCAAGGTTTATGGGTGATACGGGATATTTTGTGACCTTTCGTGATACCGATCCTCTGTTTTCTGTAGATTTGAGCGACCCTGCCGACCCGAAAATTCTGGGTGAGCTGAAAATCACCGGCTTTTCCTCCTACCTGCATTTTTATGGAGAAAACAGGCTTCTCGGCGTTGGAAATGAAGTGGATCCGGAGACGGGAGCATATCTTGGCATTAAGCTTGCCATGTTTGATGTGTCTGATCCGGCGAATGTAAAGCAGCTTCACAAGTTTGTAATAAAGGATACATGGGATTGTCCGCTGTTTTATAATTACAAGGCAGCCATGATTGATGCGGATAAAAATATCTTTGGATTTATGTGTGATACGAATTATATGATTTTCACATACGATGAGGAAAAAGGATTTGAAAATGTGTTTACCGAAAATCTGTCGGATGCTTACTATTCTTCATATTATTACGGAACCCAGGGGATGCGGGGCTGCTTTATCGGAGATACCTTTTATCTGATCGGCGGCGGACAGATTCGGATTTATGACATGGCGGATGATTATAGAGAGCAGGGAAGACTGGAGTTTTGATGCTTATGGATAACACATTGAAATATTTAGGGGAGTATGGGGGCCTTTCTTTTGCGGAAAGGCCTTTTTCCCATGTGGACAGTCTGGTTTTATGCCAGCTATCCTATTTGAAATTTCAGAATATGGTACCGGATATCTCGGACGAAATGGCTGGTAAGCGCCAAAAGGGCGTATCGCTGCGTTCCCTGAGAAAACATCGCTGTTATAATGGCCTTTATGTAACAGGCTGGTACGAGAAGGAATATCGCAGACTTTACAGCGCGGCGGCCAGGAGCAGACGTTTTGCCGGAATGAAGCTGAACTATTATGCGAATCTGACGGATGAGGACATGGGAATCCAGTTTTCAGCAGTGACGTTTTTGATGGAGGACGGTACAGTTTATGTGGCTTTCAGGGGCACGGATGAGACAATTGTGGGGTGGAAAGAAGATTTTGACATGGCATTTAAAAGTCCGATCCCTTCACAGAGAGCAGCCAGCATCTATCTGCGTCATATTGCGCAGTTTGCAGACGGGCCGATTATTTTGGGCGGGCATTCCAAGGGCGGCAACGAAGCAGTGTTTGCGGCGATGGAGGCGGAACACGTGGTTCAGCAGCGGATAACGGCGGTGTATAGTTTTGACGGGCCGGGATTTCGGGATGATGTGTATGAAAAGCCGGGGTATCGTAATATTGAGGATAAAATCATCAAAATGGTGCCGGAAGCATCACTTATCGGTATGCTTCTGCTAAACAAATGCAGCTATCGAGTGGTAGAGAGTAAGGGAAGAGGTGTCCTGCAGCATGACCCCTTTACGTGGGTAGTAAAGGAAGGTGATTTTGTTTATAAGGACGAGCTTTACCGCACATCGCTTCTGAAAAATCAACAGATTAATGAGTGGATATCTTCTCACAGTGAGGAAGAGCAGAGGGAGATCGTAGAGGCGCTTTTTAAAGTTATTGACGGAGCATCTGCAAATACGGTAGTAGAATTGACGGAAAAAAGGTTCCAGAAGACGCTTCACATGATGAATATTTTCCATGGGTTAGACAAAAAAATGAAACAGAGCATGAGGCAGCTTTTCCATATCCTGCTTGCGCCGCCGGAAAGATTGGGATATACTAGGAGCAGTAAGAAAAGAAAATTGGAAAACAAAGGAGTTTATACTATGGAATTGGTAACAGTAAGAGAAATTTATCGCAACACAGACAAATATTTAAATAAAAAAATTTCAGTGGGCGGATGGCTCAGAAGTGTCAGAGATTCCAAAACATTTGGCTTTCTGGTACTTCATGATGGTACGTTTTTTGAGACATTGCAGATTGTCTACCATGACAAAATGGAGAATTTTGCTCAGGTTTCCAAGCTGAACGTAGGGGCAGCTGTGATCGTGTCAGGGACATTGATTCCCACACCGGAGGCAAAGCAGCCATTTGAGATTCAGGCGGATGAAGTTGAGGTTGAGGGCGCGTCTGCACCGGATTATCCTTTGCAGAAAAAACGTCACAGTTTTGAGTATCTCCGTACGATTTCTCATCTGCGTCCGAGAACAAATGCATTTCAGGCAGTGTTCCGTGTGCGTTCTCTGACAGCGTATGCAATTCACAAATTCTTCCAGGAAAGGGATTTTGTGTATGTGCATACTCCGCTGATTACGGGAAGCGACTGTGAGGGTGCAGGCGAGATGTTTCAGGTGACGACGATGGATCTGCAGGATATACCGAAAACGCCGGAAGGAAAAGTGGATTTTAGTAAAGACTTTTTTGGAAAGCCGACAAATCTTACAGTCAGCGGTCAGCTAAATGGCGAAACCTTTGCGCAGGCTTTCCGCAATATTTATACATTTGGTCCGACCTTTCGCGCAGAAAATTCCAACACAACCCGCCATGCAGCAGAGTTCTGGATGATTGAGCCGGAGATTGCATTTGCAGATTTGAAGGATGATATGATTCTGGCAGAGTCCATGCTGAAATATGTCATCCGATATGTGATGGAAAATGCACCGGAGGAAATGCAGTTTTTTAATAATTTTGTAGATAAAGGATTAATTGATCGTCTCAATCATGTAGTGAAATCAGAGTTTGCACACGTTACTTATACAGAGGCTATTGAACTTTTGGAAAAAAATAATAAAAAATTTGAGTACAAAGTTTCCTGGGGATGCGATCTTCAGACAGAGCATGAGCGCTATCTGACGGAGCAGGTGTTTAAGCGTCCGGTATTTGTGACGGATTATCCAAAAGAAATCAAAGCATTTTATATGAAACTGAATGAGGACGGCAAGACAGTCGCAGCTATGGATTGTCTGGTTCCGGGAATCGGGGAAATCATCGGCGGAAGCCAGAGAGAGGACAGCTATGAGAAATTGCTGACACGTATGCAGGAGCTTGGACTGAAGGAGGAGGACTATGGTTTCTATCTGGATCTGAGAAAATATGGTTCTACAAGACATGCCGGCTTTGGACTTGGATTTGAGCGCTGTGTGATGTATCTGACCGGAATGGCCAATATCCGGGACGTGGTTCCGTTCCCAAGAACAGTTGGAAACTGTGAACTTTAAGCTTTGCAAAAAAAGCGCTAAGACATTTTGGAGGACAGAAATGGGGAGTAAAATTTTGGTTGTCGATGACGAGAGGGAGATTGCAGATGTCATCGAATTGTATCTGAAAAATGAGAATTTTGATGTTGAGAAGTGCTATACCGGCGCGGATGCGCTTGCATCGATAGAGAAGGAAGCGCCGGATATGGCGCTTCTGGATGTGATGCTGCCGGATGTGGACGGATTAACAATATTGAAAAAGATCCGTGAAAAATATAATTTCCCGGTTATCATGCTGACTGCAAAGACAGAATATATGGACAAAATAAACGGTTTGATGCTGGGCGCTGATGATTACATAGCCAAGCCGTTTAATCCACTGGAGTTAATTGCGCGCATTAAGGCGCAGATACGTCGCTTTACCAAGTATAATACGGGGGGAAGAGTACAGGAGGATATTATTGATTTCGGCGGTATGTTTTTAAATCGAAGTACACATCAGTGCATCTACAATGAAAGGGAGCTTACCCTGACACCGATAGAGTTTGATATTCTGTGGCTGCTTTGTGAGAACAGAGGTCAGGTTATCAGCTCTGAACGTCTGTTTGAGCAGGTTTGGAAAGAAAAGTATTACAAAAACAGCAACAACACGGTCATGGTTCATATCAGGCATCTTAGAGAAAAGATGAGCGGGCCGGCCGGAAAGAGCGACTTTATCAAGACCGTATGGGGAGTGGGATACCGCGTTGAAAAATAAATACCGCAAGCTGAAGTGGACTCTGCTGATGCAGACCATGGCTATAATGCTATTGAGCTTTGTCGTGGGAAAGATGATTGTCAGATTGGTAATTGACGGATTGTTCCAGGGAAAAATATCAAATATGGTTATAAGTATACTGATGCGGATGAATTTGTCGTACACGCAGGCAGGATATATTTACGGCAAGGTTTTTATGAAGAATAAGGATATTTTCCAGTGGATAGGATTTGTGCTGCTGTTCCTGATATCCTACTATGCAGCACTGTCTAAGACGACAAATTATCTGGAAGCGATCGGACGGGGCATCGACAATATTCTTTCGGATTCCAGAGAGCCGATTGAGCTTGCATCAGAGCTTGGACCTATTGCGGAAAAGCTGAATATTATGAAAATGACATTGAGGCGAAAGGAACGAATGGCTCAGGAGAGTGAGCAGAGAAAAAATGATCTGGTGGTCTATCTGGCACATGATCTAAAGACACCTTTGACTTCTGTGATCGCATATCTTGACATGCTGAATGAAAAACCGGATATGCCGAAGGAGGAAAGGGAGAAATATATCCGCATCTCACATACAAAAGCTGTCCGTCTCAGTGAGCTTATAAATGAATTTTTTGAAATAACCCGTTTTAATCTGCAGGATATCCGTCTGGAAAAGGAGCACATTAATCTGTCTCTGATGCTGGAGCAAATTGTGGATGAATTTTATGCAGTGTTTTCAGAGAATGGGCTGACAGGAAATATCCATGCAGAAGAAAATCTGATGGTAATGGGCGATCCGGATAAGCTGGCCAGGGTGTTTGATAACCTTCTGCGAAATGCAGTGGCCTACAGCTATAAGGGAACTAACATTGATGTGCGTGCTTATGGAGAAGGTGAGACTGTGGTTGTCGTGTTTTCCAACCAGGGTGATCCGATACCGAAGCAAAAGCTGCAGTCTGTATTCGAAAAATTTTATCGGGTCGATAACTCGCGTTCCAGTCAGACAGGCGGTTCCGGACTTGGACTTTCCGTAGCCAGGGAAATTGTGGAGCTGCATGACGGGACGATAGAGGCATTCAGTGATATACAGTCCACACGGTTTGTAGTGCGGCTGCGCAGACTTTCGGAGGAGACAAAAACTACAAAGCGGAAAGGCAGAAAAAAGGCGTGAACAGCAAACATGGAATTTTGCATTTCGTTTATCATGTGCAGATGAAAATCTGCGGTCAGGAGGTTCTATGGAAAAAAAGAAAAAAAAGCGTACGGCAGGTGATATTGCACGGACTATAATTATGGTAATTGCGCTTTGTGTATTTTGTTATTCCGGATATCAGCTTTTAACGATTTATCAGGAATACAAAAAGGGCAGTGATGAATACAGTGCGCTGGAGGACAAATATATTCTTGAGGAAGACGGTATGCTGGAGCAGGTGGAGGCCGACGAGCCGACCATGAAAAATCCAATTGACTTTGACGGCCTAAAGGCAGTAAATCCCGATGTAATAGGTTGGCTGACGGTAGGCGCTATTGATATCAGTTACCCGATGACTCAGGGTGAGGATAATGACTATTATCTGCACAACACCTTCGAGAAGCAGCCTAATATTGCAGGGTGTATTTTTATGGACCATGCCTGCAGCAAGGACTTTACGGACCCGAATACGATTATATACGGTCACAACATGAGAAATCTGTCCATGTTTGGAAAGCTGAAGCAGTTCCGGGAGGAAGAAACCTTCAATTCAGACGCATATTTCTGGGTATATACACCGGAAAAGATTTACCGCTATGAGATCTTTTCCTGTCAGGAGGTGGGTTCCACAAGCGAGACGTATCAGCTTGAGTTTGCGGATAAGAAAAAATTTCAGGAATATATTGATTCCTGTTTTGAACGTTCTATTTTGAAGCGCGATATCGAAGTGACAAGCGATGATAAGATTGTAACGCTTTCCACCTGTACAGGAAATTCAGAGACACGTTTTCTGGTACAGGGAAAACTGATCGAGACTTATAAGGCTGTGAAAGGATAATATGAATTGTATTTTCTTTTGATTTGGGAAGGAGGATTTTTATGGATGCAGCAGAGAGATTGAGAGAGCTTGTGAAAGGCAGTGATAATATTGTGTTTTTCGGCGGCGCGGGCGTTTCAACGGAGAGCGGAATCCCTGATTTCCGCAGTACGGACGGCTTGTATCACCAGCAGTATGATTATCCGCCGGAGACGATTTTGAGTCACTCCTTTTTTATGAGGAAGCCGGAGGAATTTTACCGCTTCTATAAAAATAAAATGCTTTGTTTGGATGCAAAGCCGAATGCGGCGCACAAAAAGCTGGCGGAGCTGGAAACGGCAGGAAAGCTTAAGGCTGTCATTACCCAGAATATTGACGGACTGCATCAGGCGGCGGGAAGCAGAGAGGTTTTGGAGCTGCATGGAAGTGTGCTCCGCAATTATTGTATGCACTGCGGCAAATTTTATGATGCCGGGTATATGCTTCACGCAGAAGGTGTGCCGACCTGTGAGTGCGGAGGTATGATAAAGCCGGATGTTGTTCTCTATGAGGAAGGACTGGACAACTCCATACTTTCAAAATCCATCCAGTATATTTCGGAAGCAGATATGTTGATTATTGGGGGCACTTCTCTGGTAGTTTATCCGGCAGCAGGCCTTGTGGACTACTATCGCGGCAATAAACTGGTGGTAGTCAATATGAGTGTCACGCCTCAGGATAAAAATGCGGATCTTGTGGTACAGGGGCCGATTGGTGAGATATTTTCACAACTGTAAAACGGGAGGCAATGGAGATGGTTTACGAAGTAGGCGATATCGTCAAACTGAAAAAGCAGCATCCCTGCGGCAGTCAGGAATGGAAGATCCTGCGTGTGGGAGCGGACTTCCGATTAGAATGTATGGGCTGCGGACATCAGATTATGATAGCAAGAAAGCTGGTGGAAAAGAACACCAGAGGACTCAGAAAACAGGAAGAGACAGATAAATAAAGAGGGCATTCCAAAAGTCAGAAAATGACTTGAGGAATGCCCTCTTTTTACAGGTATGGAGAGAAATTTTTCGGATCTTGCTTATTGTTTATAAAAACTTTAGATGTATGGAGCGAATTGGTATGCTATACTTAAAGACAAAGCGAGAGTAAAAAGGAGCGTTTTTATGAAGCTGAAGACAAGGCTTATTATAGCTTTTTTTGTGATTATATGTGTACCGATTATGCTGACAAGTCTGGCGCTTATAGGATTTTCCAGATATCAGATACGTTCTCTGGAGACGAATCTGGGGATATCGGGTGTGACCTACGAGAGCTTATCCGATTCGGTTCAGGTGTTGAACAAGGCAACACAGTCTAATTTTGAGAAGATCAAGGAAAAAAGCGCCGTCCAGCCAGATGCATTTCTGGATAAAGAATATTTAAACAGGCTCAATGATGAGCTGAAGACAAAGTATTCATTTTTGATTGTGCGCAAGGGAGATCTGTTGTACTATTCGGGAAGCGATGAGAGTGTGGAAAAACTGTTTTCGGAGCTCCCGCAGAGTGATGATTTCAGCAATCAGTCGGACAGCGGTATGTATATCGGCAAGGATGTAAAGGCATTTGTGAAGCAGGTGGATGTAGGATTTTCGGATCATACCGATGGGAGCGTATTTATTATCACAAGGCTGACGATGATTCCGCAGATGCGCATCCTGACAAGAGATGTCCTTATATCAATCGTCATTATACTGGTCCTGACATCGGGGCTTTTGACTATGTGGATTTATAATGGCATCAGCGCCCCACTGAAAAAATTGAAGATGGCGACGCAGAATATCAAAGAGGGAAATCTGGATTTTGTGTTGGATGCAGAGGGCGAGGATGAGATCAGTGAGCTCTGCCGGGATTTTGAGGAAATGCGGCAGCGTCTGAGAGAGTCTACGGAAGAGAAGATACAGTATGACAAAGAGAATAAAGAACTCATCAGCAACATTGCCCACGATCTGAAAACACCGATCACAGCACTTAAGGGCTATGCGGAGGGTATTATTGACGGGGTAGCAGACACGCCGGAAAAGATGGATAAATATATCCGGACGATTTACAATAAGGCTAATGATATGGATCGGCTTATTAATGAATTGACCTTTTATTCAAAGATTGACACAAACAGAATCCCCTATACGTTTAACAAAATCAATGTATGTGAGTATTTTGACGACTGTGTCGAGGAAGTAGGGCTGGATCTGGAGTCAAAGAATATTGATTTGTCTTATTTCAATTCGGTGGAGAGAGATGTATTGGTTATTGCCGATGCGGAGCAGCTCAAGCGAGTGATCAATAACATTGTAGGAAATTCCATAAAATATATGGATAAGCCGAAAGGTTATATCAGCATCCGTGTCAAGGATGTAGGTGATTTTATTCAGGTGGAGATTGAGGATAACGGGCGCGGCATTGCGGCAAAGGATCTTCCGGCGATCTTTGACCGGTTCTTCCGCACCGACGCTTCCAGAAATTCCTCAAAGGGGGGAAGTGGAATCGGGCTTTCCATTGTGCGCAAAATTATTGAGGATCACGGCGGAAAAATTTGGGCAAACAGCAAACTGGGCTGTGGTACGATCATGTACTTTGTCCTTAGAAAATATCAGGAGGTACCAGTAAATGAGTAGAATATTGATTATTGAAGATGAGGAGAGTATTGCGGAGCTGGAAAAGGATTATCTGGAGCTCAGCGGATTTGAAGTGGAGATCGAAAGCCGGGGTGACGTGGGATTAAAACGGGCTCTGGAAGAGGAATTTGATCTGTTTATACTGGATCTGATGCTGCCGCAGATGGACGGTTTTGAGATCTGTAAGGAAATCCGCAATCATAAAAATACACCTATCCTTATGGTTTCTGCAAAGAAGGACGACATTGATAAAATCAGAGGGCTGGGACTGGGCGCAGATGATTACATGACAAAGCCTTTCAGTCCAAGTGAGCTGGTAGCCCGCGTCAAAGCGCATATGGCACGCTATGAGCGTCTGGTGAGCACCAATATGCCGAAAAATGATATTGTGGAGATCCGCGGTATCAAGATAGACAAGACGGCCCGCCGCGTTTGGGTAAATGGTGAGGAGAAAGCATTTACGACAAAAGAATTTGACCTTCTTACTTTCCTGGCGGAGCATCCGAATCATGTGTTTACGAAGGAAGAGCTGTTCAGCGAAATTTGGGATATGGAATCCATCGGAGATATCGCGACCGTTACCGTGCATATTAAGAAGATTCGCGAGAAAATTGAGTTTAACACGGCAAAACCGCAGTATATAGAGACAATCTGGGGCGTAGGGTACAGATTTAAGATATAGGATATTTTTGCGGTCCCATCATTTTGGACAAATTTACTGTGAAATATAATATATTTGGAAATAATATTAAAAAACCATAAATATTTTATTGACGGCAATCGAAAAAGCGAGTAAAATAACTCTGACAAAGTAAAGAACAAAAGGAAATTCCATGAAGAGAAGGAGTAAATGCAGAAACTGTTTTTCAGAGAGCCGGCGGATGGTGTGAGACGGCAGGCGGACTGGATTGAAGATCATCTCGGAGAAGGAAAGCCGAAAGAGGCAAGTAGGCTTTCACGTATGTCCCACGTTACAGGGGCCGCGTATGTTAGTGCGTTGTCGCTGCATTTATGTTATCAACAGGGTGGTTGAACGGAATATTTGTGTCCGTCCCTATTTAGGGACGGATTTTTTTATGCAGGAAGTATACAAAACGTGGCTTCCATGAGATGCAGCTTTCCACTCGGAACAAAATTTGCTGGCGGATACGTTTTAATGAATTTTCTTGTATGCTTTACAAATATACCACAAGGAGGAAAAAATGAAGATCTACAAAAAAATTATGAATGGCATAGCGTTTGTGGAAAAACTGGTTCTGGTTATCACGATGCTTCTGATACTGGTATTGACCTTTGGAAATGTTGTTTCCCGCTATATCATTCATCAGTCATGGTCCTTTACGGAGGAGCTGGTGGTTGCAGTCTTTGTATTGATTACACTGCTGGCAGCAGCGCTTGAAGCAAGGGATGGAGGCCTGGTCAGCCTTTCTCTGGTAACCGATCATTTGCCGCAGGGAGCAAAAAAACCGGTTTCCTGTATTATAGCGGTATGTTCTGTTGCATTTTGTGCGGTTTTGTTTAAATATGGTTTGGACAAGGTGCTGACACAGCTCGAAAACGGTAAGAGAACTTTTGTTTTGAACTGGCCGGAATGGATTTTCTGGTCCTTTGTGCCAATCGGGGCCGCGTGTCTGATTCTTCATGTGATTGAGCACTGTATGGATGTATGTGTGGGAAAGGAGGACAAATAAATGGTCAGCGTTGTATTATTTCTTTCATTTTTTATTCTTCTGATTCTGAACGTGCCTATTTCACTTTGTCTTGGCCTTTCTTCCGTGTGTGCAATTCTGTATTCCGGCACATCTCTGACTATTGTGGCGACAAATATGTATTCCGGTATCAGCAAATTTTTACTGCTGGCGATTCCGTTTTTCGTATTATCCGGTAATATCATGGCAAAAGCGGGTATTTCCACACGACTGATTAAATTTGTAGATACCTGTGTGGGACACAGAAAAGGCGGTATTGCAAATGTATGCGTTATCGTAGCATGCTTTTTCGGCGCAATTTCCGGTTCTGGTCCGGCAACCGTTGCGGCTTTAGGGGCTGTACTGATTCCGGCTATGGTGGAGAGCGGCGGATTTTCCGCACCGTTTGCGACGGCATTGATGGCGACGGCGAGTTCAATTGCGATTGTCATACCGCCGAGTATTGCGTTTGTTGTCTACGCATCGATTACAGGCGTTTCCATCGGTGATATGTTTATCGCAGGTATTGTCCCTGGTATCCTGATGGGTGTGGCTCTTGTGCTTGTGGTTATGTGGGAGGTGAGAAAAAATCACGTAGTTCCGTCAAAGGTGGAAAAGGCAACCGGAAAAGAACGTCTGCGTGCATTTGGAGATGCATTCTGGGGATTTTTGATGCCGGTTATTATTCTTGGCGGTATCTACGGCGGTATTTTCACACCGACCGAGGCAGCAGCCGTTTCTGTAGTTTATGGTTTGTTTGTCGGTATGGTAATTTACAGAGAAGTCAAAATCAGAGATTTATGGGATATTCTGATTGATTCTGCAAAGACGACAGGCGGAATTATGCTGATAGTGGCATGTGCTTCACTGTTTTCTTTTGTCTGCACGCAGTTTGGTATCTCCCAGGCGGCTTCGGACCTGCTGGCAAGTGTTGCAAAAAATCAATTCACATTCCTGTTGATTACGAATATTATTTTCCTGATTGCAGGCTGTTTTATTGATGCAAACTCTGCAATGTACATTTTTATTCCGATTATGCTTCCGGTGTGCAAAGCGCTGGGATATGACCCGATTGCATTTGGTATTATGGCGACGGTCAATCTGGCAATTGGTCAGGTTACGCCTCCGGTTGGCGTAAATCTGTTTGTTGCGATCAGTATAAAGATCAAGAAGGGTCTGAGTGTGACGCTGCAGCAGATTTCGAAAGCGGTTGTTCCGATGATTGCAGCCTGCATGGTCGTACTTATTCTGATTACATATATACCTGGAATCTCCACATTCCTGCCGAATATGCTGGGCGGCGGTGTTACTGCATCCGGTACGGGCGGATCGGCGGACAGCAGCAGCACAAGTGACGGCAGCAAGGATTACGATACGATTGAGGATTACAGTGATCTGGGTTGGGAAGAGACTACCTGGAATTTTGCGTGCTCTACCACAGAGACAAGTACCTGGGCGAAAGCAGGTGAAAAATTCGGCAAGCTGATGGAGCAGGCAACCGGCGGTAAAGTCAAGGTCAATGTCTATGCGGCCGACCAGCTTACAAACGGAAGCCAGTCAGAGGGCATACAGGCATTGATGGACGGCGATCCGGTACAGATTTCCATGCACAGCAATCTGATTTATTCCG
>ERZ809224.1363-NODE-1363-length-17983-cov-5.769578_pt1 | contig 17983 bp, 32 predicted proteins | sample MGYA00520513_ERZ809224 | MGnify/ENA primary metagenome ERZ809224 (study PRJEB31576, sample SAMEA3212658) | Homo sapiens | biome: human-gut; feature: human gut; material: fecal | place: Sweden | collected 2012 ... | reverse complement strand
TATACTCATAAGGTACTCCAGACGTCACATTCTTTAGTATCCAATGGTATATCTCTGAATCCGCCTCGATAGCAGTCTGCTCTATCAACTCCACATCCTCTCTAAGCCTTGCTATTCTCATTGCCTGACGCTCTGTCGGACTTCCGTTGCTTGCGCTTTTGGGCATTCCGTCCTGTAATACTCCGTGTATGCCATAACTTCCTGATATCTCCTGCTTTTTCTGCCAGTACTGCAGACAGAAGTATTTCAGCTCATTATATTTATCTCTGGAAATATTATAATCACTCAGTTTCATATCACGCTTTTTTACTTTATCCACCGGCATCATCTCCTGTCTACTCTTTCACCCTTGGCGTATACGCCTGTTCTCTCGTCATACTCATTGCTTCTCCTGCTGCCATAACGGTTTAGTTTCTTCTGCTGCAAACATCAATCTTTACTGGTAATTTTAATCGGTACAATCATTTCCGGCAAAAAGTTTACTTCGTAACGGTATTTGTCAACATCCGCTCCACTTATATCCTCGACCGACCACAGGGTCCAATCAGTCAACCCTACCGAGTGCTTTTTATATTCGTTTGGTCCGGTTTCCACAACAGCAACAATACGTCTGTCTTGCAGTTCGAAGGAAAATGCTCCGACCAGCTCAAACATCGGTTTGTCTGTTCTTGCATTTATCACAACCAATCTCCGGATTACATTAAAATTATCCGCTTCTTGAGATACGTTGTAAGATACCCGGTCTGCTTCTCTTTCACATCCTGAAAGATTCAGTGCAATCATTATGCTTGCCAAAATTGCTGCTGCTTTGCGATTTTTTATTATGTTTCTCATTTCGATCTCTCCATTCTGTATTATATTAATTCACTCCTGCTGCCCTGCAGGCACTTCTGCGCTATGTCCTCTAACAGCCTCCTGCTGCCGGTGTCCAGATTATCTATGTTTCGTTCTATGATCCGTATCGCTGCTATGGTCGTCAGTTTACTATGTACATGGGCTGGACGGTGGAAACGCAGCTTTGCATCGGTGTCTGTTTCGTTTTCCAGCAGGTCATAGCGTCTTTTTTTGTTTGCTGCCCGTTCTCCGCTCTTCAATGCGCATCACTTCCCTGTCCATCTCCATGTACGCAATCTTCTTTGCCGTCGCAGTGCTGAATGCTATCGCCTTTTTCTATGTTAGAGTGGATAATTTCCTGGCATTCTTTATAGGCTTCAATAAACGCTTCCGCTGTATCGTTTGCGATTCTGTCTAATTCATCATGCGGCGGTTCTACTATGATTTTCTCTGCCGCCTCGATTTTCTTATTAATCTCCTCCAATATCTTTTCTAATACCTGCATTACTCTACCTCCTTTCTCAACCAATCCAAACAGCACCGAGAACAATTGCAGCTATCGCTGTGATCGCACTCAATTTCTGCAAGCCCCATTTCGTTTGGGCACGTAATTGTTACCGCCAGTTCTTCATCACTCATGCTTCGTATCATCTCTGCATTTGTCATAGCCCTACCTCCAGCCTATTGCCTGTCCACATTCCGGACAATATTTATATCCTCTCATCACCAATCTGCCGCACTGGCATTTATGCGCTTTTGTACCTTTCCGGAAAGTAATATTACCGATTTTTACGTCAGAATCATTGGTATGTGTAAAAATCTCTGCCGGTGTCTGCTTTTCTCTGGCTTTCCGGCATTCTTCCGGTGTGCCAGTCTGGCGGTACTGCTGCAGCTCCTGCATAGCAGATATGGCTGTTTTAAGCCGCAGGATGTTTTTACAGCAATTATCTTCATCCGCATCTTTGTTTGTTGCCATGAAATTATTTATAACGCTTATTCTATACTTGCACTCTTCAATGTGCTCTTCGATCAGTTTCTCTCTCTGCATATCATGATGGGTCATGTTTTCTCCTTTTAACCTCCTCTTGGGTTCTGCATATTATATACAAAACCTGTGAGGGCCTGTTTATGAATGAATGTTCTGATTTATTTTTCCTGTCTACAATCGCATGTAAGCTCTCTGAGTGCCTTTCTGAGGATGAACTGGCTGTGTTAGCTGCTGATCTTGTAGCACTTGGAGATCTGCTGGAATCTGTCCTTGCACGGAAGGAAATTTGCAGGCGTGGGTGATGTCTTCATTCGCCTGCTGCCGTCTCTTCCTTTTCTCTGCACTTTTGGATATCCGTACAGTCAAATTGGCATCCGTCCTCTATCCTGTGCTGGACCGTTTTATTTTTACGTATTGGGCAACTGTATTTATATCTGCACGCCCCGCACCAGCGGTCTCTATAAACAAAACATGTAGTTATGCACTGGTTGCATGGTTCCATCGGTCAGACCTCCTTATGCTTTCTCAAATCTTGTAAACGTCTGCGTCGCCATATCCCACGTATAGTATACGAGCTGGTCTTCTGCCTCCTGCATAAGCTTTAAAGCCTCGTCTTTTCCGATCTTTTCGCATACCAGTTGGTAAAAAATTTTATTCACCTGTTTCTGTATTTCCACTGCAGTTGCCTTCCTTGCCTTCTTCGCATTTACCAGAGCTTTTTGGTTACGCGCTAAGGCTGCCTGTGCCCTTCTGTATCGCTCCTGCTTATAATAATTATTCGGGTAGGCTGCTTTCAGTTCCTTTATCTGGGACATTGCGGAAGCTATATTCTGTTTAATGCTGTCGATTTTTTCTTCTATGTGGTTTGTGTTATATGAGAAATCGTACCCACACTTTGGACAGCGCAGGTGGATTGGTTTTTCTTGTTTTAAGTCCATTTTGTTTCCTCCATTATTTCTGCTATTGCCTCGAAGAACGGATAGAACTGCTGCGGGACTACCGCATTGCCAAGGGCTTTCAGACGTCCGACTCTGTCCGGAACACCTGCTGCGACCCGGGGGATATCCGGTTCCACGTCCCAGTAATGGTCGATGATAAAATCTAAATCTCCGTCCATCCTATCGGAAAGCCTTGCAGCCACTCCACCCAGTCCGGGTTGAGCTGGCCGCCGCTGCCGCTCTGCATACTCTTCTTTTCCGTTTCTGATATTTTCCCTGCTGCCTGCAGTTTCTCCGGATGTTCCCTCGCATGGCTCCCTCCACAGAGCCTTTTGCATGTCGGTGTCGGATACATTGCAGCCTGGTCGTTCAGGTTCCGGCTCCGGCTCGGATTTTCCCATCTGCCGGCCTGTCCCGTCCGGTAATCCCGTGCCTGAGGTGTTACAAACAGCTCCCGCATCACATCTCCTACAAGGGAGTCCCGATCCATCTGGCTTTCCGGAAGAGTGCTGTTCTTTGCATCCTGGGCTGTCGGAGTGCTGTACATCTTCACAGCCCCGCTCAGTGTCGGTATTTTCCTGCTGTGGTCTCCCCTGCTGTATTGGTAGTCCCCGCTTTCTTTCGCTCTGGGTGTCGGCCACATCTTTACCGCTGCCGGTAAATCCGGGCTTCTTCTTTTTCTCTCCGACGGGCAGTCGCCCCTCATGCTGGCTTTCGGTGTAGGCCACAATCGCGACCCGGTATCTCCGGTGTCTGGCTCCGACAGCGCAAGCTGGTACAAGAAATGCCCTTGTCCGATATCCACAGGATTCCAGCTCAGATAAAATATCGGGGAGTGCCATCTTAACGATCCCAGCAACGTTTTCTCCAACAATCCAAGCGGGCCGCAGTTCTTTGATAACCCTGACCATTTCCGGCCAGAGATAGCGGTCATCTTCCTTGCCCCGCCGCTTCCCGGCAACGGAGAACGGCTGGCAGGGGAATCCTCCGGAAATAACGTCAACTGTTCGTAAACCTGTCTGCTCATAAAAACTTTCTCCTGTTAATGTTCTGATATCTCTCCAACGAGGTACATCCGGCCAGTGTTTTTCTAATACTTTTGTAGGGTAATCCGCCCATTCACACTGTCCTACGGTTTTAAAACCCGCCCATTCCGCTGCAAGATCGAGTCCGCCGATACCGCTAAACAGGCTGAGGTGTGTTAATTCGTTCATGGCATCGCCTCCAGTAGATCAAATAGTGATAGCTGACCCTCTATTTCTCCTGATGCCTGCTGCCTCCTGGCGGTTTTCATGACAGGAAGAGGCGGGCAAGGCTTGTTGAAGTGCTTACAGGCTATATATGATGCTTTCCAGTCAGATGCGGCGCTGTCTGTGTTCCCGTAAGCAAGACATTTATATACCTGCCTGCTGCCTTTTTTGACTTTTATGCAGTTATCACATTCACAGCAGGTGTGGCAGTAATCCGTGCCGCCGCTATATTGGTACATAGCTGATATTGTTCTCATGGCATCACCTCCGGGAAATGGAATCTCTTTCGTTTACAGTACTCTTCCCATGTTTCTTTTCTGTAGCATCCGCCATATATATACCGCTGCTGAAATTCCAGTTGCGCCTTATTCGGCACAATTCCCATACGCTCATTTCTTTCCGCTTGCGCGTATATATTAATTCCTTTATAGTCTTTCAGTTCCTCCACCCTGCCTGCCGCATCCTGAATATCTTTTGTAACAAGCAGATAAATAAAGATTCTGTATGGCTTTATGCCGTATTTCCCAAGCAGTTCTATGGTTCGTTTGATCGATTCCAACTGCACTTTCTGATCGCAGGAAAAGCGTATGTACCGAATCCAGTTTAATTTTGAAAGAATGCCGGCTATCCGATCATCTACCAGTCGGGCATCCATGCCTTGATTCAGATCGATCCGGTAACCGCTGCCGCTCAAACTCTCTAACTGTCTTATCCCGTGTTCGCAAGCCAAAATATTATTGTCCATTAACACAAGCTTATCTGTATCTTTCCGTACAAGCTCCTGCCATTTCCGGTACTGCCTTATCTTCCCTTCTTTGCGCGGCACGATGCACCAGCGGCAGTTCCGGATGCATCCACGTGTAAGATATCCAATTGCATAATCACATTCCGGATAAATGCTGTAATCCGGAAACATATTGTCAATCTCTGGTGGAAGTTCCTGGTTTAATGGCAGATCGCGGTATCCCGTTCCGCCACGTACGGTATTTTCCGGTAAATACGGGTCTGTCGGTGTGAAATCAAATACCTTACTGCTGTATACACGGTCGTATCTGTACAATGGGTTCCACCATTCGACGGTATCACCTGCTGCCTTATGCCATGCAGATATCTTCATTAAAGCGTAATTTGGAAAATTCTTGCTTTTAAAATAATCTTTTTCTGCATCATGCAGTCCTATTTTCATTTTCCTTTCCGGAGCCGATGCGCATCTTCCGGAAGTTCCGCTCCTTTCTCTAATTTTGTTTCTTCCTCGCATACCCACAAACGGGCCGCAAAGAGTTGTTCTTCTGGCATTGTGCCCTCAGTGCGCTTTCTATATCAAACGCATTTACATTTCTATACTTTTTCTCTTTGTTCAAAATTTCCTCATGCTCTGCTTTCTGTTTCTTGTAAATCTGGCAAATATCATGGCAACTCGAGTGCCTTTTAGTGCAATTCTTGCAGCACGTTATGCCAATTCCACTCATAAACTGGCGCCTCCTCGATGATTTGACAGAAATACTTGCAACAACCTTTCTTTCCATTCTGGGCGGTCCTGTTCTGCCATTAACTCCTTGTCATTCTCTTTTGCATCTTTTACTTCCAGCACCTCAATCATCTTATCACCTCCTACAATTCCACCTTAATTCCACACTCTTCCCACAAGACATCTTCGAAATCTTTCACTCGTTCTATGTAACCTTCGTTATAAGCTTCGAGTTGTTTGCGATATTCCTCCAGAAATCGATTCAAACTTGTTTCTTCATACCCGAACTTGTCATGCAATACCATTAATGTCAGTAACAGATTCGCCTTGCTGGAGGAGCGAATAATAAGATCTTCTCTCTTTTGCTGTGTCATTACCGCCAATGCCGGATTCATACGCTTCAGCGGTATCTTATTTCTTCTGTTCAATATTTACATCTCCATTTTTCTTGTGTACGATATCCAGATAATCGCAATATGCAAGGATCATGTGCTTTGCAAACGCGCATTCATGTCTTTCATAGAGTCCTTGTGCCTTATTACATACATCTTCCCAATACTCATCTTGGTCTTCCGGTATCCATACACTTTTTATAAATTCCCAGAAATCCGGCATGAATGCGGCTATCTTCGGTATATCTGCTTTTTTGACACTTGCCATTTTATTTCCCCCGTTACACAATTTACACTTTTTGTCCCGTGGTTACACTGGGCGTGTAACCGCTGAAATCCGCATAAACACTGAGGTTTAAGGGTACGGTTACACCGTTACACCTTTTTTGACATATTCTTACGCGCGAACAAAAAATATATTAACTTGGATTGCTGTTTTTATTTTTTCTCTATATATACATGCTTTTCCGGGTGTAACTGGTGTAAATGTGTAACCACACCCCTGGAAGCCGCATAAATACTGGATTTTTGAGGTTACACTTTTGGTTACACTATATGTAACTTTACATATTTTCCATAAACGGTATGTCTAATTGCGCGCCTTCTTCCAGTCTTATAAATCCATTTTTATCTATCTTCGTTCCGTCGCCGGGATATTGATTCCCTTCTGTATCCATTTCCATCTCCTCAGGGAGCTTCAAAAAATAACAGCGGACAGACTTTTTTCCTACCTTCCGAACTTTAGAATTTTTTCCATCCTTTCCCTGCAGCATCAGTTCCTTTTTCACTGCCCAGGACACAAAAGCTTTCCTTGAAAAACCCCCGCCCTTGCACAGCTCCTCCAATGCCTGAGTGAAGAAAATAGCGTAGCCATCTTCAATTATCCCCCATTTCTCCGTGTTGGTATCGGCGTCAAATTTCACCGCATTCATGTATACTTTGTCTATGATATACTGATAGCAGCGCTCGTTGTCAGACAGCTCATTTCGGTCAATTAAGACCTCTTTGGCCTCCTCCAAGGAAATATACTGCCTGTCCCCAAAAAGGTAATCCGTGGCTATTTTATCGGCTGTCAGGATGATGGAAAGAGAGATGGACTGCTTCTGCATCTTTTCATCAGAAAATATCCGATTCTGAAAACCTTTCTGCAGCTGTTTAATTTCCTGTAAACCCATACTCTTAACCACGTCCACAAAATCCTGACCGGCAAACCCGTAGTTCGCTTTTAGAATATCCGCCGTCTCCTGCGGGCTTGAAAATATGTTATCCCCTGCTTCCACTTCCAGCACACGGTTAATTGCGCCGCCTTGGGACACATAGCTTGTGATCGGCTTTTCACCATTTGTCAGGGTGATACAATTCCAGGTGCTTTCCCGGTTTATCCCCAGTTCTTTGTTGGAACGGGTTTTACCTTTTCCTGAACAAAGGTTATAGATGATTTCCTCAAACCGCATCTTTGTTTTTTCGTCGCGCTTGCTCGTATCATCCAAGACAAGCGGGAGGTCATTCAGGAAGTCGGCTGCTGCTTCAAAGCCCACATCTGTGCTCCCATAATCACGCATATATCCGCCTTTTACCGGATTTCCCCATACAGACGCGGCCAGCATAAGAGTAACCGTCTTTCCACCCTCGGTATCGCCCCAGAGGTCTACCATAAAGGACAGACCGCCCACAAATCCCACAAGAATACTGGCGAAGGATGCAGCAAGCAAGAATTTTATTTCAAAACGTCCTCGCCTCCTGAGCTGCTTCACGTGCTCATACCATTTCATCCGGCTCCCATGGCTACAAATACTCTGGTGGAACTGCCGGAACCTTGCCCCACCGTCAAAAACAATATCTGTGTCATACGGCAGAAAACATCCTTTCACCCATCCCATTTTTGAGCTGGACAGGACAAGCGGGATTTCTGCCTCATTATCCGCCTCCACGTCCGCCAGGTAGCGCACCAGTAATTTTGCATTCTCACTGGTCACCAACACTGATTTTGCCGATAAGCCGCAAATTTTTGATGCCTGCGTTACAGTTGTTTTAGGAACAGTGATCTCCCTCCATGCATTGTTGCGCCTAAATGCAATCGTTATCTGTTCTTCATCCGTTTGCAGATTTTGCATGCGTCGTATCGGAATGATCGGGTGTCTGCATGCTACGACATCCCGTTTCCCGCTCTCCGGATTATACAGGCATACACCATCATCTGTTGCAATCCACTGGCCGCACTTCATCCGGTCATATTTACTATCTGAAAAATTCGTCCAATGCTCCAGCAGTGAGACTTCCTGTTTTTGCCGCTGCATCTCCCTTTGTTCGTAAGCTTTCAGGAGCCTCGAAAACTCTCTTTTTATCCGTAATTCCCCCGCCCTTATGGATAGCTCCGCGATCAGCTGCGAACGGTACACCAGATCCTCCTGCGCAAAGATTTCCCCAAACACTTCTTCTTTCAGGATACTTTCTTTGTCATATTCATTTATCGGCTTCACGGTGTCGCCTCCAGTCCGTTTAATATATCATGCAAATAAAGTTGGTAAACGAGTTCGCTCTGGCAGAAACACCACTCATCTGAAAATACCGGAAATGACTCAATCCCATTTCGCAATGCTGTGATGTATTTGTTATTTATGTCCTTCTTACGCTTCATTTTCATTTCCTTTTCCGCCCTCTTCGCCCGCTCGATTTCTGCCAGTTTGATTTTCCGCTTGATTTCCTCCGTACCGCCATCTTCATAGGTTCCCCCAAGGACCAGGAACGCCTCTTTGAATGTCAGGTTATCCATACGCCGCACGAAGTCTATCTGGTCTCCATGTGCATTACAAGCATGGCAGTGCCAATCCTTTGCGTACACTTTCAGCGATGCGCCTTTGTCTCCGGGATGGAAGGGGCAGTGTATGAATCCCGCCCTGTTTGGCATGAATCCATACCGCTCCACAACCTCGCGCATCGGGATTTGCTTAATTTCCTCCAAAGTCATAGGCCTTCACTCAGGATCTCAATGATCCGCCTGCCGGTCTGGGCCTTATTGCAAAATTCCCACCGGATTCCATAACGTTCGGACATGGTTCGCATCATCTTGGCAAGCTGCGGGCCAGGTGTAGGTTGCTTTCTTCTGCCGTGCTGTTCAAACTCTGCAATATTTGCCGCGATATCGCCCTTTGTAGGAATACCGTAATCTCTGCAGTACTGCCCCCGTCTTGGGTTTATCCAATTTTCCACATCATCCAGGGATTTCACTTTCAGTCCATCCTCCACCAGGATAATCAACTTAATCCCCAGTTCATTCGCTTTCAGAACTTCTTTCCGGAACCGCACATGCTGCTGGGTGAGGTTGCTGCAAACTTCCGTGAGATTCTGCTTGCGGTCTACTATTACGCGGGGATTGTCTAGACTCATGTAGTCGCCGACATACAATTTCGAAGAGACGTAGCGAATAGATTGTTTATTAAATTCTTCCAGTATTTTTTTAATGGCGCGCTGCTTTTCCCTTGTGTCTACCATTATCTGCATTAACTCACCTCATTCAGTTGATTATCAAGACCATGCGATATAATATATTGATTCCGCATTTTTACAGCTTCCAAAACATCATCACTATATCCCGTGTAAAAATCTTTGTTTCCAAGCTTCACACTGCCATACCAACCTTTTCCAGAAGAATGCTTTCTAATCCCTACATATCCGCTTGTATTCTTGTATGTTGGTCTCTTGTTAATGTTTTGAATTCTCTTTGTCACCCAGCGACAATTGTCGGGACAATAGTTTTTATCGTTTCCCATTCTATCAATGCTCAATCCATCTTTATATCCATTAGCCAATGCCCAATCTCGAAAATTCTTAAATCCATTTTCACCCAGCCATTCATCGCAAATTGAAATCCCTCTGCCGCCATAATACTTGTAATTGCAACACTTAGGATTGAAACAACGAGACTTCATATCCATCCATTTCTTATAAAGCCTTGTTTTTGACATGCCCCTGTTATTTCTATTGTCGCCCACTTTAATCACCTTCCTTACATAAATGGCAGCTCCTCATCTATCCCATCCGGAATGTTCATAAACCCATCCGGCCCCGCAGTTGTCCCGGGTGGATATGTAGCCGCTGAATTACTTGCACTATTTCCTCCACCACCGCTATTTTCAGCATTCGCTTTTTTACTCTCAGCAAATTCCTGCTCCTCTACAATAACATCTGTCGTGTATACTTTCTGGCCGTCCTGGTTGGTGTAGCTGCCTGTTTGGATACGACCAATTACCGCAATCTTGATACCCTGGCGGAGATATTTCTCTGCGAATTCTCCGGCCTTGCCAAATGCCACGCACCGGATAAAATCTACGTTCTGTTCACCATCGCGTTTGAACCGCCGGTCAACTGCCAGAGTGTATCTTGCAACGCATATTGAATTTTCACCAGCGGAATAGCGCACTTTGGGATCTCTGGTGAGGCGTCCCATTAACACTACTTTATTGATAAGTCATTCCTCCAATCTTGGGGCCGTCCACATGGAACAGCCCCACACTCCCTTTATGAGATCACAGTGAACTTCTCAAGTTCTGACAACTCAAACTGCAAATATTCCTTGATGTTCTTCATGGCAGCATTCCTCCATGCACCGCCGTCCGCTTCAAAGATGGCACACTCCACGCCATGTCCCTGACGCATACGGAAAATGAATGCGCTTTCCGGCTGCTCCACCTCCAGGAAGGTTCTGTAAGGCCTCAGTTTTACCGGGTTCGGTACGATAGCATCTGATTTTGATGCGACACCGGTCTTGATCGTTGCTTTCTGGGTAACTCCATCATCCCCATATGTAGCTACAGACTTATCCTCCACTGTTCCGGCAAATTTCAGGAGCAGTTCTCTGTCGCTGTTATCCATAAATTTTGACTGCAGCGCGATCAAGAGGCTTTCCTGATCGTAATAGCTTCCATACCTGAAATCCGGCAGGTCAGCAGTCACCTCAACCATATATTCACGCTCACGGTCAAGATCAAGCTGTGAGTAAAGAAGCACCTTGGACGGGCCGGTAACATGGACGATCATCTTATCGCCCATGTCATCAATGTTGGCTTTGATGTACTCCACCAGGCTGGTCAGCGTGGTCATTTTGATTTTTTCAGCTTTCGGATTATGGCAAATACGGTGCAGCTCCTTGTCGGAATACGATTCCCCGTCAATCTCCATAACCTCTGGTTTCCTCAATCCTACGATATACTGTAATGCACTCTTTATCATGTTCTTGTCCTCCTGATCTACTTTATTTGGTGTGCGGATACCTTCCGCGTTAATAGATGTAAAAAACATATCTACCTTCCCTTACGCCTGTTTTGCGGCTCTGAAATCAACTACGGTTTTCTCGGCGGCGCCAGTTTCTTCTTCAACGGAAGGCTCAGTCTCCTGCTGCTTTTCATAATCATTCAATGACACCTGCCCACGGACCTGATTACCGTATTCTTCGGCATACAGTTCTCCGGTTTTGATGTTCTTGCCAATAGCCATCCTGGTGCCGACAGACTTAGCCGCTGCCAGCTTCGGAACTACTGATACATCCACAGTAGTGTCGTTACGGTCTTCATTCTGTTCAAAAGTGACTTTCACTGCAATCTCACGTTTGTTCTTCCATGGAGTGTTCGGATCCAACATGTTTGTCAGGACCTGCTCCATAGCAGCATCAAATTTTTCTTGCAGGGCACCGCCTGCAAAGGTTTCAAGATTTACTTTGCTCATAGTTTTATTCTCCTTCCTTAATCACAGCGTCCGCACCCTGGACAGTAACCCAGCCATGCTTCTGCCTTGCTTTCGCCAGCTCCATATCAATCAGTTCCTGCGTAATAGACTCACTCAGCTCCTTATTGGCTTCCGCCTGTGCAGCAGCCTGGATTCTTGTAGCTTCCGCCTCAGCTTCTGCGGCGATCTTCTTTGAATCCGCTTCCCCTTCTGCCTGCTTTACTTTGGCATCCGCTTCAGCCTTGGCCTGTTCTACAGCCTTTTTATTCTCGATCTGCTGTTTTTCATAGGCAAGCCGTGCCTTCTGTTTCTCTGCAATGGCAGCGTTGTAACTCTCATCGAAATCAGCGTTGGTGATCACAACCTTGTTGACAATAATGGTTCCCTCTCCATATTTCTCATCAAGAGATTTCTGTATATTCTGAAGGGACATGGGTTCGATCTTTCCACGGTTTGTTGCTTCGGTATCCGACAGAGTTTTGCTGCTCTCTTTGAGTGCAGATGCCACCAGAGGCTGCGTAACCAGTTTATCCTTATAATTCTGGACATTGGCATAGATCCAGGCTGATTTATCCTTGGCAATCTGATATGTAACTGTGACTCCATCATAATAGATAGCTGTGCGGTCAGCCGTTTCGCTCCAGATCTGGCCGTCAAAGGTGATGTCCTGCTGCTTGTTGTTGACTTTCTTGATACTTTCGATCACCGGGATTTTAATGTTGATGCCGTTCTGGACGGTAATATCATTTACCTGCCCAAATTTAACCCTTACGCCGGTATATCCACTTGGAATTGTAACGACGCTGGACGAAAACAAGATGATGAGCAATCCCAACAAAATGAGCACAACTGACTTTGCTGGTGTTTTAGGCCTTGCTGGTGGCTCTGCATTCGGGGCAGTATATCGTTTGTCTTTATACCGCTTCATTTCCTCTGCATATTTGCTTACTCCCTTTCCGGCAATGACAATTCCCGCAATTAAAAGCAAAATTCCTACTACAAAAATAATAATGTTTAACATGTTCAATTTTCCTTTCTGTGTTTAGTTGATAGTTTCTATATAAATTTGACCGGTCAAAATTGTTATTACTTATTCCTGAGAATCCTCGTAAAGGTATCTATGTCTGCCTGCTTCCTTGCTTTATTAAAATCTTCTTGACACGAACCACAGACATCAAGTTCTCGAATGCTTATATAGCTTACAGCTACTTTAAATTTTCCCCATCCAAACATCTCTTCTCCGCATACATCACAAAATATTTTTGTCATAATCCCGCCCTCAAAACGGCATCAATCCCACATCCACCACAAGTCCTTTTTCTGCCACATGCACCGGACAGTCCACAACTTTCTCGGCTTTCTCCATGAATATCTCCGGTTCGGCATTTTCCCCGGATAAGTGACACAAAATCACATTACGCAGCTCCGGGTTATTGTTGACCTGCAGGAAGTCTAAAGTGGTCTGCAGTTCCATATGGTCCGTCAAGACGTGATTGCGGTTGACCGCATCCGGGTCTATCAGGTCGGCACAGTAATTGGCCTCCACCAGGACATGACTCAGCCTATCGAACCGATATTTTATATACTCCGTGTCGCTCGCATACAGGAGCCGCCCCATATCAGAGTGCACGATTAGAAACCCACAGCACGACACATCATGCACTAGGTCAAAGCTTTTGACCGTGAAATTTCCAAACGTCCTCGCTTGCCTGAGAGGATCACTCTCATACGGCTTAAATACCGGGATGCCAGCTTTTTCATATTCGTAAACCCGTCCTGCATGGTCTCCATGGGAATGGCTGATAACCACCCCCACAATCTTGCTGATATTGAAATTCAGGGCTTTCTTGACTTCCCGGAATGGTATGCCAGCCTCAATTACAAGGCATTCTGTATCATTGTCCAGTAGATAACAGTTACCGGATGAGCCGGAACCGAGACAGGTTAACTTCATTTCATCACCCCATCATCTGCTGGGAACTGAAATATGCAATGTTCTGTATAATATGATGCCTCATGCAGCATTCGCATAATTGCCATCGCCTTTTCCTGACTCCCATACACCGCCATTTCAGTTCCTCTGCCAGTATCTCCCGCCATATTCATGCAGATACGGCCATTACAGGAATGAAAAGCTGTGAGTTCATAAGGAACATCAATAGCTCCATTCTGACTAATTACACGCATATCTATCACCCCCGCACAAAGTCCGGCAATTTCTCAGTATCCAATGCTTCCGATCCTACCTTGTTGGAATTACCCGCAGGAACTGCTACGGTCTGCTTGTCCACACCAACCTTGATGTCGCCCATAGTCTTCGGCGGCTGTTTCTGCTCAATGGCGACCGGCTCAAAGGGAACAGAGTTTGCGTTTTCGGCAATATCTACCGCAACCTGCTCTGCTACTACATCAATCTCTTCATTATTGGTAGTTCTATCAAACGTCTCCATCAAATACGCATCATCAGAAGAATTAATAAAATTCTTGCACGCTCGATTAATTACCGTTTTCTTTGCCATCTGGTCAGCAAATTCATTATGGACATCGTTGGCTTTTGATAAATCGGCTTTCCCCTTAGCCCACGCTTTTTTAATCTGGCTGATATTCATAATTTCGACATAGGGAACAAATCCCGGATGATCGACAATAGCGTAGGCTCCGGCGATCTTTTCGTTGTCAATGTTCTTAAAATCCTGTGTGTGTTCATCAATAACTTTGTGACCATTTTCAATGTGGTATCTGAAAGTATCGCCCTCATAAATTACTTCTGCCCGAATATCCGTAGCGCCCACTCTTTTTGCCACCGCCATTGTTCCCTGATAGGAGCGCATAAGTGTGAGCTTGTTTCCGAAAACCACAAAATAACACTGCTTTTTCATGGGATTCAGCGCTTGCACTGTCATATCCATGAGAGAGCTTGCGATCGACTGCTTCGTGCAGACATCCAGAACCTTTTCTTCCACCCAGTCATTTCCTCTTTTTCGCTTCACAGTCATATCCTGAAGTATCAGATAAGCACTGTTCAGTGCATTTGAAACACTGTAACTCTCTGGAAATGCCAGACCATATTTTTTCTTCTCTTCAAGCTGCGTTGCCAGCCCGTCAATAAATTTGTTGTTGATTGCCACATCCATCGGCGTGGTTGTTACTGCTGCCGTATTTGCTGCCATATTATTTTTCCTCCTTCAATTTTTCTTTTACTTCTTCTATGCACCTTGGACCAAGGTTCCTGACTGACCGCAATTCCTCATCGCTCATTCTCCGCAATTCCTCGACCGTACAAACTCCATGCCGTTTCAAGCAGTTATATGCCCGTACCGATAAATCTAAGTCATCGAGTGTTCTTCCGTTCGGAAATTCTTCCACCAGAGGACAATCGCTCCGACGGTAATTCATGTCCTGTGGATTCCCGGTAATTTCATTGCGTTCATCAGGGATGCAGCAACATATCGGAATATCATTATTACGATATCGCATAAGCCAACATTTGCCGCATGAGTCCGGTATCTCATTCACAACGATTCTTTTGATTTCCACTTACTCTCTCCTCCCATTCCTCACACCAATCATCCCACTGCGTCTCCAACCCGTAAGCCTCAGAATCCTCGTTATCACAACCAAACTCCCCAGCAAAGGGCTTATGATAGGCACAGGTACCACAGCGCTGGTTTTCATTCATAGGCTGTCATCTCCTCCAATCTGATTTCCACTGTCACCGGCACGATCTGACATCTTTCTTCGATTCCCAGAAACTTTGCATGTTTAAGCGCCTGTTTCTCACTCTGGAATCTTTTAGCCCTGTTTAACAGCACAGTGCAGTTCACGTTTTTGCTCCATTCCCGACTGACATATTTCCGTACGCCATTACGCATAATCGTGATAACAAACTGCCTAGATTCGTGTTTGGTACGGAGAGTTTTATTATCGCCCATCAGACCACCTCTTCAATCTTCAACTCCAAATCATCCGTCCTACAAAGTACAATCAACTGACTCTCGCCCTTCGGAATCCTCCAGGAATCAATGCTTTCGCCGTAGTCAAGGAAAATCGGGCAACAGATACCAGTAGCTCGTTGCGCTGCTATAGCGATATCAAGTCTTGCTAGAATCTCCAGACCGGTATTTGTATCATCACCATAATCCTTGCCCTCAATGACCGGCTTACAGTAATCTTTTCTGTAGGAACCGTTTTTTGCCCGGCTGAATAAATCCCATTTGACATATTGGAAATAAGCATTGATTTTATCCACCAGAAGAGAGTTTTTCTTCTCATCTAATTGATTCAGCAAATCCATCACTTTTTCGCAATCTGCTTTCTTTTGTTCCAAAATCAAGCGATTGTCCTCCAGATCCGCAATGCGCTGTTCAAATTCAGCGTTCTTCATTACAGCCTGCAGTTTTTCTTTTACTGTATCCAGTTCTCCTTCCGCTTCCTTTAACTGGCCGCTCAGTACCATGCGATAATTTGCGCCGGTATTCTCCGCTTTCATTGCCTCTTCTTTGGCATTGATTTCCAAACAAAGTTGTGCATATTCTTGATTGTTTGACATATCCGGTACTGCCGGCAGCGCATTCAGACATTCCATTGCATCCGTTTTTTCTTTGTTATATTTTACTTTATCGGCTTTATATTGCTCGATTGCCGTCTTAAGTTCGGCAACTTTTTCAATATTGGCATTGATTTCACTTACCAGCTTTTTGCCCCTGACATTAATCGACTCCATGGTCTCTTTTCTACCGGCAAGAAATCTCTCTCTGTCAGCATCTTTTTTCTTGTAGAACGCTTCTCTGTTCGCCTCGTTCTCTGCGATTTTTTTCTTTTTCAATTCTTCTGGAAGTGGCTGTCCACAAGTGGGACACAATAAATCATTTTCAGTAATGTCTGTAAACTGTTCATTTTCTCGCGAAAATGTTTTTTGCCTCTCCCTTTTCCACTGCTCAAGCAGCTCATTTTTCCGCTCCGTCTTTTTCTGGTTTTCCCGTTCCAAAAAATCAATCTCTTTCTCCGCAGCCCCATGCGCCCTGACAATTTCTCCAAACATGTGCTCTGCTGCATCGATATGATTTTGAATTTCTGTCCGTTCCCGTCGTAATTTCTCCATTGCAGCTCTCTCCATATCAGATTTTTTAAACTGCAATTCCATAATGTCGTCCGATTTCTTTTGCCACTCCATACGCGCGCGCTCAGAATCCTCAAGCTGTGCTCTTATAGAATCTACTTTTTCCTGCAAAGCATTTCTCTGCAGCTCTAATTCTGCCGTATCAAGATCATCTATCAGATATCGCTTATTTTCCGCGATTGCTGCTGGAATACCGTTCTGTTCTTTCGTTATTTTAGCGATGCTGGCCTTATTCATAGCATTTAATTCTTCCACCGTGTATTTTTCCAACAGCGGTACCAGCTCTTCCAACTCCTTAAATTCTTGAGCCACATCCAGATTAGAAACATCCTCTACCAGCCCAAATAAAAACTGTCTCATTTCTTTTGGTTTCTGCGCCAAGAAAGCATTAACGTTGGAACACAGTTTAAACACATCCATGTTGAAGTCAAAATACTCGTTAAAATCTCGGAGTGTCTTGGGCGCATCGTTAATAAAATATGTATTATCATCCGAAAACGAGCCGTCCTTTTTGAAGGAACGCTTCTGAATCTTCTTTGCCTTTACTTCTTTTCCATCAATGTCAAACATCGCCTCCACAATAACCGCAACATCATTTACGGGCTTGCGGTCAATTTTCCTGCGAACGTTTGGATTGCTGCCAAGGTTATAATCAATATTCCAGAACAACCACATATAAGCTGCTGCCAGCGTAGATTTGCCAAGGCCATTCGCTCCTGACACCTTTGTATAATCAAAAAAATCAAAATCCTCTTCCTTATAACCCTTAAAGTTCTCCAAATGGAGATGTAATAATTTAATTTGCATTTCTGCTCCTTTCCATACTATAATGCGCTTGTAATAGTTTTGTTTGCCCTGATTGCTCTGCCAAGCGTCAGGGCCTTTCTATTAATTTGCCAATTTTTTTGTCGATAATCTGGATTTCTCGTTGCTCCATGCTTCTGTCCACCAAATGCAAATACAACTTATCCTCCATTGTAACTGACCACTTCTCCGGATTAAGTCCGGCCGCCACAATTAACTTTTTCTGCGGCAGAGTTGGTTTTTTAGGTTGCTTCACGGCTTACTCCTTTTCTTGTACAGCTCATCCAGCGCAAGCATTATTTTCTCGTAATATCTGTCGGGATAACACTCGCTTAGAAGCCTTGGACATAAGCAAAATTCCTCCGTCTTGCTGAATCTTCCTTCCTTCGCATACACGGATATGTACAAGTCCTCGTCTCCATCGGTGGCAAATTCAATGCTTGCATAGTGTTCTCCCTGCTCGTTCAGA
>ERZ809224.1362-NODE-1362-length-17985-cov-5.081539_pt1 | contig 17985 bp, 11 predicted proteins | sample MGYA00520513_ERZ809224 | MGnify/ENA primary metagenome ERZ809224 (study PRJEB31576, sample SAMEA3212658) | Homo sapiens | biome: human-gut; feature: human gut; material: fecal | place: Sweden | collected 2012 ... | reverse complement strand
ACAATACCGAATGTAGATAATTTTCAGAAAGGGAATGGCTATGTTTTTGGAGATTAAGGGTTTAAAAAAGGGTTTCGGAAGTCAGGGAAACCGAACCGAAGTATTAAAAGGAATAGATTTTTCTGTGGAAAAGGGGCAGATTTGCGTACTGCTTGGTCCGTCTGGCTCAGGCAAATCTACATTGCTGAATATAATCGGAGGAATAGACGATGCAGACGAGGGGTATATAGCGATTGACGGTGAAAAGACAGCGGACATGAGTGAGAAGGTTCTGACAAAATATCGCCGCAGGCATTTGGGCTATGTATTTCAGATGTATAACTTGATTCCGAATCTCAATGTAAAAGAGAATATTGAGGTGGGCGCTTATCTGAGTGACAGACCTCTCGATATTAACGAGTTGATGCAGACGCTGGGGCTTTATGAACACAGACATAAGCTGCCCAATCAACTGTCGGGCGGACAGCAGCAGCGAACTGCTATCGGACGGGCTATTGTAAAAAACCCGGATATACTGCTTTGCGATGAGCCGACGGGAGCTCTGGATTATAATACTTCCAAAGAAATTTTAAAATTGATAGAGGAGATTAATCAAAAATATGGCAACACGGTTATTATGGTGACGCACAATGATGCTATCAAAAATATGGCGGATCGTGTTGTGAAGCTGCGTGACGGACAGATACGGAAAAATTACCGGAATGAGATGAAGATCAGTGCCGGCGACCTGGAATGGTAAGGCGGTGAGACGATGAGAAATCCATTAATGAAACGTATCCCCAAAGAGCTTATCGGGGATTTTGGAAAATATCTGGTGATTTTTCTGTTTATGACAGCTACCATCGGATTTGTATCCGGCTTTTTGGTGGCAGATGACAGTATGATTGCAGCATACAATGAGAGCTTTCAAAAATACAGGATTGAGGACGGCAACTTTACTCTTGACAGAAAAGCTACGAAAAGCCAGATTGCACGCATTGAACAAGAAGGTGTTCGGATTTATGAGAATTATTATATTGACGAGCCGACAGACTGCAATCTGGACGGAGAAGAAGAAAGTGTTATTCGTGTCTATAAAAACCGCACGGAGGTAGATTTGGTGTGTCTGATGGAAGGGGAGCTGCCTCAGACGGAAAACGAAATTGCGATCGATCGTATGTATGCGGACAACAACCACATAGAGGTGGGAGATACCATCCGGACAGGCGGAAAGGATATGAGAGTGAGCGGATTTGTGGCACTCTCAGATTATAGCAGCCTTTTTTCAGATAATTCGGATATGATGTTTGATTCTGTAAAATTTGGAGCGGCTGTCATGACGGAGGAGGGATTTGCGAGTTTAGACGACCTTCATTTGGAGTACCGGTATGCCTGGACTTATGATACACCTCCGGCCGATGAGGATGAGGAAAAAGAAAAATCGGATGATTTTCTTGAGGTGCTGGCAGGCTATGTGCCTGTAACCGGATTTATTCCGCGTTATGTAAATCAGGCGATTCAGTTTACAGGAGATGACATGGGAAGTGACAAGTCTATGATGACAGTGCTTCTCTATATTCTGATTGTAATTATGGCATTCGTGTTTGCGGTGACTACAAACAACACGATCACAAAAGAAGCGGCGGTAATCGGCACTCTGAGGGCTTCCGGCTATACGAGAGGAGAGCTGCTGGTGCATTATCTTTCCCTTCCTGTGATTGTTACCGTGTTGGGGGCAGTTGCAGGAAATATTCTGGGCTACACATTTTTTAAAGATGTCTGTGTAGGGATGTATTATGGGAGCTATAGTCTGCCGACCTACGTGACGAGATGGAATGCAGATGCATTTCTTCTGACAACTGTGATTCCCATGGCAATCATGCTTGTGATTAATTTGTGCCTGATTTCCAGGAAACTGATACTTAGCCCCTTACAGTTTCTGCGCGGAGACTTAAGCCGGTCTAAAAGAAAAAAAGCGGTGCGGCTGCCTGATTTCCGGTTTTTTAACCGCTTTCGTCTGAGAATTATCCTGCAGAATAAGTCCGGCTATTTTACGCTGTTTGTGGGAATCGTGTTTGCAAATATTTTGCTGCTGTTCGGCATGATGATGTCACCGCTTTTGTCTCACTATCAGTCTGAAACTGTTTCACATATGATTGCGAAATATCAGTATCTTTTGAATGTGCCGGATGAGGTGGAAGAGGAGGAGCAGTATACTTTGTTTGGCGCATTGCAGCGTTTTTTGACTCCCTCATTGGAAACCAAAAACGAAACGGCGGAAAAGTTTTGTATAGAATCCCTGAAAACGATCCCGGAAAAGCGTGAGAGCGAGACCGTTACGGTATATGGCATTTCGAAAGGCAGCAGCTATCTGAAAGAGAATTTTCCGGAGGAAGGAGTGTACATTTCTGATGGCTACGCTGAAAAATATAAGCTTTCTGCGGGGGAAGTGATTACGCTGAAGGAGGCCTATGGAGAGAAGCAATACAAGTTTGAGATAAAAGGCACGTATAAATATCCGGCGGCGATTGCGGTATTTATGCCGATAGAGGAATTCCGGAGAGTCTTTGAAAAGTCGGATAAATACTTCAACGGGTATTTTGCAGAGAAGGAGATTACCGATATTGAGGAGGAGTATATTGCCGGAACGATTACCGAAGATGACCTGACAAAGATATCCAGGCAGCTTGATGTATCGATGGGACAGATGTTTATACTGGTAAATGTTTTTGCGGTGGCACTATTTGCACTGCTGATTTATCTGTTGACCAAATTGATCATAGAAAAAAATGCGACAGCCATTTCTATGGTCAAAATATTGGGGTATGAGAATCGTAAGATAATGAGCTTCTATTTGATGTCTACTACCTGGGTAGTTGTCCTTTCAATTGGGTTAAGTCTGTTGGCGGCAACCTCGGTGATCAAAGTGATTTATGTATATATGATGGCAGAATTCAGCGGTTGGCTTTCCTTTTATATAAAGCCTGCTATTTATCCGGAGATGTTTCTTATGGGAATGGCCGCATATGCAATAGTTGCAGTGATGCAGTTTAAAAAGATAAAGAGAATACCGATGGATGAGGCGTTGAAAAACGTTGACATTTGATGGATATGAGACTGCAGTAATATATATGTGCCGGATGAAGAGGAAAAGCGAGGATACAGAGTGATAATAAACAAGACGAATATGATTTGGAAGAGGAATGCGGCTCTGTTATATCGCATAAAGGCGAAGCGGGCGTCACAGAAAACCTTAAGGGTAGCAGCAAGTCAGGCTGAACAGTTGCACTTTAGCGCGTAAAAATATAAAAAGTGAGAATATATATTGTAAAGTAAAAAATATGATGTTATAATTATAAGCAATTCCTGCTTTTGCAAAATTGCAGGAAAATAGTAGAAAGGAAAAGGAGAAGGTATGAAAAAGAAATTTTGTAAGGTCATATCTGCAGCTTTATCTGCTGTTCTTCTGATGACGACGGTGCCTGCAAGTGTACTTGCAGCCCCGGATGTGCAGAAGGCGGCTGTGGGGGGAAGCGTTTTGAAGCTGTGGTATGATGAACCGGCAGCAGACAGCTATGATGGATGGGAAAAATGGTCGCTTCCGCTTGGCAACAGCGGAATTGGCGCAAGTGTATTCGGGGGTATAACGACAGAGCGCATTCAGCTCAATGAAAAATCACTGTGGTCCGGAGGCCCGAGCGACAGCCGTGATTACAATGGAGGCAATCTGGAAGCTCAGGGAAAAAACGGCGAAACAATGAAAAATATTCAGCAGCTTTTTCTGGAGGGGAGCGACCAGGCTGCCAGCAGTCTCTGCAATAGTCTGGTAGGTCTCAGTGACGATGCGGGCGTAAACGGATACGGCTATTATTTAAGCTACGGAAATATGTATCTGGATTTCAAGGGGATTTCTGACAGCGACGTGACAAATTATGAGAGATCGCTGGATTTGAATACGGCTGTGGCCAGTGTGGAGTATGATCAGAATGGTACTCATTATACAAGGGAAAATTTTGTCAGCTATCCGGATAATGTTCTGGTGACAAGGATTTCCGCAGATGGCGGCGATAAACTGAATCTGGATGTACGCGTGGAGCCGGATAATCAAAAGGGCGGCGGTTCCAATAATCCGAGCGCGGCGTCTTATCAGAGAAGCTGGACAACAAGTGTCAAAGACGGCTTGATTTCTGTTGAGGGCGCACTTAGTGATAATCAAATGAAATTTGCTTCTCATACGAAGGTGCTTGCGGAGGGTGGCAGTACCAGAGATAACGAGAGTACTGTTACCGTTACGGATGCGGATAACGTCACGATCATCACTTCCATCGGCACGGACTACAAGGATGAATATCCGAAATACCGCACAGGCGAGAGTGACGCAGAAGTTTCAGCAAGAGTATTAAACTATGTGACAGAAGCAGAAAATAAATCCTATGAGGAGTTAAAGGCTGCGCATGAGGAGGATTTTTCTTCCATATTCGGCCGTTTAAATCTGGATCTTGGTCAGACCGCTTCAGATAAGACTACGGATGCGCTGCTCAGTGCATACAAGACAAGCAGTGCGTCTGATGCGGAGAGACGTTATCTGGAGGTTATGCTATTCCAATACGGACGTTATCTGACGATCGAGTCCTCCAGGGAGACTCCGGATGATGATCCGTCGCGCGAGACGCTTCCGTCCAACCTGCAGGGTATTTGGGTTGGAGCTAACAACTCTGCCTGGCATGCAGATTATCATATGAATGTAAACCTTCAGATGAATTACTGGCCGACTTACTCTACAAATATGGCCGAGTGTGCTGAACCCTTGATTCAATATGTGAATGCTCTAAGAGAGCCAGGGCGCGTAACAGCCAAGGTTTATGCAGGCATTGAGAGCACAGAGGACAATCCTGAAAATGGTTTTATGGCTCATACGCAGAACAATCCGTTCGGCTGGACCTGTCCCGGATGGTCCTTCAGTTGGGGCTGGTCTCCGGCAGCCGTACCGTGGATTCTTCAGAATTGCTGGGAGTACTATGAGTATACAGGAGATATGGATTATCTGAGAGAGAATATTTACCCGATGATGCGTGAGGAAGCCATTCTCTATGATCAGATGCTGGTAAGGGACGGCGACGGCAAGCTGGTATCCGCGCCCAGCTACTCACCGGAGCATGGGCCTTATACGGCAGGTAATACATATGAACAGTCTCTGATCTGGCAGCTTTATCAGGATACCATCAAGGCCGCTGAGCTGCTTGACGTGGATGAGGATCTGGTGGAAGTATGGGAGGCAAATCAGGCTGATCTGAAAGGACCGATCGAGATCGGTGACAGCGGACAGATTAAGGAATGGTACACAGAGACAACGGTAAACAGTCTGGGTGAGGGATATAATCACAGACATCTGTCTCATATGCTCGGATTGTTTCCGGGTGATCTGATTTCTGTGGACACACCGGAGCTGCTGGAGGCGGCAAAGGTTTCCATGAACAATCGTACCGACACCAGTACCGGCTGGGGTATGGGACAGCGTATCAATACCTGGGCAAGGATCGGCGACGGCAACCGTGCTTACAAGTTGATTACGGATCTGTTTCAGGGCGGTATCTTGACAAACCTGTGGGATACACATGCGCCATACCAGATTGACGGCAACTTCGGTTATACCTCCGGTGTGGCGGAGATGCTGATGCAGAGTAACATGGGGTATATCAATATTCTTCCGGCTCTTCCTGATGTGTGGAGCGACGGTTCCGTAGATGGACTGGTTGCAAGAGGCAATTTTGAGATCGGAATTAACTGGCAAGACGGAAAAGCGACTTCTGTTGAGATCTTTTCTGCGAACGGAGGAGATTGTGCCGTACAATATACGGGTATCGGCAGCGCAGTTGTGGAGGATTCAAAAGGAAACCGGGTTGAGACAGAGAAGCTTTCCAGAGACAGGATTTCTTTTGTTTCAGAAAAGAGCGAGACTTATACGATTAAAGGTTTCCAGGAGCTTGCAGCAGCTCCCGCAAATCTGCAGGCACGTTATGAGAACAACAGCGTAAAGCTTACTTGGGAGGCTGTAGCAGGAGCCGATTCCTATATAGTATTTCGTAACGACGGGGATGGATATAAAAAAATAGCTGAAGAGATTAAAGCAGTTACTTATACGGATACGGCAGAGCTGGATGATTTTTCAGCAGTAAAATATAAGGTGGCTGCAGTTACTCTGGGAGCCGAAGGAGAACAGTCTGATGCAGCTTCCATAACTGGAACCTCATCTGAAATGTGGATTGATAATAAGGATTCTGCTATTACCTACAGCGGTGACTGGGGCGACTGGGATTCGGATGACCGGAATTATAACGGTACCGTAAAGTTTAATCAGGATGGCACGGCAAACGATACCGTGGAGATGAGCTTTGACGGTACTGGTATTGATGTGGTTGCAATCCGCAATACAGGCTACGGTTCTGTGACAGTTGTCATTGATGGTAATGAGATGGAGACAGTGAGCTGTGCGGGCGAAGAGGAACATCAGTGGGTTGCATACTCTGACAAATCTCTGGAAAATGGCTCTCATACTATTAAGCTTATTGTGAATAAAGATGGGACTTCTACAGGAAAAGTGGAGTTTGATGCGTTTGTGGTTTACCAATCCTCTGCAGAGAACATTCAGCGTACAGTGACTTTCGCGACAGATAAAGCTTTAGCAAGCGGTTCGCTTCCGTTGGCGGTGAATGGAGATGCAGGAAGCACGATCACGCTGCCTGCTGTCGACGGAAAGGTGACCGGATATCAGCTTTCCGGATGGAGCGATGGGACAGCAACCTATGCCGTAGGCGAGAACTACACAATCCCTTCCAAAAATGTAACTCTGACTGCCGTGTGGACAAAAGCGGATTTTATTGCTATTGACAAGAGCGGCTGGACGGCAAGCGCCGGGAGTGAGGAGAACAGCGGTACGGACGGACCGGCGTCATGGGCGATTGATGGAAATACGAGTACAATCTGGCATAGCAACTGGTCAGGAAGCAGTTCTGTACAGCCGGATATCCCTAATGATATCCGCAATGAGTTTACCATTGATTTCGGCAGTGTTGTAACCGTAGGCAAATTTGAGTATATGCCGAGAAGCGGCTCTGTCAATGGACAGATTCTGGATTACAAGATTCTTTACAGTACAACGGAGTCGGGAGATGATTTCATGGAAATTGCTTCCGGTACGTGGGAAGCTAATGCGGAGACAAAATCTGCTATATTTGATAATACTGCGATGCGCAGGATACAGATCCGCGCAATGTCAACAAACGGAGACAGCGCGACAAACAAATTTATCAGTGCGGCGGAGTTTAGTGCATATACTGCAAACAGGGAAGGCGTTGTGGATGTCACAGGAGTGACGGTAGATGCGGCAGTTGACTTAGAGAGCGGTGAAAGCAGGCAGCTTGCGGCTTCTGTAACACCGGCGGATGCAACCTATAAGGAGCTGACCTACACGAGCTCCGACAGCAGGATTGCAACGGTTTCCAGTACGGGTGTCGTGACGGCAAACAAACTTGGCAGAACAGGAGAAACTGTGATTACGGTCAGGGCGGAAAGCGGCGAGACGGCGGTCTGCACTGTGACAGTACTTCCGCTTCCGGCAGCATCGATTTCTCTGAGTGCAAGTGTAGTGACGCTGAAGATCGGCGAAACGGTAGATTTAAAGGCGTCTGTGGCTCCGTATTATACAACGGACAAGACGGTAACCTGGAGTGTGGCGGATGCTACGGTGGCTTCTTTAAACAAAGGTACAGTACTTGCGCTTAAAAAAGGAAAGACAACAGTAACTGCAGCGACCGCAAACGGTAAAGAAGCAGTGTGCGAGGTGCAGGTAATCGATGAGACGGGAGCTGCAGATAAAGAGGCGCTGACTGAAAAGATTACGGAAGCAGAGAAGATCGTCCTGGATGGCTACACGGAAGAAAGTGTACAGAAGTTTAACATCGCTTTGGCTGAGGCTAAGAAAATATTTGCGGATGCAAATGCGCTTCAGGAGGATATTGACAAAGCAGTAAATGCACTTCAGGATGCACTGCAAGGGCTTGTGAAGAAGGAAAATCCTAAGCCGGATACGACAGCGCTGAAGAATGCGCTGAATGATGTTCAGAAGCTTGATCTTTCCGGATACACAGCAGCCAGTGCGGAAGCTCTGCGCATAGCGATCGCAGAGGCGCAGAAAATACTTGCAGATGTCAATGCCACAGAGGCGGACATTCAGAAGGCGCTTAGTGCAGTAAATACTGCAAAAGCAGGGCTGGTAAAGATGGCGCCGGCTGTTTCAGTTCCCTCTGTGAGCAGAACGATCGATGTGGGAGGCGTTCGCTATAAAGTAACTAAATCTGCATCCGTCAATGGAACTGCGGCGGCAGTGAAACTGATCAATAAAAAGAAGACGAAGATTACGATTCCGTCTTCGGTTAAAATTGACGGCTTCAGCTTTAAGGTCACGGCAGTCTCCGCAAAAGCATTCCAGGGCAGCAAGAAGCTCAAAACACTCGTTATCGGAAGCAATGTGACCAGCATTGCCAAAAAGAGCTTTTATAAGTGCAGCAAGCTTGGCAGCATTACCTTTAAGAGCGCGAAAGCGCCTAAGATAAAGAGTCAGGCTTTCAAAGGCATAAAATCCACCTGCAAGGTTAAGGTTTCGAAAAAAATGTCGAAAAAGCAGCTCAATATTCTGAAGAGCAGAATGAAATCAGCAGGAGCGGGGAAAAAGCTGAAGTATAAAAAGTAGGCTGCCAGGATAGCAAAATTTCAGTATGCTTTCCGTGATCTGAAATTGTTTTTAAAAAAGCCTGACGGAAAATGTGAAGAAAAAAACAGATAACAGGGAAATCCCTCTGAGACAGCAAATATCTCAGAGGGATTTTTTTACATCAACGATTGGAATCTGGTCAGGAGAAAGCGTGGACAGCCAGGCATCCGCCGGAAACTGCTGCAGCAGATCCTGCATGCTGACGATGCACAGATATTTATCAGTATGGCACATAGAGTATTTGTATCTGTTGTTTTTATAAGACAAATTTACCGCTCGTTGTTATATTTTGCCAGAAGTTTATGTATCTTGTCTGTCGGTGACTGCACGCTTGAAATGGATACGTTGTGATTCAGGGAATCGATGATAGAAGCCAAAAATTTGCTCATGTCAGCCTCCTGATAATACGGGCGTGTCAGAAGTGCTTCCGGACGATAGTTGAGGTTTGTGGTTACAACCTTTGTGATGTAGCCGTTTTCGTAGTATTCGTCGAACTTTTCAAGTCCATCGGTGAAAAGTCCGAAGGTGGTGCAGACGAATACACGGCCCGCTTCGCGGTCTTTAAGCTGCTTGGCAACGTCCAGCATGCTTTCACCGGAAGAAATCATGTCATCAATGATAATGACGTCTTTGCCTTTTACGTCGTCGCCTAGGAACTCGTGAGCGACGATCGGGTTTTTGCCGCCTACAACGGTAGAATAGTCACGTCTCTTGTAGAACATCCCCATATCTACGCCCAGAATATTTGAGAAATATACAGCACGTCCCATGGCTCCTTCATCCGGGCTGATGATCATAAGGTGGTCATTGTCAATGATGAAATCCGGAACGGAGTCTACCAGCGCCTTTAAAAACTGATAGGTTGGCATAAAGGAGTCGAAACCATGCAGAGGGATACTGTTGGATACGCGGGGGTCGTGTGCGTCGAAGGTCAGAATGTTGCTGACTCCCATGTCAACAAGTTCCTGAAGCATCAGAGCGCAGTCAAGAGATTCGCGCTTGGAACGTTTATGCTGTCTGCCTTCGTAGAGGAAGGGCATAATGACATTGATACGTCTTGTTTTTCCGTTTGCGGCAGAGATGATACGTTTCAGATCCTGAAAATGGTTGTCCGGCGACATGTGGTTTTCATATCCGCATACTTTGTAGGTAAGGCTGTAGTTGGTGATATCTACCATGATGAACAGGTCGCATCCGCGTATGGACTCGTTCAGTACACCTTTTCCCTCTCCGCTGCCGAAGCGGGGGCATGCGCAGTCAACCAGATAGCTGTCAGCCGTGTAACCCTGGAGCTTATCGTCCTGTCCCACGAGGGTGGGTGATTCATGGCGGAAGGATACCAGATAATCGTTTACCTGATTCGCCAGAGTTCTGCACCCTTCAAGAGAAGCTATTTTCAAAGGTGCAATGGGAATAGATTGAAAAAGCGGTTCTAAGTTTGCCATTTTAACCTCCTGATGTGCCGCATATGTCCGAAAATCCGCTGCGGCAGAATACTTTTCATAACATGTTAGTTATAACATCTGCAAGGATGTGCGTCAAGAAATTTGTAAAATTTTGTAGGATTAAAAATGCCGATTCATGGGGAGACATTATAAAAAAATCACAGGCTGAATCTAAGTGGAAAACGGAAAAATTTCCTCTTGCCTGTATGGATTGACTCCTGTATACTTAAGTGAGACAAGAGAATCTGTACCGATCGGCGTTTTATGCGTCCGTATTTTACAGATCACAGGAGATTTTTATGAAAAATAAGAAAAAGCACATAGTATCAAAAGTACTCCCCGGAAGCATTGCAAATGAGCTTGAAATTGAGCCGGGAGATGAGCTTGTGGCGATTGGCGGGCAGCCTATTGAGGATATTTTGGACTACCACTATCTGATGAACGATGAATATGTGGAGGTGCTCATACGCAAGCCGGACGGTGAGGAATGGGAGCTTGAGATTGAAAAGGAATTTGAGGACGATATCGGCATCGAGTTTGAAAACGGGTTGATGGATGATTATCGTTCCTGTCATAATAAATGTATTTTCTGTTTTATTGATCAGATGCCGAAGGGCATGCGTGACACACTGTATTTTAAGGATGATGATTCCAGACTGTCTTTTCTGCAGGGAAATTATGTGACTCTGACAAACATGAGTGAGCATGATATTGACCGCATTGTCTACTATCATATGGAGCCTATGAACATTTCTTTTCAGACGATGAATCCTGAGCTTCGCTGTAAAATGCTGAATAATCGTTTCGCAGGAAAAGCGCTCAAAAAGGTAGATCGTTTCTATGAGGCAGGGATTCATATGAATGGTCAGATTGTGCTTTGCAAAGGGATCAATGACGGTGAGGAGCTTACATACAGCATAAGTGAGCTTACAAAATATCTTCCATACCTGCAGAGTGTTTCTGTGGTGCCTGTAGGGTTATCCAAATATCGGGAAGGACTTTATCCTCTGGAGCCATTTAATAAGGAAGACGCCCGTCAGGTGCTTGCTGTCATTCATGACTGGCAGGAGCGGATTTACAAAGAACATGGCATACATTTTATTCATGCGGGAGATGAATGGTATTTGCTGGCGGAAGAGCCTCTTCCGGAGGCAGAGCGCTATGATGGATATCTGCAGTTGGAAAATGGTGTGGGTATGCTTCGCCTGCTGATTGACGAGGTAGAAAAGGAGCTGGCAGGCCGCAGAGGGGATGATCGTTCCCATGTGATTTCTGTTGCTACAGGGCTGCTGGCTGCGCCTACGATTTCTCACTTGGCCAAAAGGATACAGGAGAAGTACCCAAACGTAACGATTCACGTATATCCTGTTCGAAATGATTTTTTTGGCGAGAGAATTACCGTATCGGGACTTTTGACCGGACAGGATCTGGAAAAGCAGCTAAAGGGCAGAGAATTTGGAACTCAGCTTCTGCTTCCATGTAATGTTCTGCGCAGCGGGCAAGAGGTATTTCTGGATGATATGATGGTGAGTGAATTGGAAAATTCTTTACAAGCGAACATTAATATTGTAAAATCAAGCGGTCGGGCCTTTGTGGAGGCTCTGCTTTTAGAAATGAAAACGATTGAGCATTCTTATGCAGACGAGGTGAACAAATATGAGTAAACCGATAGTAGCCATCGTGGGACGTCCTAATGTGGGAAAATCCACATTGTTTAATATCCTGGCCGGAGAAAATATATCTATAGTGAAGGACACGCCGGGCGTGACCAGAGATCGCATTTATGCGGATGTAGAGTGGCTGAACACGAATTTTACACTGATTGATACCGGAGGTATTGAGCCGGATACCAGCGATATTATCCTGTCGCAGATGCGTGAGCAGGCACAGATTGCCATTGATACGGCGGATGTGATTATTTTTATGACAGATGTAAGACAGGGGCTTGTGGACGCCGATGCCCGTGTCGCGGATATGCTGCGCCGTTCCAGAAAACCAATTGTTCTTGCGGTAAACAAGGTGGATAGTTTTCAGAAATTTATGGCGGACACTTATGAATTTTATAATTTGGGAATCGGTGAACCGATACCGATTTCTTCTACGTCCAAGCTTGGCATTGGTGATATGCTAGATGAGGTTATCCGTCATTTTCCGGAACATGACGATGAAGAGGAGGAGGATGACAGGCCGCGCATTGCCGTTGTGGGCAAACCTAATGTAGGAAAGTCTTCCATTATAAATAAGCTTCTCGGAGAGAATCGCTGTATTGTATCCAATATTGCGGGAACGACCAGGGACGCTGTGGACACAGTGGTTACCTGGAATGGCAGAGAGTATGTATTTATTGATACGGCGGGTCTTCGCCGGAAAAATAAAATTAAAGAGGAACTGGAGCGCTACAGCATCATTCGTACTGTCACTGCAGTAGAGAGAGCAGATATTGTGGTGGTGGTTATCGACGCAGTGGAGGGCATCACAGAGCAGGATGCAAAGATCGCAGGTATTGCCCATGAGCGGGGCAAGGGTATTCTGATCGTGGTCAACAAGTGGGATGCCATCGAGAAAAATGACAAGACTATTTACAAATATACGAATGAGATCCGAAATACACTTTCCTATATGCCCTATGCGGAAATTATGTTTGTCTCTGCTGTGACAGGACAGCGCCTTGTGAAACTGTTCGATATGGTGGATATGATTATTGAAAATCAGACCATGCGCGTACAGACAGGCGTGCTTAATGAAATTATGACAGAAGCGGTTGCAATGCAGCAGCCGCCGTCAGATAAGGGGAAGCGCCTGCGTCTGTATTATATCACACAGGTAGCGGTGAAGCCGCCGACCTTTGTTATTTTTGTAAACGACAAGGAGCTGATGCATTTTTCCTATACCAGATATCTGGAAAATAAAATCAGAGAAGCATTCGGGTTTAAAGGGACTTCACTTAAATTTATCATTCGGGAACGCAGGGAGAAGGAGAGTTGATTATGATACGGTTGGCATGTCTTGCAATCGGCTATGTTTTTGGATTGTTTCAGACGAGTTACATTTTGGGAAGATTACATGGGATTGACATCAGGGAATATGGAAGCCACAATGCCGGCACTACAAATATGCTGCGTACTATGGGGCTGAAGGCAGGGCTTCTGACCTTTGCCGGGGATTGTATTAAATGCATTCTTGCCGTCGCGCTTGTGCGGGTGCTTTTTGGCAAGACTCATGGCGACATGATTCCGCTGCTGGAGTTTTACGCGGCGGCGGGCACGATTCTGGGACACAATTATCCGTTTTATCTGGGATTCCGCGGCGGCAAAGGAATTGCAGCAACGGCGGGACTTGTACTTTCGTTTCATTGGATTATGGCTGTCTGCGGAATTGTTACGTTTTTTACGATATTCTTTGCGACACACTATGTTTCGCTCGGATCGCTGCTGGTTTATGTGGGAATTGTGATTGAACTGCTGGTTTTGGGACAAGCAGGATATTTTCATATGTCGCAGGGCCATCTGTATGAGCTTTATGCAGTGGGGGTTTTTCTGGCCGTTCTGGCATTCTGGAAACATCGTGAAAATATAAAGCGGCTGATAGCGGGTACGGAGCGGAAAACGTATTTGTCGTCCCGAAAAAATAAATAATAAAAAGAACGAATAACTGATTTGACGAAACTGTCTGTTATTTCTGAAATTTATAAAGGGGGTATTTTTATGGCAAAAATTGGTATTATCGGTGCGGGAAGCTGGGGTACAGCTCTTGCAGTTCTTCTGCACAGCAATGGACATGAGGTTACCATCTGGTCTGTTATTGAGGAAGAGGTAAAGATGCTCAGAGAAAAGCGTCAGCATGAAACAAAGCTTCCGGGTGTTGTGCTTGCACCGGAAATCGGTGTCACTGGCAACTTAAAGGAGGCCATGACGGATAAAAACGTGCTGGTTCTGGCAGTACCGTCACCGTTTACACGCAGCACAGCAAAAAGTATGCGTGAATTTTGCCGGGAAGGACAGATGATTGTTGATGTGGCAAAAGGTATTGAGGACAATACGCTGATGAGGTTGTCCCAGATTATTGAGCAGGAGATTCCGCAGGCAAATGTGGCTGTGCTTTCCGGACCAAGTCATGCGGAGGAGGTTGGAAAAGGTATACCAACTACCTGCGTGGTGGGAGCACACACGAAAGAAACTGCTGAATACCTTCAGAATATTTTTATGAGCAATGTGTTCCGTGTATACACAAGTCCGGATATGCTCGGTATGGAGCTTGGCGCTGCATTGAAAAATGTAATTGCGCTGGCAGCAGGTATTGCGGATGGACTGGGCTACGGTGACAATACCAAAGCAGCTCTGATTACCAGAGGTATCACAGAGATTGCCCGTCTGGGCGTGAAGATGGGAGGAAAAATAGAAACCTTCTGCGGACTTACCGGTATCGGTGACCTGATTGTCACCTGTGCCAGCGTACACAGCCGCAATCGAAAGGCCGGTTACCTTATGGGGCAGGGAGCTTCCATGCAGGAGGCTATGGATGAAGTGAAGATGGTTGTGGAAGGAGTCTATTCTGCAAAAGCTGCCATGAGTCTGGCACAGAAGTACAATGTGGAAATCCCGATTATTGAGCAGGTGAATAAGGTTCTGTTTGAAGGAAAGAAACCGGCAGATGCCATGAATGATCTGATGCTTCGCGACAAAAAAATGGAAAATGCGGATTCAGACTGGCAATAGTTTGCTTTCGTGATTGACGAATTAATAGATTTAGTGTTATAGTAACAAAATAGGGTAAATGCTTTAACAGATAGAAGCGTTAAACCCCAAAAGAAAACAGAAGAAGGAAGGAAAGTATTATGAAAAAGGTAATAAGTGTATTATTGAGCATGGGACTTATCGCATCCATGATGGTTGGCTGCGGTCAGACGCAGAAAGAAACGCAGGCACCGGAGACAACAGCACAGACAGAGGCTCCGGCCGATGAGACAACCGCGGACAGTGAGACGGCAGCGGACAGTGAGACAGCCGCTGATGCGGCAGCGGATGACGGCGAGGTTTATAACATTGGTATCTGTCAGCTTGTACAGCATCCGGCTCTGGATGAAGCTACAAGAGGTTTTGAAGAGGCTCTGAAAGAGCTTCTGGGTGAAGATAAGGTCGTGTTTGATGAGCAGAATGCTTCCGGCGATTCCGCAACCTGCGCAACGATCATCAATCAGTTTGTATCAGGAGAGACGGATCTGATTCTTGCAAATGCAACTGCTTCTCTGCAGGCAGCAGCAGCAGGAACGGATACGATTCCGATCCTTGGTACCTCCATCACAGATTATGCTACATCGCTGGAAATTGATGACTGGACAGGTGTGACAGGCAAGAATATCTCAGGTACCTCTGACCTGGCGCCGCTTGCTGAACAGGCGGCTATGCTGAATGAGCTGTTTCCGGATGCAAAGACCGTAGGTCTGCTGTACTGCTCTGCGGAAGCAAACTCTGCATATCAGGCAAATACGATTCAGGCGGAGCTTGAGGGCATGGGCTATACCTGCAAGCAGTATACATTTGCTGATTCTAATGATATTGCATCCGTAACTACAACAGCGGCTTCTGAATGTGAGGTTCTCTATGTACCTACAGATAACACAGCAGCCTCTAATACTGAGGTTATCAACAATATCTGTGTTCCGGCGGGCATTCCTGTTATTGCAGGCGAGGAAGGTATCTGCTCCGGCTGCGGCGTAGCTACACTTTCCATCAGCTACTATGACATCGGCTACAAAGCAGGCGAGATGGCTTATGACATTCTGGTAAATGGTGCGGATATCGCGTCGATGCCAGTTGAGTTTGCTCCGAACGTTACAAAAGAATATGATGCTGACAGATGTGCAGAGCTTGGCATCACTGTTCCGGATGATTACGTGGCAATCGAGAAAACAGAAGAGTAAATAAATATTAAGAGGCTCGGTTCCGGAAGGAGAAGATAAGTGAATTTTGGAACATTAATAAACGCATTGCCGGGTGCCTGCGCCCAGGGCCTTATCTGGGGAATTATGGCAATTGGGGTATATATTACCTACAGGATCTTGGATTTTGCGGATTTGACGGTGGACGGTACGATGTGTACTGGCGGAGCTGTATGCATTGTGATGATGCTTAACGGTCATTCCGTCGGCGTTTCGCTGGTATGCGCTTTTGCCGCAGGGATGCTGGCAGGATTGGTTACCGGTATATTCCATACATTTATGGGGATTCCGCCTATACTGTCAGGTATTCTCACGCAGCTTGGACTTTATTCCATAAATCTGCGGATTATGGGCGGCAAATCAAATCAGGCAATCAGCGTTGATAAATATGATTTACTGGTATCCCTGCGTTACATAAAGGATGTACCGTTTTATAAAAATACGATTTTGATTGTCGTGGTATTTATTGTTATTATTATTGCTGTTTTGTACTGGTTTTTCGGGACAGAGCTTGGATGTTCCATCCGGGCAACCGGTTCCAATCCGAATATGGCGAGAGCGCAGGGGATTAATACCGATTTCAGCAAAATTCTCGGACTGATGCTTTCCAATGGGCTGGTTGCTTTAGCCAGTGGACTGTATGCACAGTATCAGGGCTTTGCAGATGTCAATGCCGGCCGTGGAGCGATCGTTATTGGCCTGGCGGCCGTGATTATTGGTCAGGTTGTGTTTGGAAGGATTCGGACAGATTTTGCATTTAAGCTGCTTTCGGTTGCACTCGGCGCCATCATTTATTACCTTGTGCTGCAGTTAGTGCTTTGGATGGGATTGAATTCCAATGATTTGAAATTGCTTTCCGCCCTGGTAGTGGCAGTCTTTCTTGCGATTCCTCATTTGAAGGGGAAATATTTTACAAAACCCATACAGAAGGAGGTGTCCTGAGTGCTGGAAATCAAGAATGTCAGAAAAACTTTCAATGCAGGAACGATAAATCAGAAGACAGCGTTGAATGGGTTGTGCCTCCATCTGAATGAGGGCGATTTTGTGACAGTTATCGGCGGAAATGGTGCAGGAAAATCTACCATGCTGAATGCAGTGGCAGGAGTGTGGACGGTTGATTCCGGGACGATTTCCATTGACGGAACAGATGTGACGCGCCTTGCCGAGCATAGACGTGCGCGTTTTCTGGGCCGTGTATTTCAGGACCCTATGACGGGAACGGCTGCAGGGATGCAGATTGAGGAAAATCTGGCTCTGGCAGCCCGCAGAGGCGCCCGGCGTACACTTCGTGCAGGGATCACCCGCAAAGAAAGAGAGGAATACAAAGAAAGTCTGAAAATCCTTGACCTGGGGTTGGAGGAGCGCATGACTTCAAAAGTGGGGCTTTTGTCAGGAGGACAGAGACAGGCTTTGACGCTTTTGATGGCTACTCTAAAAAAACCGAAGATTCTTTTGCTGGATGAACATACAGCGGCCCTTGACCCTAAAACGGCGGCTAAGGTTCTGGAAGCCACAGACAGGATTGTGGCAAAGGACCAGCTCACTACGATTATGATCACTCATAATATGAAGGATGCCATTGCGCATGGAAACCGGCTGGTTATGATGCATGAGGGAAGGATCATCTATGATGTCTGCGGCGAAGAAAAGAAGAATCTAAAGGTCAGCGATCTGCTTGCCAAATTTGAACAGGTTAGTGGCAGCGAGTTTGCGAATGATAGGATGATGCTTGCATAGAGTTACTTTAAAAAGGTATAACAAAAATGTGCTTGCTGATTTTATGATAATGAATTATCATAAAATCAGCAAGTTTTTGCTTTTTTTGATTATTTTAAAAGGGGGTGTTTGTATGC
>ERZ809224.1357-NODE-1357-length-18007-cov-6.848930_pt1 | contig 18007 bp, 11 predicted proteins | sample MGYA00520513_ERZ809224 | MGnify/ENA primary metagenome ERZ809224 (study PRJEB31576, sample SAMEA3212658) | Homo sapiens | biome: human-gut; feature: human gut; material: fecal | place: Sweden | collected 2012 ... | reverse complement strand
ATATGGATTATGCGATGATTTTTTGTCTATAGTTTTATTGGTGATTAGTATTATTTCAGCCGAGGATTTGTCTATAGGTTGATTGAGGATTAGTATAAGTCTGGCAAGCCGCAAACCACCCCTATAAAAACAAAAAGGGCTTTTACAGCTCAATGCCGTAAAAGCCCAATAATCTATATATTTATATATTATCTGTTGTTAAGAGGAATATAAGCCTTTTCCTTGCTTACACTCTTGTATGCAGGACGGATTATCCTCTTGCCTGTCATGCTCTCCTCAAAGCGGTGAGCGCACCAGCCTGCCATTCTGGAAACGGCAAAGAGAGGTGTGAACAGATCCTCGGGAATGCCCAGCATCTTGTAAACAAAGCCGCTGTACATATCCACGTTGGCACACATCTTCTTCTCGTCGCCCTTTACTTCCTTGAAAAGCTCGGGAGTAAGGCGCTCGATCATCTCCAGCAGACGGTATTCTGCCTCGAACTCGCTGCCGATAGCCATTTTTGCTGCGTTCTGCTTCAGGATAACGGCTCTGGGGTCGGAAAGGGTATATACCGCATGACCCATACCGTAGATAAGTCCTGTGCCGTCGCCTGCTTCCTTGCGGAGGATCTTCCTCAGGAAATCTGCGACCTCGCCCTCATCGTCCCAGTTCTTTACGTTGTCCTTTATGTACTGGTGCATCTGAATTACCTTGTGGTTAGCGCCGCCGTGACGGGGGCCCTTCAGTGAGCCGATAGCTGCGGAATATGCCGCATAGGGGTCGGTGCCCGAAGATGTAAGCACACGGCAGGTAAAGGTGGAGTTGTTTCCGCCGCCGTGCTCTGCGTGGAGCATGAGCATAACGTCCAGGAGCTTTGCCTCCTCATCGGTGAACTGCCTGTCGGGACGGAGCATCGAAAGAATGGTCTCCGCTGTGGACTGACCGGGGATAAGGGGGTGCATGAACATTGACTTGTGGTTATAATATCTCTGCTTTACATGGTAAGCTGATACCATGATAACAGGCATTTTTGCGATAATGGAGACGGCTGTATCTACCTCGTGCTTTACCTCGGTATTATCGGGCACATCATCATATGAGTAAAGCGCCAGCACCGCACGGGACATCTTGTTCATGATGTTCTTGGAGGGAGCCTTGAGTATCATATCCTCAAAAAAGCCCTCGGGAAGCTCACGGTTATTGTCCAGCAGCTCTCTGAAATTTTCCAGCTGATGCTCTGTGGGGAGCTTGCCGCCAAGGAGAAGATAAGCTATCTCCTCGTAGCCGAAACGGTTCTCGGCAACAACATTTGAAACCAGGTCATTTATGTTGTAGCCTCTGAAAACCAGCTTTCCCTCATCGGGGGACTTTTCGCCCTCGTTGATAACGTATCCGTGAACGTTGCATATATTTGTAACGCCTGCCATAACGCCTGAACCGTCAGGATTTCTGAGGCCCCTCTTTACATTGAACTTCTCGTAATATTTGGGGTCTATTTTGTTGTTGGCAGTGTATGCCTCATACAGGCTGTTTATATCGCCCATATTTTCAGCCGCCTTTCTTTTTAAATTACTCCTGGGGAAGAACGAACATATCGTAGATAGCTCTTGTTGCTGTCTCGAAATCCTCTTCCTCAACGCCGATGATGATGTTAAGCTCGGAGGAGCCCTGGTCGATCATCTTAACATTGACTCTTGCGTGTGCAAGGGCGCTGAACAGTCTGCCCGCAGTACCTCTCGCCTTTCTCATGCCTCTGCCCACAACGGCAATAAGAGCAAGATTGTTCTCAATCTCGATCCTGTCGGGGTGGCATCTGTTGTTTATCTCGTCAATGATGGTCTTTTCCTTGCCGATGATAGCCTCGCTGCTTACAACGACGCTCATTGTATCAATGCCTGAGGGCATATGCTCGAAGCATACGTTGCTCTTTTCAAGGGCACGGAGAACATTCTTTCCGAAGCCGACTGCGGAGTTCATCATATCCTTTTCGATCTGGATAACGGAGAAGCCCTTCTTGCCCGCAATACCTGTGATTGTGTATTTGCTGGTCTCGGCAGTGTCGGAAACGATGAGAGTGCCTCTGTCCTCGGGGTGATTGGTGTTCTTAATGTTTATGGGAATGCCTGCCTGTCTTACAGGGAAGATAGCGTCCTCGTGGAGAACGGTAGCGCCCATGTATGCAAGCTCTCTCAGCTCTCTGTAGGTGATAGTTGTGATAGGCTTGGGGTGGTCAACGATCCTGGGGTCGCAGATAAGGAAGCCGCTTACGTCAGTCCAGTTCTCATAAAGAACAGCGTTGACAGCATTTGCAACGATAGAACCTGTAACATCGGAGCCGCCTCTGGAGAAGGTCTTGATGGTATCATTGGGCATTGAGCCGTAGAAACCGGGGATAACGGCGTGCTCAAGAGAAGCAAGCTTGGGAGCAAGCAGAGAGCGTGTTGTCTCAAGGTCAAAGGAGCCCTTTTCGTCAAATCTGATATAGCCTGCGGGATCAACGAAATCGTAGCCCAGATACTTTGCCAGAACGATGGAGTTAAGATATTCGCCGCGGCTTGCAGCGTAGTCACGGCCTGCTCTGTGGGCAAATGCGTTCTTGATGTTAGCAAATTCTGTTTCGAGAGAAAGGTCAATGCCCAGCTCGGAGATGATGCCGTCGAAGCGCTCCTCGATAGCGGCAAACTCCTTGTCAAAGCTTTCGCCCTTTACAGCCAGGTCATAGCAGCCGTAGAGCATATCGGTGACTTTGATATCGCCGCTGAAGCGCTTTCCGGGAGCGGAAGCGACAACGAATCTTCTTGCGGGGTCTGCAAGAACGATGTCGGCAACTTTCTTAAACTGTCCTGCGTCGGCGAGAGAGCTTCCGCCGAACTTTACAACCTTAGTATCCATATACGAACTCCATTCCGCCGCTTAGCGGCTAAGAAAAAATATACTCATTCAAAAGCGCCCGTTCATCTTCCAAAATGATACAGAGACACAATATAATAATTATATCCGAACTTGGAAAAAAAATCAATCGACATATAAGACAAATTTTAATGCAAATTTCGTGTCTCTTTGTGAAATACTACTGTTTTTCTGTGGCGGACAAGTTATAATAACTGTTTGCAGAGGCAAACCGAAACTTCTGCAATAAGCGGAGGGGAGAAATTCATAAAAAAAGCAGGCACAGGAAAAACCTGCGCCTGTCGGCATATGATAGGGTGATAAGCAAAGTTAAAAGTCAGCACAAATGAGAGCAAGGTAAAGGGTTTGGGTCAAGCCTTTTTCCCGAAAGGCTTGCGGGTGTCCAGAGGGCAGAGCCATCTGGTCGTCCTCCGCAGAGGACGAAATTTTTTCACTTGCGGTAAAGTCTTGTAATACTAAAGCCGACAGATTAAAAATCCCAAAGCCGCCTGCACCGAAAATTTAAAAGCTTGCAAATGAATATAATATTTCAATTTAAGCAAAAACATTTTCATGCAGGAGGCTTGAAACTGAGAGCTATTTTGAAAAAATAGCATTTCTGCTTTCCGCCGTAAGGCGCAGGTACGGACAAACTAACGATTTAATTTGATATGTCCGTACCGAATGCAAAGGAGACACCACCAGGTGGGAAGTATTAACCAAAGGTTAATTAAACTAAAGCAAGGGCAAAAAACGGCATTCCCCTTCCCCTTGATGGTTTCTCCATGCCTTGAAAAAGGCAAGCACTCATCTCTTCCTTGAACCCCTATTCCCTACCGTTTTTTATCCCCCTACATTTTGCTTGCCGCCGGAGACCGAACCCCATTCATCTGTTTGTACCTTTTTCTATAGCTATGTTTTCAGGTTTGGGCTTCAATCCGTTCTTTTATTTGCTGTTCTTTGGTTAATTTGAGAGCAATTTTATAAGAATGTCCTTTGCCTTATTATTGGATTTTACGTGTTATATCGAGTATCTGCTGTTTGTTTTGCTTGGCTCTGCGGTGGGGGATTGGCTAAATTGTCCGTTATAAACCTAATTACGATATCTGTCAGCAAGCGGATTTTGTAGGTAGCCGCAGTTTACCACTGCGACTTCAGCGTGGCTCAGCCTTTTACCATTTCCTCAGCACTGACCGCCGCCCCATTCTACAACCGTAAATCCCTTGCGTTCAAAGGTATCAAGCTTCTGCTCCTCTACCTCGGTATATTCGTCCAGCGGCTTATATGCCATGAATATCCTCAGAATGCTGTCAGGCTCGGGGGAGATGTGCAGCTTTGCCGCATTCTCATATGCCTCTGTCTGGAAGCTTATAAGGTTGTAAGGGTTCTTCTCCATCTGAGGAAGCCAATATACGATGAACTCGTTATACTCCTTGGGAGTAAGTCCCATGTACGAAAGCTTCTCACGGAGAAAATCCGCCGTGTCGCTGCCCTTTACCACAAAGCCTGTGGAAAAGTCCCACTTTGCGTTAAGAGAAGCGTCCCAGAAAAGGTAGGAATATTCCTTGCCGTCGGCGATTATGGTTCCGTCGGGCTTGGCTGTTACGTCCCAGCCGTCCTTATATTCGGGATATGTGCACATGAACTTGCCGTTCAGCTCCATTTTTACCGACACCTGCTGTTCCTTTTCGGGATAAAGATATATAACTGGCTTTGCGGCGGGCACATTATCTTCATCGCCGTACACATTATAGCCCTCCACTGTAAAGGCCCACAGTTCCTCATTGAAATAGTAATTGAGAAGCTCTGCCACATTCATCCTGAACATGGTCTTGGTCTTTTTTACGGGAGCCTCCCCGTTCTCTGCGGAATAGCCATATACATCAATGGGTGTGGAAGCCGAAACGCATTCCTTGCTGCCGTCAGCCATGAGCAGATAGCAGTCATCAACAGGCTCCAGCAGATAGAGCTTTTTGCTTATGCACTGAGTTCCCTCCCAGCTTTCTGCGGCGTGTTGCCATGTGTTGTATCTTGATGATGCCGATGAATCTGCGCCTTTCTTTTTCTTGGAGTAGTTTCTTACCGTCCTTGCGCCGTAGCTGTCGCCATTGCCTTCGTAGGAATACTCCATCGTATCGGTGTCGGGGTCAACCGACTCTGTGGCCTTGAACACAGGCTCACGGATAATTTTTTCATCGGTGAAGGTCATATATCCGTATTCGCTGTTCATGGTCAGACCGCTGTCGTCCTGAGCCAGCATATAATCGTCATATACCCATTTAAGCTTTTTGCCCTCAATGCTTGGTGCGATCGTGGGGCAGGACATACTTGCTGAGTACATATATTCCGCCTTGTCGCCTTTAAGACTGTAGAATTTGTGGAGCTTCTTGTCATATTCCCCGCCCTTTTCCGCTTTGTTCTTTACGGTGCTTGTAACGATAAGCTCGGGGATGTTGTCGCCCGTAACGTCAAATATGGCAAAAGAATCGGTGGTAGTCCTCAGCCACGACATATCGGCGGTTATCTTGTCGTAATAGGTTTTCACTTCCTCATTTTGTGTAAGCAGAGCAATGCTGTTTTCGATCTTGCTTTTGCTGTAGTCATCGGCGAATACCGATGCTGAAAGCGATGACACAACTGCCGCTGCTGCGATGATTGATAATATTCTGTTTTTCTTCATAATGAACCTTCCTTTCGGTCTGATTTTTTGCTTTATACTTATAAAACAACTTAACAATGGAAATTTTTTCATAATTGCTCTGTTATTTTATAGAATTAACAATTTTATCGCATTCCGCATAGTCAACATTCTGTGTAAAAATATCGATAACGCAATAACCCGAGTTGAAAATCAGATTCATTTGGTTATCTTCCTTTGATACTATCGCCTGATGACCACATACGGTTATTTCTGAAATATTGTGTTCATCGCTGGGAATACAGATATTTGACAGGTCGCCGTCATGGAAATACTGATATGATAAGGAAATCTTTTCGGAACCATTTTCAAAAGTAAATAAAATATAATCCATATAATCATTTTTATCGGATTCCATACATACAAGCATAAAACCTTCAGGGAGATAGTGTGGGGTTTCGGCAGTAATATCCATTTCCTCGCATTTTCCGATAATTCCGTAAGGGTCATTTTCAGATGTAGGCAGAACTATCTCTTCTCTTTTATTGCCGAAATCTATTTTCACGCCGCCTTGTGTAAGCTCTACAGCAAGAGAAAATATATTCATGTTCCATGCTGAAACTGAAATACAGTTTGCTGCAAATACTATGGCAGCAGCGCAGATGATCGGTATTATTTTTCTGAGCGTCCTGACGGAAGCTTTGTTTTTCCCGGCATTGTATTCGGATATTTTACTGTATAATCTTTGCTTCTGCCCCACAATGTCACTTGACTGATCAAGTCCGTCCGACAGTTCGCACAGTTCATTTGTAAGGACTGCAATTTTATCATAATCACGCTTGCCTGACGGCTTGGCTGTTTCCTCATCAAGCTGTCGCTTCAAATATAAAAAAGCCTTTTTTTCAAGCTCTTTATCGGAAATAATTTTTTGTGCAAGCCCTTTCATATTACTCATTCTCCTTTGATGTATAAACGTCAGAAAGCACAGTTTTTCTTTCATCAAAACAATTTTTTAATTTGTAGCTGTGCACAAAAATTACAGCCTTAGTTTGTTTGCTTTTCTCGCACTGACCGCAAGCTTTTTTCTTATCCTGTGTATGTGGATATATAATGCGTTAAGCGTCATTTCGTTGGCTTTTGCTATGCTTTCCTTATCCTCGCCGTTGTAATAATCAGAGATAATAGCCTTATCTTTATCTGACAGGCAGTCAAGATCATTATCTGACAAGAACGGGGAATCAATGGGAGCAGCGCTTATCTCATCAGAGCACTCCTCCAGAGAAACAAATGAGGGATTGTGTCTTATATAATTTTTTATCTCCAGATCCGCTGCCCTGTAAAGCCATATTCTGATATTTTCACTCAGTTTCAGACGGTCCAGCTTTTTATACAATGCAAAGAATACTTCCTGTGTAACATCTTCCGCCGCTGTTCGGCTGAAATTCAGCTTTGTGCAGCAGTAGTTATATATTTCATTGTAATACTTATCTACTATTTCATCATACATAAAAATATTTGCCCCTTTGAGTTTTCTACTTTTGGAAGCTTTTATTATATAACGTCATTAAAGCACCTTTTTCTTTCAAAAATATTATAAAAGCATACTTTTTTGTATAGCTGCACAAAAAGTTTGATAAATATTTTATCATATAAAACAAAAAGCCGCACCCAAAAGAGTGCGGCTCAATAAATTCGATTGTGATGTTATCAGTTGATAACAGTCTTCTCGGTTTCCTTATCAAAGATGTGGATCTTGTTAGGATCGATAGCAACTCTGATAGTATCCTGAGGACGTGCTGTGGAACGAGGATCAACACGAGCAGTAAGGGGAATACCCTCGCAGGTGAGATACAGGTAAGTCTCAGCACCCATCATTTCGGTGATTTCAACGTCAGCCTCGATAACGCCGGTCTTAGCAGCGGAGAGGAACATCTCTTCATCGTGAATGTTCTCGGGACGGATACCCATGATGATCTCCTTGTCAACAAGCTCGGAAAGTGCAAGGTCATCAACCTTGGACTCGGGAATTTCAACATAGTACTTCTTTCCACGGGTGGTCTTGGTATCTTCGGAACCGAACTCTACAGTGTACTTGCCCTCAATCTTTCTGAGAACAGCGTCGATAAAGTTCATCTGAGGAGATCCCATGAATCCTGCAACGAACTGGTTTACAGGGTTGGTGTAAAGGTTCTGAGGAGAATCAACCTGCTGAACAAAGCCATCCTTCATAACTACGATACGGTCACCCATTGTCATAGCCTCTGTCTGGTCATGTGTTACGTAAATAAATGTGGTACCCAGCTTCTGGTGGAGCTTGGAGATCTCGGTTCTCATCTGAGCACGGAGCTTCGCATCTAGGTTGGAAAGAGGCTCGTCGAGAAGGAATACCTGAGGCTCACGAACGATCGCACGTCCAAGAGCAACACGCTGTCTCTGACCACCGGAAAGAGCCTTAGGCTTTCTGCTGAGGAGGTGAGAGATATCGAGGATTCTTGCAGCCTCTTCTACCTTTCTTGCGATCTCGTCCTTAGGGACCTTTCTGAGCTTCAGACCGAATGCCATGTTCTCGAATACGGTCATATGAGGATACAGAGCGTAGTTCTGGAATACCATTGCGATATCTCTGTCCTTAGGAGCAACGTCGTTTACAAGACGGTCGCCGATGTAAAGCTCGCCCTCGGAAATCTCTTCGAGTCCGGCAATCATACGAAGTGTAGTAGATTTACCGCAGCCTGAAGGACCAACAAGGATAATGAACTCCTTGTCCTTGATTTCAAGGTTTACGTCTGATACGGCAACAACGCCACCGGGATATTTCTTATAGATGCCTCTGAGTGATAAGCTTGCCATTTAGTGTGGACCTCCCTAATTAAAATGCTGCCGAGGATATTATCTTGCAATACATATATCGGCTATGATTATATAATACCAAATTACGCACAGTAATTTCAAGTCTCTTATTACCCAAACTTACAAAAAGTTATTTATTTAGTTTGACGAAAATAAACTTTTTCGGAAAAATGTGTTGAAATCGTGCTACTATTTTGCATAAAGTTTCAGGGTTTCTTTGTGCAAAATTTCCCTGCACCCTCCGAGAGGCAGTGTGGGGTCAAGCTCTATGCCCCCTATCCTTGTGCGCCTGAGGAAGGTGACTTTGTTGCCCGCAGCCTCCATCATGCGCTTGACCTGGTGGAACTTTCCCTCGTGGAGGATAAGCCGCACCACATGGTCGTCATCGGTGAAGAAAAGCTGCGCAGGCATGCACTTTTCACCGCCGTCAATGGTCATTCCCGAGGCAAAAAGCTCCTTGTAGCTCTCTTCCGCAGGGCGTTCCAGAGTGACCTCGTATTCCTTTTCAACGTGGCTCCTGGGCGAGAGCATCTTGTGTGCAAGGGCGCCGTCGTCGGTTATGAAAACAAAGCCTTCGGTGTCTTTGTCCAGCCGTCCCGCAGGGAAAAGCCCCTTTCGGCGCAGCTCAGGGGGGATAAGCTCCAGCACGGTTTCGGAAAGCTCGTCCCTGGTGGCGCACACAACTCCCGCAGGCTTATTAAGCATAATGTACATATACTGCCTGTATAATATGGGCTTTCCGCCGATAATTATTTCGTCCTTTTCGGGGTCAACGTGCATATCCGTCGAGGTAACGGGCGCTCCGTTAACGGTTATTTTCCTGCGTTTTATAAGCTCCTTTGCATCGCTGCGGGATATGCCTGTCTGCTCGGCAGCAAATTTATCTATGCGCATCTGAACAGTCCTTCCTTATTATTTTCCGTTGTTATGGGATTATTCAACGTGTACATTCATTATCCCGTCGGTCATTTTCAGCTTGTTGATGGCGAAATCGAAAAGCTCCTCCGACTTTTTCACGATGACCGCATATTTCAGCTCTAGATGACCCTCGTCAGCCACGGATATCTCCGATGAAACTATGGCAAGGGAAAGCTTGCTGAACAGTGTCTCGGCTTCCTTTGCAGCCACGTCCGCACTGCTCACCATCAGGCAGATCACACGGGTCTCGCTGTGCTTCATGACCGCCCTTTTTATGAACTGGAGGGCGAAGTATATGAGCAGCGTCGCAATAACAGCTGCCCCGTAGAAGCCCGTGCCGCAGGTAAGTCCCACGCAGGATACAGCCCACAGGCTTGCAGCAGTGGTAAGTCCCTTGACGCTGAAGCCCTCTTTGATTATAGTACCTGCGCCCAGGAAGCCTATGCCGCTGACCACCTGCGCGCCGAGACGTGTTGGGTCAACGTTCATCACGCCCATGTATTTTCGGCACACATATTCCGACGTGATAGTCATAAGGGCAGCGCCGATGCAGACAAGCACATGGGTGCGTATGCCCGCAGGACGGTTGATGTGCTCACGCTCGTTGCCTATGAAGCTGCCCAGCAGGGTCGCCACGCCAAGCCTGAGAATGGTCTTGACCATAAAAGCGGCATCAGCCGACGGTATAAGCATATCGAGATAGTTTTCAAACATGGGCATGCCTCCTTTTTGAGCCTTAATAAGAGATTTTTCACTATATTTATTGTATCATATAATGAGAAAAAATGCAAATGGCAGAGGGAAAATGCAAAAAATCTAAAAAAGTGCTTGACAAGTACAAAAGTCTGTGCTATAATATAAAAGCTGACTGATTAAACAGGTCAGGAAATATGCGAGAGTGCTGGAATAGGCAGACAGGCACGTTTGAGGTGCGTGTGTCTTTGACGTGTGGGTTCAAGTCCCATCTCTCGCACCAAACACCGCTCAGATTCTGAGCGGTGTTTTTTTGTGCTTACAACGAAAAAGCGGTTCGGATATCCGAGCCGCTTTTTCGTTTGTATAGTGCCGTCGAACGGCTTCAATGCGCCGTTTGGCGGAGATGCTTGGTTTATGCCCGAGGGGCTTTTTGTCAAATAAAAATGAGATGCAGAGGACAGTGTCCCACCGATATCCGGGGCTGTCCGTTCCCGAAAACGGCTGTAAGACAGGGACAGGGTTGAAGTATAAAAAAGGTATAAAAAGAAAGAGGATAAAAGGAAAAAGGGTCTGCATCTCATTACTGTCATTATATCACAGCATTTGCAAATTGTCAAGCGATTTTATAATTTGCAAATATTATCTTTAAAAAAAGTTCTCTGCATTTTGGTACAAAATCGGGCAAAAACACGCACTTTTTGAATACAGGTCTCATTTTGTCAATTAAATGTGTTAATGCGCAAAAGTGTAATAAGCATGGAGAAAGTTTTAATTTTTTTGGTAAAATCTATTGCATTTTCGGTGAAATTATGTTATACTTCAAGTGTGTGATGTGTGTAATTTCAGAATATTTTATGGCATTTTTTATTTTGAAAGGAGAAATATTTTTGAAAAAGCAGGATTTTAAAAGACAGCTTGCTGCGATAATGGCACTGGCTGTCACATTTTCATCTGTCCCCCCTGTATGGGCGGACGAGATCTCTTTCATTACAGATGATGACATAACCCTTAACTCTATAAGCACTATCGGCATGGAGACCAATGCTTACGATCTGCTCAATGATCCTGTCAGCGACTGCCCCTTTATTATCACAGGCTCTGCTGATTCTGCTGTGCCTCTTGAGCATTACTATGCTCTGGGCAGTGAAGCAGTTGGCAGCCAGAAGCTGGTGTTCTATGTTAACTCCAACGGTGCTGAGGACTTTGAAATAACAAGCGTGACCTACAATGAATCCGATGCCACCAGCAAGCTTTATGGTCTTATAAAGCTGGAAGAGGTAAACGGTGTGAGCAAGTACGCTTATGACGTTGACTGCTGGGGCACTGCTGTGATAACCGTAAATGCAACTGTAGGCGACGTTTCGTATTCACAGAGCTTTACTTTTACTTCCGCAGCAGCGTATCTGATACCCAAAATATATGCGTACAGCACTATATCTATACCTTTCGGCACTACAGCTGATAACATCGGCACTGTTATCGACGAAAACGAACTTGTACAGGTGAGCTTTTCCAACAAGTATCAGAGCGATATTACCGCCGGCTCTGAAATAGTACGGGGCGTAAGTGACTTTCCTATTCCAATGCACGGCATGTACTATACCTTAGATGCCAAGATATCCGACACTGACCCTTATTCCGTTGATGTCAGTATAGTGCCTACAGAAGAAGGCGCTCTCTGCTACTGCTTTGATACCGAAAATACTTCTGCAACAATCCCATTTGACGTGGAATCCCCCATATTCAAGGACGCTCCCGAGGAGCTGGTAGTCCCCGTTTTCAAGAGGGACACCGAATCTCTTTACGAGAGAGCCAACGAAAGAGCAGGCAGCGCAGCCATACTCAGCAACAAATTCGGCATTTACAACGGTGACACCTACATAACAAGCAGCAGGGCACACACCCTGAACAGATACGACAAAACCTACAGTGAGATCCTTGCCACAAGGGATTATGTTCACGCATATGGCATCAAGGGGTATTATCCCGAAGCCGCAAACTGGATATTCCCCAAGGGCTACAACGACACTAACCAGACCGCCTTGACCTATGACCCCTCTGTTGAAAATTACGGCTTCATGATGAACCTGCCCATCAGGTATGATGTGAAAAAGATAATCCTGAAGCCCCTGCTTGAGGGCAAATTCACTGCGGACAACCCCATTGACACATCTAACGGGGAAAACCTGTCCGAGGCGATAAAGAGCGCTCTCACCTTTACCACCGAAAACATGGACTACAGCAATATGCCCACAGAGCTTCTTTACGGCAACACAAGCTACAACAAGACCAATGTTGAAGAGCCTGAGGGCGAGACAGTTTATGCTCCCGCAAGCGACGATTTCGACATCATTACAGGCGATATGACATACGATGAGAAGACAGGCTTACAAAAGGTAACTGTTACATTTGTTCTCACCGAAAAGGGCGAAGAGGCTTACGAGCTTTCCGCTTCCGACAATGCAGGCATTTCCGCAACTGTATATGTAAAGGCAGCTATGGAAAGCTACAGCTTCAGTAAGGAAAGCGTTTCCGTATCCGAAAATGCAAGCGAAAAGCTTGATCTGAGCCGGTATCTTGAAGTTTCTCCCACAGGCACTGACGCATCTTCCGTAAAGTATTACTCCGATAACCCCGAAATAGCAACTGTTGATGAAAGCACAGGCGCTGTTACTCCCGTGGCTCCCGGAAGCGCTAAGATATATGCCCAGGGAATTATCGGCGGCGAGCAGGGTCCCAAGGCTTACATAACTGTTAATGTTCTGGACGAGATAACAATTTCCTTCCCCAATGCAGAAAAAATTGGTAGTGCTTATTATCTTATTATCTTTATGTTACAGAGTATGAAAGAACAGACAGTGATGAAACTGATCAGGACTTTAAATACTATAATAACATTGTCAAAAATAATGCAGTTGTAACAGGCAATGCAAAGGAATACGACTTTACGGATTATTATCTTGATACAAGAGGATTCTCTTTAGGCGCACTTGTCTCCGGCAATAGTATGCTTTTCTCTTTTAGCCCGATAGAAAACTCGACCTGCCTCAGCAGTGATTCTGTAAAAAGGCTGAGAGTTTATGCCAAGCGTGATGCCCACCCCGTGCTTGACACTCTTACCGTTCCCAAGGATCCTGAGAAAGCAAATGAGTATATAAAGGACTATTTCGATAACCTTAGCTTTACTACCTACACAGGCGAAGCTATAGATGTTGATTACACCGTAAAATCAATAACCTTAAACGATGACAGCACAGCTACAGCCGTTATCGAGGTGGCTGACAGCCAGAAGGACGAAATATGTATCGCAAGAACTGAGGACTACAACAAGCCTCTTTCCACCACTGAGATAACAGTTCCCGTTGAGTATGTTGAAAAGCAGACGATCTCCGCTCACTGGAACGGCGGCAAGCTCAAATTAAATTTAAACACCTTCAACCGTGACGGCATGATGGCAGCTGTAGAAAAGAAATTGGCTGATGGCGCAGTTTCCTTTACCGATGGAAGCGGCAAGAAAATAGCGATACCTTTCTGCGGCAAAGACGGCGACAGCGGCTATTATATCGTCACAACGGGTGCAGGTGATTCTATGCTGCTGACACTTGGCTTCAAGGGAAAATATGCTGACTTTTATGACCTTGACGAGGGCGATGTTGCCGGCACGGTATATACAGGCCAAAACTTCAATGTGCTGGTAGATTTCAATGTTCATATCGTCCCTTCTTTCTTAGATACTGACATCAAGGTAAATATCAGCAAAACTTCCACAGATGCGGAAAAGATAGCGGCTGTTAAGGAAGCTGTAGAGGCTGTCGATATCCGTGACATAACCACCGGTGAGATCATTGACAAATATACATATAAACTCAACTTCGGCGATAATGACATTGACATCTTTAACAGAACCGCAGATTCAACCTTTAATGTTACCGACAACAGATTTGTTATCGGCAACAGAGAAGCAAAGACATTACATCTGGGCACACAGAATTTCACCTTTATAGATACAGACGACGGCACTGAATACACCGTTTCCGACAAGGAGCTGAAGCTTGCAGATGGTGCTTCGACCGAAGCTGTTATCAAGGTAAATCCTGATGATGACGTGCTCACAAGGCTCAATCTTGCCAAAGACTATGTCGCCGGCTGCATTGATATGGAGCCGGATACTTCAGTAGAAGTCAAGGTCGTTAGTTCCGACGCCAATGGGTCAACGATCACTGTTTCTTTGATGACAAACGGAAATAATGAGGTACTGTCCTCAGAAAAAACTACACGCCTTGAGTTCAATATTACATACCGGGAAAGAAAAGCTGTTGAACTTAAGCTCGAACCAACAGATGTTACCGACAATGTGGTTTATGTAATGCCCGATGATGACCTTAACGCAAGAATTGCTCTTGGTGCAGAGCGTGTAAAGGAAATGTTCACCGTAACAGGTGCGGAAGAGCTCAGCGAGGACGATTACAGCGTTAACATTCAACCTTACACCGCAGGCGAAGATGAGGCGCTGTTCCTTATAACCATAAGTCTGACAAATGACGACTACTGCTTCAAATCAAAAGAAAATACAAATGCGACAAAGACCATAATATTTACTGAAAAGAAGCCCGCACCGGTAAGCTTGATCTCAAAGGAGTCGGTTACGCCTGTATTCTCCACTGACATCAGCGACACAAACAAAGACCGTGAAGCTATTCTTAAGGAATATATTAAGAAAAACATAACGATTGCACCTGCTCCCGCTTCAGACAAAGAAATGTGCACTGACTATGATCTCGACGACATTGAATACACCACCGAGTACAGCGACAACGGTCTCCCTGCAAGCATGACGGCAAAGGTAGTGCTTCACCCCGATGATTATGCTGAGGATGGATACAATTATTCACTGACATTCACTCCCACATGGAAAATCGAAGTAGATACGACCCTTGCCCTCAAAGCTGACGCAACGCTTACTCCCGAGTTAAGGATCCCATTAGCCGATATGACCAACATGACTATTGATGATGCTTTAGTTGACTATATGAAAAACGCATTCAGCATTATCAACGGCTTTGAAGGCTGCGATGTTAGGATCACGCCAACCGTAACGGATGGCGATCAAGTAGAGGGAGAGGTAACGCTGATACTTCCCGCAGGCGGCAGCAACTACTGCTATAAAACAAAGCCGGGCTGCATAGAAACACTTAGCTTCAATGCAAAGGTCATCGGCGTTTCAAGCGCTACACTTGCTCTCAAGGACGGCATGACACTTGACCCCGTTATTGAGGTAAAGGATACTGATGATGCTGATACACGCTTCCAAAAGGCAATGGAATACATCAACAATGCTTACACTGTTGAAAATGCCGACTGCGACTACTCAATAGGCATAGAACGCCGTGCAGAGATCGACAGCGGCTATGCAGAGCTTATCCTCCGGGTGCCTGATGAATATGAATTATCCGAAGACAGTGTTGACACTCTTATATTCAACGCAACATACAAGGTAATATATGACTACGCTAAGCCAGAGATAACCAAGGTAACACCTGCCGCAAACACTGTAGGCATTAACTGGTCCGAGGTAAGAGGCGCTGAAAAGTACCGTGTATATTACTTCGCTGACGGCAAGTGGACACTTGCAGGCGAAAGAACCGAGACCGGTATGTATGTAAGAAACCTTACACCCGGCAAGAAATACGGCTTTGCAGTAAAGGCTCTGCTCAACGGCGAATGGACTGACGTAACCGCTTCCGACATTGTTTATGCAACCACTCTTGACGTTAAGCCCAGGATCATCGAGACATACGACGAAGAGGGCGTTATAGGCATCAACTGGACTGAGGTCTATGCCGCTGAAAAGTATCGTGTATATTACTATACTGACGGCAAGTGGGCACTTGCAGGCGAAAGAACTGAGGAGCATATGCTCGTAAAGGGTCTTACTAAGGGCAAGAAGTACGGCTTTGCCGTTAAGGCTCTGGTAAACGGCAAGTGGACAGACGTTACATCTTCCGACATTGTTTATGTGACTGTATCTAACATTAAACCTGTCATCACCAAGACATTCACCTCAGGAAAGGGAACCGTTGGTCTCAACTGGTCTGCTGTGAATGGTGCTGAAAAGTACCGTGTATATTACTTCGCTGACGGCAAGTGGACATATGCAGGTGAAAGAACTGAGCTTGGCATGTATGTAAGAAATCTTACATCAGGCAAGAAGTACGGCTTTGCTGTTAAGGCATATGTTGACGGTCAGTTCACTGACGTAACATCTTCCGACATTATTTATGTGACTGCTGAGTAAATTGACATATAACTTATAATAAAATGAGGGACTGCGGCATTGGCTGCAGTCCCTTTGTTTATATGGCAATATCATTGCATAAAAAAGCTCCTCCGCAGTTTGCAGAGGAGCTTTTGTTCAATAATAGCTGTTATAAGGGTCTGAGAATGGATTATACTCAAAGCCGATATTTGAGGCAGTCTCTTCGGGCGTTTCGGACGGCGTTGTTTCTGAGGGAACTTCTTCCGCAGTGTTTTCGGAAGTGCTGCTTTCGGTCGGGGTGCTGTCGTAAGAGCCGCTGTTGGTGAAGCTTCCGCTGCCCTCTCCGTAGCAGGAATAATCGCACCGTGCAAGGAAATCGGAAGCGCCCTGTACTATGGCGGAGGCAATGCCGTTCTGATGAGTGGGATTTGCCAGTGCCATTGCTTCGGTATAGTTTGTCACAAAGCCGCATTCGATGAGCACTGACGGAAAATCCTGCTGCTGGGTGACGAAGAAATAGTTGTAGTTCTCTCCCCTGTCAAGGCTGCCTGTTCCGTGGACGCTGCTGCCCAGATATGCTCCCACACGCTTTGAGATGCTGTCCGCCAGCGGCTGGGAGAATGGGGTGAAATAATATGCCTCTGCGCCCTTTGCGTCCTCTCCTGCGGAGTTGCAGTGGATAGCAAGGAAAAGGTCGGGGTTATACTGCCTTGCGTAGGAAGCTCGCTGGGCGGTAACATATGTTTCGCTCTCGGTCTTTAGTCTTATGACATTTGCACCAGCAGCTTTCAGCTTTTCCTCTACCAGCTTTGCGATGGCGAGGTTTGCTTCCTGCTCCTTGATGTGTCCCACGGCACCGGGGTCAAAGGTATCGGCTCCTGTGTAGCCATGGCCGGGATCTACCACGACAGTTGCGCCATCAAGGGAATTTCTGCAGCCGTTGAAGCGGAATGTAAGGTTATTGCTGTCATCGTAATATGATGTAACTCCGCCGAAAATTCCCGCCTGCCTGAAGCTCAGGGTAAGGGTAGTCTTGGTAAGCTCACCCGATTCGTATGTGCCCCACTTGCCGTAGGTGAAAACGGAGCTTTCAGGGAACGTGATATCGCTTGCGGAAACTGATGTGATATAGTCAAAGGTAATGGTAAGAGCGTCAGAATTAAATGAGGATATGTAGTAATTTCCGTTGCCGCCGCTTGTGCAGTTAAGGTTATTGAAGGACATGGCAAAAGGAATTTTTGTGTTGGTGTGGAGCTTCAGCACCGTGTCCGTGCCGTCCTTTGCGGCGCTTACCACGCTTACGGGATTTGAGCCTAAGGGCGAGTTATCCAGCACGTTCACGTCGCTCACCTTTATGCGCTTGCCCGAATTTGTGAGGTAATATTCCGTGCCTGAGTAGGTGACGGTCTTTACCTGATAATCCAATGTGCCCGCAGGGAGACGTGCCATATCGGGGGTGGGGTCGGTGCCGGTGGTCTTGCTGTCATACACCATGGTGTTGTCGTTTTTCACCTGCAAAAGATTGCCGCTGTAGTCGTTGAGTATTTCCGCAAGGGCGTTTACGATAATGTGGCAGCCTGTGCGGCTCTCGTTGAAGTCGCCTGTTTTGGTGTGGTATGTGCCGTAGAAGGTCACGTTTCCAAGGTCAATATCCTGGCCCTTTATGCCTGCGGGAGCAATATATGTGCCAACGTATTTTGTGTAGTTGGAGTTGGGGTCAAGCTCATCTGTCTGACCCTCCACTGGGCTGAGGGTGACGGATCTGCCGTTTATCTCCG
>ERZ809224.1350-NODE-1350-length-18086-cov-5.325495_pt1 | contig 18086 bp, 14 predicted proteins | sample MGYA00520513_ERZ809224 | MGnify/ENA primary metagenome ERZ809224 (study PRJEB31576, sample SAMEA3212658) | Homo sapiens | biome: human-gut; feature: human gut; material: fecal | place: Sweden | collected 2012 ... | reverse complement strand
TTTCAGCCTCAGTAACAGCGTTCATTTCCTTGACCAGATCGCCAACTGCCCAGGTGTTCACCTGCCAGCCCAGCTTGGTCTGAACTTCCACCTTATCGCCTTCGGTGACGGCCACTTCCCGCATATTGTCGCCAAAACGCATAACCTTCAGATTCTTGGAAACCGCAACACCCACAGCGGACTTCATCCAGCTGCCGATGCGCTCCAGAATCTCAGGATTCTGCCAGTAGCCAGCGATGACCTTCCGCGGCATTCTCAGACGGGCACCGATGAAGCCATGCTCCCGGTCGCCATGGGCGGCCTGGTTCAGATTCATGAAGTCCATGTCGATGTCCTCGTTGGGGATCTCCTTGTTGTACTGGGTAGCAAAATGGCAATAGGGCTTTTGCAGATTGGCAAGGCCATTGATCCACATCTTGGAGGGGCTGAAGGTATGGCACCAGGTGATGATACCGGCACAGGAATCGTCGTAGTTTGCCTCTTTCACGATTTGAGTGATCTGGCTATTGGACATCGCGGTCACTTTGTAGATCAGGGGATAGGGTAGGCGCTCGCTCATTTTTGCGGCCATTTCAGCGGCGCGCTGGGCAACGGTCTTCAAGACTTCCTCACCATACAGATCCTGAGAACCGACCACAAACCAAAAATTATACTTCATTTTGTTTCCTCCTTAGATAATTTCCACAGCCTTGCGCTCCACTTCCAGAAGCTGCTTGTACTGCTCGATATATGTATTGAATCCGTCCACGTCTGCCTGCTCGGGGGCAAGGGTCGTACCCTTGGTATCTGCAAAGACATGGGCATTCAGATATTCTTCCAGAGATTCACCCTCTGTTTTCTTCGCCATATAAGCTGCCAGCAGCGCCATACCGTAGGGACCGCCCTCGCCTGCGGTTGACCTGCAGGTGACAGGCGCGTTGCAGGCCGCAGCCATGTACTTCTGACCCACGTTCGGAGTCTTGAACAGACCGCCGTGACCGGTCAGGCTGTCGATTGCAACCTTTTCCCCGGCAAGAATATCCATGCCGATTTTGAGCGTAGACATGGTGGAGTACAGGGTCGCACGGAAGAAGTTTGCAAGGGTGAACTTGCTGTCGGGGCGGCGCACGACCATGGGACGACCTTCGTCCAGATGGGTCACGCCCTCACCTGCCATGTAGTTGCAGACCAAGATTCCGCCGCAGTCGGGATCGCCTTCCAGAGACTTCTGGTACAGCTTGGTATAGGCCTCGCCATTGGAGGGAGTCGCACCGAACAATTCAGCAGTATCTTTCAGTACGGAAACCCATGCATTGGAGTCGTTGGTACAGTTGTTGCAGTGTACCATGGCCACAGGTTTGCCGGTGGGGGTGGTTACCATGTCAATTTCCTCGTAAACCTTCTTCAAAGGCTGTTCCAGCACCACCATGGAGAAGATGGAGGTTCCGGCGGATACATTGCCGGTTCTGGGTGCAACCGCATTGGTTGCGGTCATGCCGGTGCCTGCGTCACCTTCCGCAGGAGCGAAAGGAATACCGGGAGTCAGCAGATTATCCAGCATGGCGGCACCGGATTCCGTCAGAATGCCTGCTCGCCTGCCATGAGAATGCCGGGGAGGATTTCCCGGATATTCCAGGGCTGGTTTTCCGTCAGCTTTTCAAACTTGCAGAGCATCGTTTCATCGTAGCAATTCTTTTCGCTGTCGATGGGGAACATACCAGAAGCCTCGCCGATGCCGATGACATTGACACCGGTGAGCGTATAGTGGACGTAGCCCGCCAAAGTGGTGATGTGAGCAATCTGGGAAACATGCTCTTCACCGTTCAGAACCGCCTGATACAGATGGGCAATACTCCAGCGCTGAGGGATATTGAAGCCAAACAGAGTGGTCAGTTCCTCCGCAGCTTGTCCCGTGATGGTGTTCTGCCAGGTGCGGAAGGGAACAAGGAGATTCCAGTTCTTGTCAAAAGCCAGGTAACCGTGCATCATGGCGGAGATACCCATAGCCTGGATGCTGTCCCGATTTTCAACTCCGGCCAGTGCGGTTTTCAAACCTGTCCAGACTTCTGCTAAATCATAAGTCCAGATGCCGTTTTCGTATGTACTCTTCCAGGTATAGTCACCGGAAGACACAGGGATGTGCTTATTATCGATGGCCACGGCTTTGATTCTGGTGGAACCCAGTTCAATGCCAAGGTATGTATGATTCATATCGTCACCGCTTTCCTTCGTTCTAAAACATATGCTATTGTATTGACCTTTCTCATCCACAAGCGGCGCACCTGCTCCCCTGGCAGATGCGCCGCCCGTGAAGAAAGGAGTATGGCAAATCTACATTATGCTTTCGTCAATTTCTTAGCCATGCGGCAAACCCGGCTGGCGTTGATTTGTAACTGCTTTTTCGTGACGGTACCCTGTGCCAATTCGGACTGGATGCGGTTATAATCGTGCTGGGAACCGGGCATAAACAGATCACCGCCGGCCATGCAGACCCGGGCTGCATCGGATACCGGATGCAGACAGTTCTTTTCATTTTCATAGCCTGCAATGATCCAGTCCGTCATTACGATTCCCTCGAAGCCAAATTCGCTCCGCAGCACATCTCGGATCAGTCCAATATGCTCATTGGTATGAATTCCGTTCACCAGGTTATAGGAAGTCATCACCGCCTTAGGCTGTGCCTTTTTGACACAGATACCAAAGCCCTTCAGATACATTTCCCTTGCAGCTCGTTCGCTGACCTGGGAATTGTTCTGGGTGCGGTTTCTCTCCTGATTATTGAACGCGTAATGCTTGATGGTAACACCTGCGTTGGGTACAGACTGGACACCCTTGGTGATGGCACCGGCAAATACACCACTGACAAACGGATCCTCACTATAGTATTCAAAGTTTCGACCGCAGCGGATAGAACGGTGGATATTCAGCGCAGGTGCCAGCCACAGATGGACACCGAACTGATTCATTTCCTTGCCCACAATCCGGCCAAACTGTTCCGCAAGTTCGGTATTGAAGCTCTGTGCAACCGCAGTTCCAATGGGGATCGCCGTGGCATACTGATAGCCGATCCTGTCCTGTTTCTTAGGCTTGTAAGTCAAAAGACTCATGGCCCACAGCATGGGTTTCGACATAAAGTCAATCAGGGATGCAGGAATGCTTGCCTCCATGGAATGAATCTCGCCCTTGGGATCGATGGCATACTTCCGATTCAGACGCAGTCCGGCAGGACCGTCTGCCATGACCATGGACGGAATCCCGGCAACCTCCATGCAGGTTTGTCCAGCCGCGCCGGCTACGGTGAAACCGGAATTGCCAATCATGCCGGCAGGGCCTGCCTTGGGATTGTAGGCACCCAGATTCATTTTGATCAACTGTTCCTCGGACAACGCCTCAATTTCCGGTTCTACAGGCTCGTCCTCCCACTCCGGCACATCCGCTGCGGTGATCGCCGCGGCATCAAGGTGGAGCACCGGTGTCCCCTCGGGAATGGTATGGTTAGATTGCGGTGCCTGCCAATCCGCAAAGCCCGGCTTATCCAACACGTTTTTTGTACGAAGTACAACGGCAGTATCCTCCAGACGGATTGCAGCCACTACTGCGGTATCCCGGCTGTGGCAGCCGCAGCGCAAAATGTAGTCGCCACGCTCCAGAATGAAACTGGCCGTTTCTTCATCATAAGGTGCAATATCCCGCATAGCAAAGGAAACGGTTACCGTTTCCTCTTCTCCGGGATTCAGTACGTTCGTCTTGGTAAAGCCGCAAAGAACCTGATAAGGCTCATCCAGTTTGCCTGCCGGAATGGAAGCGTAAAGCTGAACCACTTCCTTGCCCGGATAGGTGCCGATATTTTTTACCTTTGCGCTGACGGTGACACATTCACCATTCAGCACAGCGCCGGGCTGGGTGATTTCAAAATCGGTGTAGGAAAGACCATAGCCGAAGGGGAAAATAGGCTCGACCCTGGCAGAGTCAAAATAACGGTATCCTACATAAATGCCCTCCTGGTAGCGGGTATCGTCCTTTTCACCAAATTCACCCAAGGCGGGATATTTTTCCCAGGCAGCCCAGGTGGTAGTGAGCTTGCCGGAGGGGATCTGTTTGCCAAGCAGAATGTCCGCCAGAATGTTGCCGGTTTCTGCGCCCAGCTGGGACAGCACCAGGATATTGCGAACCTCCATAACCGGAGTCAGATCCACCGGGCCTCCGGTGTTAAGCACCAGCATGAAGTTCTGATACTTCTGATTGCAGGCCAGAATATCCCGGATTTCGGTATCAGACAGCAGGATGTCGCCGCCAACAGGCGTTCTGTCCGCGCCCTCGCCGGATACACGGGAAAGCACATACACTGCGGTATCTCCATCCCCATTCAGCGGCAAGTCATACTCCGGCTCGTTGGGGGTACGGCCCATGGCAAGCAGCATGACGTTTTGACGGCGCTGCTTGGCTTCTGCCTTCAGACCCCGGATAAACTGTTCTTTCGCCTGCTGTTTCGCCTGTTCATAGCCATCCAGCCAGGAAGAAGATGTGACGGTAAAGCCAGCATTTTTCAGTCCTTCCTCCGCGGTTACCTGGTAACGGGAATTGACCTCGCCGGAGCCGGTACCGCCCATAATGGTTCGTCTGCCGCCGCTTCCGTAAAGGGCGATCTTTCCTGCCTCTTTCAAGGGAAAAGAACCGTCTTTTTTCAGCAGCACCGTACATTCTGCACCGTTGGAGCGCACGAAAGAACTGTGTTCACGTTCATATTCAAATAATTCCATGATGACCTCCTTAAGCCGTCAGCTCGTGATTTCCGGGCGTAAGCTCGGTATGTGTTCCGTCTGGCAGAATCAGTACTGCAGTGGTGTTTGCAGGAACAGCAACACGGTAAATGATACCGCTTTCCGTCTTTTCCCAACCGCATTCCACCTTGCCATACAAGCTGTCATAGCTGGCCTTGGCATACGTCATACTTCCACCGGGGATAGGCGCAAGAACAAATTTGTTTTCTCCGTCCGGGCGGATACCGCAGACAGTATCAAAGAGCCACTGGCTCACCGCACCGGGAGAATAGTGGTTGTGACTGACATTGCCTTCCCAGGTTTCCCAAATGGTGGTTGCGCCCTGATTGACCTCGTACAGCCAGCCGGGCTGCTGTTCGTTTTCCAGCATTTTATAGGCAAGGTCAGCCTTACCCATTTCTGTCAGAGTCTTTAGGACGAAAGGCGTAGACAGGAAACCAGTACCAATGCGGTAATCCCGATTTTCCACCGCCTGTGCCAGACGATTTTCGACAGCGGTCTTGGTTTCGCCTTCCGCAATGCCAAAGGCCAGAGGCCGAATCAGCTTTGCCTGCCGGTCGGTATCGGGAGCACCGTTTTGCAGGAACAGATGATTATATGCTTTTCTGGCACCCTCCGCATACTCTTGGAACAGGGCTGCGTCCTCGGCCTTTCCAAGGGCTTCCGCCGCTTCCGCCATATGGGTCATGGTGTAGTGCAGGTATGCCGTGCATTCTTCCGTATGCAGGGCATTGTGGCCAGCGGCGATTTTATCCTGAAACTCCTCAGGCTCCAGCCATTCGCCCAGATGCATACCCTTTTCGTAGGTGTATTGGTTGTAGGGATTGGACTGTGCGGCCTTTTTGTCCTTATGTCCACAGTTTTTGATCATGAACATGGCATAGCCGCGCATGACACCGTAGTTTTCTTCCAATGCTCTGTCATCGCCAAAACGCTTCCAATAGCGGTAGGGCAGCAGCACAGCGCAGTCGCCCCAGCCGACGGAGGCACCGGTATTGTCGTAGAGCATGGACAGGCCGTTATAAGGCACCACAGCGGACAGCTTGCCGTTTTTGAACTGACCGTCCTGCACATCCCGCAGCCATTTGCGAAAGAAAGGAGCGGTGTTCATCATATAGGCGCCTGCCTCGAAGAAGACCTGTGCGTCGCCGGTCCAGCCAAGACGCTCTCTGGTGGGGCAGTCGGTGGGTACATCCAGGAAATTGCCCTTCATGCTCCACAGACAGTTGCTGTAAAGCTGATTGATCTTTACCTCAGAGCATTCAAAGCTGCCGGTCTGCTCCAGATCGGAATAGACGGCGATGGCCTTGAAATCGGCAGGATCATATTCGGCATCGGTTTCAATCAGCGCATAGCGGAATCCAAAGACAGTAAATCTGGATTTATATTCATCCTCACCGCCGGAACAGGTGAACCAAATCTCCTGCCGGGGGGTGGGCTGCTTTTCGCCTTTGATTTTGCTGCCGTTGCCGGTAATCATCATGATCTCATCGATCTGCCCAAACTCCGTAACAGGCTTATGCTCCACCATATTTTTCTGGGTGAACTCGCCGTTCTCATCCAGAATCTCGCCGCAGGTCAGATGGATGACCTGTCCGGGCTTTCCGTGAATCTGAAATGCTATGTAGCCCGCAATATTCTGTCCAAAGTCCAGCACCTTCTTGCCGGAGGGGGTAGTCAGCAGCTTGGCGGTAAAGACTTCCTGCTCCTTGGGGAAGACATTGTCGGAGGCTACAGGAATCAGCTTCTCCTGCGCTGCGATTGCCTTACCGTGAAAGCTGGGTGACATGTTGGCATTATAATTTTCGCCGTCCTTCAGATCCGCAAAGCGGATGGGGCCGTCATTGCACCAATCCCAGCTGTCATCGGAAATGACAGTTTCCGTGCTTCCATCAGCGTAGGTGATCTCCAACTGGCAGAGCAGCTTCGTCTGGCGGCCGAACACATTGGTCTTACCGAAGCAGCCGATGGAGCCCCGGTACCAGCCGTCTGCCAGCAGCACTTCAATGGTGTTATTTTCGGCAAGCAGCTTGGTCACATCGTAGGTCTGGTACTGCAGCCGTTTGCGGTAATCGGTACAGCCGGGGGCGAGGATGAAATCCCCCACCCGCTGGCCGTTGATGCTGGCCTCATACAGACCGCAGGCGGTAATATAGAGTCTGGCTTTTGCAACCTGCTTCTTGGCAGAAAAAGCTTTACGGAAGTGGTCCACCGGCCAGCGGGTATTCTTCTTCGGCTTATAATTGCCGGATATCCACTTTGCCGTCCAGTCAGATGAGCGCAGCAGCCCCAACTCGAACCAGGCGGAGCTGATCTCACCGCCCTTGCCGTTTTCGTCCCAGAGTTTCACGCTCCAGTAGACACGCTCGCGGCTGTTCAGTTCCCGACCTTCATAGGGAATGTGGGTCATGGAGGAGGATTCCACTTTGCCGCTGTTCCAGACAGTTTCCCCGTTTGCCTTTGCAATGATCTGATAGGCGGTCTGTTTGATACCACCCTCACATTGCCAGTAGAACCGGGGCTTGGAAATTCCAAGCCCAATCGGGTTCTCTAAATATTCCGTTCTCAGGTGGACCGCTTTCATGGGCATCCCCCTTACTTCACAGCAATTTCTGCCTTGGCGGTTTCCTTTCCATCGGTGACGGTGATGGTCGTATTACCCTGCACACGAACGATTGCCAGTGCCCGGCCATAGTAAGTGGTAAAGGAGCCGGTGTGATACTGTTCTTCGGTGCAGGGATTGGCAGAGCCAAAGCCCAGCAGTTCACCGCCCTCGACAGTGACGGTCAGCTTCTTGTCGGCGTTGGCTTCCACCACACCGTTTCCGCCCTGGAGCGTTACGGGAACATAGACGATCTCGCCAATTGCGGCAGAGGTCTTTTCGGGTTGGGCGCAAACGGAAAGCTTGCCTGTGGCAGAGTTCAGTTCGCTGCGCAGCAGTTCCCGGCCGCCTGCATCGTAAGCCACAGCCTCGATCTTGCCGGAAGCATACCTGGTCTTGAAGATCGCCTTGCATTCTTTGATTTTCTTCTTGCCAAGAGACTTGCCGTTTACAAGCAGTTCCACCGCATGGGCATCGGAATAGACTTCCACCTCCGCCTTGTTGCCCTCGCAGCCGCTCCATGCCCAGCTTTCGATGGCATTGGTGCCGCGCCAAACAGATCTGCTGACACGAACGCCGGGATGATTGACGGGCTTCACTGCGATCCGGGGTGCTTTTTCCAGACCCCAAACGGTGGACGCATAACGGCAGGAGCCGTCCGGCACACCGCAGATGTCAATGACACCGGCACCGGCCAGCACCCAGGGATAGGGACGGTTGAAGGGCATACCGCCGGTATAGCTCCAGGCGCCAATCCCCGCTTCACCCAGATAGTCCCAGCTGGTCCACATAAAATCACCGAGAACATAAGGATACTTCTTAACCATTTCCCAGTTTTTGTAGATATCCTGGGGGAAGGTCTCGGAGCCGAAAATAATCCGCTCGGGATGCTGCTTTTCCTCCAGAGGATACCGTCCGGAGCCATAGTTATAGCCGGCAATGTCCAGCGCATCGATCATGGGGGTTGCCAGCGCATCCACCTTGGGGGAGTTGCCGCCCTTGTTCATACCGGTGCCCACAAAGGAAACCATGATGTTAAACATCAAACTGGCATTCTGAGGATTGGCATCGCTGGCCTTGTTGGCCTTTTTGATCTCTTCCTGATTCTTGTCCACATCCTGATAAATACCCTGACCCTTGGCTGCTCTGCCGATGATCATCAGATTCAGGCCGCAGGTAACGGGACGGGTGGCATCCAGACTGTGAATCAGATCGATCTGCTTCTTTCCATATTCGATGCCCTTGGCTTCACAGGGTTCCGCCACTTCGTTGCCGATGGAATACAGGATGACACTGGGGTGATTGTAGTCCCGGTTGACCATGGCGGCGGTATCCTCGGCCCAGTTTTCTTCAAAGTCCAGACCATAGTCATTCTTGGTCTTGCGGTTGTACCACATATCGAAGGTTTCATCCATCATGTACATACCGTAATGGTCGCAGGCCTCCAACATGGCACGGCTGCAGGGGTTGTGGGCCGCACGGATGGCATTGAAGCCGGCTTCCTTCAGGATGCGGACACGGCGCCACTCGCTTTCGTCATAAGTTGCGGCGCCAAGGATGCCGCTGTCGTGATGGACACAGCCGCCCCGGAGCAGGGTTTCCTTGCCGTTGATGAAAAGGCCCTTGTTGCTCCATTCAATTTTGCGAATGCCAAATTTCTCCTCCACCACGTCGCCGCCGCAGGTAACTCTGGCGGTGTAGAGATTGGGCGTTTCATCGCTCCACAGCTTAGCACCCGGAACCGTAATTTCACAGTCGGCGCCGCTGCCGGCAGCAATCACGGTATCACCGTCCAGAATCTCAACGGCAACATCACCGGTAGCCTTGGTTTCTACACGGATGACGGCGGGATCAATCGAAAGCGTCGTGATTTTCACGCCCTGATACGCAATATGCTCTGCATCGCCAACATACAGCCACACCGGGCGGTAGATGCCGGAGCCGGTATACCAGCGGGAGTTGGGCAGCTTGGAGTTGTCTGCCACCACGGTGAGGGTATTTTCTGCGTCGTAATTCAGACCGGTCAGTTCTACGGTAAAGGTGGTATAGCCATACTTGTGACCACCAACCACATTTCCGTTCAGAGAAACGGTACTGTTCTTATACACGCCCTCAAACTCTGCCAGAACCTTCTTGCCTTCCCACTCAGCAGGGGCAGTGAAGGTTTTTTCATAGGTGTAGATGCCGCCGGGGAAATAGCCGTGACCGCCGTCAGAAACCGCGGGGTTTCTCTTTTCCAGAATCTGCGCGTCATGGGGCAGGGTTACGGGTGTACCGTTGCAGGTCCAGCCGGTATTAAAACACACTTTTTTCATAGTTGATTCTCCTTATTTGTTCAGCCAGAAAGCGACTGCATCGTTCATCCAATTTTCTGCTGCCGTACCGGTAGCAGGACCGGCACCGTGCTGGACACCGTGGTAGATCGTGCTCTGCACGACAACGCCGGCTTTCTCCAGCGCAGCTACCATATCCCGGGTGTTATCGGGATTGACCACATTGTCATCGTCACTGCACCAGATAAAGGTCCGAGGATATTCACCGGTTACATGCTGCTCTACGCTGGTAAAGGATTCCATCTTCTTATCTGCGTTTTTACCCAACAGGTTATCGTGGGAACCCATGTGGGTCTTTTCCCGTTCCATGGTGATGACCGGATAGGCCAGCACCAGAGCGCCGGGCTTGTGAAGGCTATACTTGGCATAACCCATATTCTCCGTTCCGAAAGCTGCCGCCAGATGGCCACCGGCGGATGCGCCCCAAACGGAATAATTGTCGGGATCCAGGTTGTATTCTTCTGCGTGATCAAAGATATACTTCACAGCGGTAGCCAGGTCGTCCATAGGCGCGGGATACAGCGCCTTTTTCTTGACACGGTAGTACACCACAAATGCGGAAATTCCCTGCTGGTTCAGCTTTCTGGCAATGGGACCGCCCTCAATAAAGCTGGAAACCATAAAATATCCACCGCCTGGAACCAGAATCGCAAAGGGATGCTTCTTTCCATCTCTGATTACAAACTGGTCATCCAGTCTGTACTTGTTGGAAGCGAAGAACATGTCTTTCATGGACTGCTTGATATCCACATCTACGGGTCTCTGGGGCATCCTTAACCATCCTTTCTATTGAGCGCACCCAAAACAGAGAGGCTCTGCTTGGGATGCCGGGTTTGTGTACTTCTATCCACGGCGATGAGGCCGAAGGTTTTGCTGTAGCCTGCCTGCCATTCAAAGTTGTCCAGCAGGCTCCAGTGCAGGTATCCCGTCACAGGAATACCGTCTTCCTTGGCTGCCGTGACCCCTGAAAAAGCTTCTTTGATAAACTCGCAGCGGCGCCCATCGTTATCCGTGCCGATGCCGTTTTCGGTGACGATCAGTTCACCGGGAAATTCCTTTGCCACCTTGCGCAGCACATTGCCAATAGCCTGAGGATAATCTTCGTAGCCCATCTGGGTTACCGGCACACCGGGAGCAGGCTCTCTGGTCCCCTCCGGGCCAACCAGTTTCCGGGAGTAGTTCTGCACGCCAAGGAAATCATCGTCCCGGATAGCGGGCAGGTACATTCCGAAATCTTCCTGCCATAGCTTGGAAGTCGCTTCCTCGCCGCCGTCTACCGGCTGATAGTCAAACAGTGAGAGCGTCAAGCCTACCTTGATGCCAGGATAAACCGCCTTAACGGCTTTCTTTGCAGCCTGGTGTGCGCGCATCACGATTTGCTCCTGCTTTTCACTCCGGGGCTTCAGGAAGGTGTTCACGCCAAAGGGATTGCATTTGAAGGCCCAGCCCTGTTCAAACATACCGATAATGATTTTCTTCATGTCCAGATCGGTATTGGTGCCCACCTGAACGCCGCCTTCCTCCCGCTTGCCCGCCTTCATCATATCCCGGGTGATTTTGTGAAGCTGGAAGCCCATGTTGGCTTCGTTGATGGTGCAGATATAGGGAATCAGATCGCCCAGTTCTTCCGCAACCTTCTTTGCGTACTTGCCGAAAGCGTCCACCACATATTCCTTGCACCAGCCGCCCTTGGAAATGATCCATGCGGGGGTGGAGAAGTGATGCAGCGTCACGATGGGGGTAATTCCATGATCATGGCAGCATTGCAGAACATCCCGGTAGTGGGCAATTGCTTTGGGGCAATACTTACCTTCCTTGGGTTCCACCCGTGCCCACTCGATGCTGAAGCGGTAGGCATTGCAGCCTGCCTTCGCAAGCAGTGCAATATCCTCTGCGTAGCGGTTGTAGTGGTCACAGGCATCGCCGCTGGGCTCTACGAAGTCGCTGTGCTTGATATGCTCCATAACCCAGAAGTCGCTGTGAATATTGTTTCCTTCCACCTGATGGGCAGCCGTTGCCGCACCGATCAAAAAATGTTTATTCAATGTTCTACCTCCTGGCTTTTGTTCTCTTCTCATTATGCGAAAAAATGCTTCTTGATGCAATCACCAGATCAGAACAGAACGAAAGATAGTCAACAAATGAGATCATACTGTTGGTGGCTGCTGAAAAATATCGAATAGGGCGACGGCACATGCCGCCGCCCTTATGCGTTGGAATTGATGTAACGAGAGAATTACTTATTCAGCTTCTGACTCATATCCGCACGGATCTCATCGGTGATGGGATATTTCTTCAGGAACAGCCATGCAACGATGCCCAGAATGCTGGGAACCAGACCCATAATCACGATAAACCAGGTCAGCATGGTGGGGATGGAGGAGAGCTCACCCAGGAAGGTGTCGGTAACGGAGTCCACTTCATAGCCGATGGCCAGCAGGATGCCACTGACCATAACGGTGGAAACCGCACTCTGGGCCTTGTTCAGGAACTTGTTGCAGGCATTGCACAGGGCGCTGCGGTCGCGGCCGTTCTTGTAGATCTCGTAGTCCATGCACTCGATATTCAGAGTCTCACCGGGGATAAAGTCAGCGCCGATGGCAATGGTAACAATGGCTGCGCAGACAAAGAAGGGAACCGGAGAAAGTCTCAGAACGCCCAGCAATTCCAGAACAAACAGAACCAGACAGGGAACGCTCTGTGCCAGAATCAGGAAGCGGTGGAACTTGATGGGAGAGCCGAACTTCTTCATCAGAGGTGCCGCAATAAAGGTACCAATGATCAGAGGCAGGAACATCAGCATTGCGGCGATCAGAGACAGGATGCCCAGTTTACCGGTATCCACAGCACCGGTCGTCAGATCGGCGCAGTAAGCCCACTTGACGTAGTACGTCATGGTTGCGAACAGGAAGGTCCAGATGAAGCCGGAGAACAGCATGTCCAGCAGGCGGATCCGCAGAGCGCCATTGGTCTTCAGCATGCCGAAAATGTCGGTCAGTTTCACCTGATCTTCAGGATCCTCTTGTGCATGGTGCTTTTCCCTAACCAGAGCCAGACCGAGGATGGAGATCAACGCTCCAATGCCAACGAACGCAGTGATAACGATGGTGAAGGAGGTGCGCATATTGCCGATGCCCTTATTGACGTTGCTGATGATGGAAATCATGGCAGCACCGACCATGCCGACCAGCATGCTGATCATACGGGGTCCGATCAGCAGCTTGCCGCGCTCATCAGGATTGATGGTCATGGTACGCAGCATGGGGTTCAGCGCAAAGAAGGCAACACCGATGTCGTACAGCAGATAGAAAATGATCACCCATGCGCCAATCAGGATGATGTTGGGGTTCTCACCGACAGGAATGCTGAACAGGCCGATCAAACCAACAGAAATCAGAATGGTGCTGAGCAGCAGGAAGGGACGGTACTTGCCGTGCTTACCGACCTTGGCGCGGTCCATGAGCCAGCCTTCCAGGGGATCATTGACAGCATCGAAAAACCGGGCGAGCACCAGCACAGTACTGCCCAATACGGCACCCAGCTTGCCCAGGCCGGAGTAGTCGGTCAGATACAGCATGAACAAAGAGGTCATGATGCAGGCGCCGACGGCCTCACAGACAGCCATGGCAGAAGAACCAAAATAGTCCTTGAAGCGGAGGCGGTTGGGATCTTTCACTTTTTTCATAAGGCTTCTTCCTTTCTTCTTTTATGAACCGGCACAACAACAGTGCGTTATTGCGCCAGATAGTCGGATAAGCAGGCTTCAAATTTGGGCGTCCACCAGTCACGGTAACCGGCGCGGGAGGGGTGGATACCATTGACCATATAGAGCTTGTAATCCTCCTGAGACACCGCGTTCATCTCCGGGTCGTTCCACAGATCGATGACACCAATGTCCCATTTCTTCTGAATTTCCAGAAGAAGATCCACCATTTTCTGGTACTGGGCACTGTCATACCGGGTTCCTGTGTAGAAGATCACCGGACAGTTCCAGGTCTGTTTTGCGTAGGCAATCACATACTCAATGGCTCCCGCCACAGTCTGCGTGTCAAAATCCCCCATTTCGAAGCTATCGGAAACAGAACCCAGATCCTTCTTCATGGTGGCGTCGTTGGTGGAAAGCTGGCAGACAAAGGCATCTGCCTGGATATCCGTGGGAATTGTTTTCATTCGTGTAATATAGGACTGCTTCCCATATACCTCCTGATCCACCAGAAGCGTGCCGCTGACAGCTTCCTTCACCGCAATAATCCCGTCCCGGGCAGTCAGATAATCCACAAAGGATTCTCCCTTTGCTGCCGACCCATATGTGACGGAGCTGCCGAGAAAGATGATCGTTTTTCCGGCCAACGGACTGTTCTCCACTTTTGATACACGGGCAACGCTGTATTCGTCCCCATTGCCCTTTGCGAAGGTACCGTTGCTCCGTGCGATCATGAAGGTCGTTTGAATGGCAAGAATGAGTACCACAACTCCGACGCCAATCAAAACTTTTTTCCCGACATTCAACTTTTTCTTCTCGTTTGGCATGCGTGTTCCTTCCTTTCCGCTATTCTGCCCTGGGCTTTATCGTTTCCCAGCTTCCGGCAAAATCCGCTTTCATCATAATTGACATTTCCCCTTTTGATCTCCATGACTACGAGAAGCAGCCCGGCGCTTGCTCACTGCCTTGACTATTTGCCGAGCGGATTCGGGAATCCTGCTTCGTGGAGTAAAAGCGTTTCCGTTTTGTTTTTGTGGATGCCGACATGATCGTTCCTCCCTTCTTTTTTTGAACCAGCACAGTCATATTTGCCAAACATGGTGTTGATTTCTTGGTTCTTATTCATTATAATAGATAATATACACCATGTTCAATAGGCAGATTATTTTTGTTTGGCAGTCAATCAACAAATTACGGAAATGCGTTCATTACGGAGGAGCAATATGAAAGAAACCGATACCCGGATACAGTATACCAAAAGTGCGCTGAAAGGAGCGCTGCTGCGCATTTTGAAAACCAAGCCCATCGCCAAGGTCACCATCAAGGAACTCTGTGAGGAAGCGCACCTGAACCGGGGAACCTTTTATCTGCACTACTGCGAGCCCAACGATGTTCTGAAAGAAATCGAAGAGGATTTTATATCAGAACATCTCGGGCATTTTTCTCCGTATATCAACAGCAGGCATGATCTGCCCATTTTCTCCAAGGTTTTTCTCAGCATGATCGAAAACCGGGAACTGTGTTTGATCCTTATGGGGCCGAACGGTGCGCCTCAGTTTACGGAACGGATCAAACACATGATGTGGCCCACCATGTTGGAGGACTGGCGGAGAGACTTCCCGCAGTACAGCTTAGAGGATCTGGAATTTGCCTATGAATTCATATTTCCCGGCGCCACTAATCTCATTTTGCAATGGCTGCGAAACCCAAAGGGTCTGACCACCGAAGAAATTGCCCGCCGCCTGGACCGGCTGGGGCATTACTGCCATCTGGCAATTCGGGAGTTTTCGCCCGCCGCAGGATAGACACATAAAAGCGCAGCAATTTCGATACCGCAGAACTACCACCTTTTATATTTCGTGGGCAAGAAGTGAAGCCTGTTTCTGTAACTATGGTTTTGTCAACATTCTCTGTCTTTCTGCCGTAGTCTTCCTTAAAGTGGGGACTTCAAGGCGGTTCCTGATGAACCGCCCCTCAGTCCACCGTTCTGGAAGTCAGCGACCGGCTGAAGTTCTGCGCGCCGAGTTGCTTTTCTGATGCATTCCGGAAGGAATATGGAATCTCGCCCACGGAATATCGCCAGAAGCGGTAAAAAGATCAGCAGTTCCGATCCGGGAACTGCTGATTCCTTATTTCATGGTATCTGCTGCCGCCACGCACAGCTTCATGATTATCTGCACAACAAGGTCCGGATCTTCCTTCATGCCATTTTTGATCCACCATGTTAAAATTCCACCGGCACCTTGGGACATAAAGTGAAAGAGCATTTGCCGTTTTGCTTCGGAGATTCGCGGTGTACTCTGCTCCACCAACGGATAGGCATTTTCATAGCAGATGAGAAATGTTTTCATCATCAAATTTGGATCGCCGTTATCTCCGCCCAATGCCATAAACCGCTCCCATTCCCGGCGGGTATAGTTCATCATATTCAGGAGCATCTCTTCCATATCTACCGCCTGATTGCGGAACATTTCCCGAATCTGTACAAACAGCTCTTCTTCCAGCTTTTCCAGCAGATCTGGTATATCCAGGTAATGCTTATAGAAAGTAGCGCGGTTGATCTGCGCTATGCCGCACAGTTCCGTCACGGTGATTTTAGAAACAGGCTTTTCCTTCAGCAGTTCCAGAAAAGACTTCTCAATGATCATGCGGGTATAACGTACTCTGGCATCAAAACTGTTCATTCTGTAACCTCCGTCAACAAAGTCAGCCGCTTTGTTGATTATCTTTCAGTATGCAAAACATTGGCGGTTGTTTTCGTAAGATGCTCCCATTATAATCAAAACATGCCAGATAATCAACAGCTGACGAAAAACTAACATGTTATTTTTTCGAAATTACGCTGGGAGGAACCTATGAAATACGTCTTTGCATCCAAACTTCTGGATTCCAGAATTCATTCTGATAACACACAAAAAAGTGAGCAGATCCTCGGCTACTTTCTGGGTCCATGCCTTGTTTACATGATGTATACCGGAATTGCCGGCACCTACCTGACACAATTCTATACGGACGTACTCGGACTTGCTGGTGGATTCTTAACAATGATGCCGTTGGTATCCAAGCTGTTCAGCGGAATCATCAGCATTTTTATTGGACGGCTCATTGACCAAACCCATACCCCTCAGGGAAAAGCGCGTCCCTGGATTCTTTCTTCCGGCATCCTGCTGGCAGTTTGCGGCATCCTGCTTTACGCAGTTCCCAGAGCATCCCACAGTGTTCAAATTGCGTGGATTGTAATCAGCTACAATCTGTTCTTCTCTCTGGCTTTCTCTACATATGCCTTGAGCCACTCTCTGATGGTTCCTCTCTCCACCCGGGATACCAAGCAGCGGGACAGCCTGGCCATGCTGACATCCACCGGCACTGCCATGATTCCCGGTATGCTGGTGACCATTGTCATGCCGCTTCTGGTTAAATCCATCGGTGTGGGTTCCGATGCGCAGGGCACATGGGTCACCGTGATGAGCATTCTGTCTATTCTGGCAATTCCTGCCACATTGATGGAATACTACTTCACCAGAGAGCGTGTCACCACGCAAATCGACAAGGAGCACACATCCGATGTTTCTTTCGGAAAGCAGATCAAGGCCTGTTTCCAGGACAAGTACTGGCTGATGGTCATCGCCTTCACGTTGATTCTGAATCTTTGCGGCACCCTCTCCACCCAGAGTATGCTCTACTACTGCAACTGGGTGTTGGGCAACTCCATTGATTCCGGCGCCACGAAGCAGATTCTGGTGAATGCCATTGGTCAGGCGCCCATGGGCTTTGGTGTGGTAATCCTGTGGCCTCTTGTTCGGAAATTCGGAAAACGGAAGGTTTCCATGATCGGCTTTGTCATTGCTGCTTTGGGATGTATGGGTGTTTTGCTTGGGGGTAATTCTCTACCCATCGTCCTTGCCTGTCTGTTTATCAAGTCCATCGGTGCGCTGCCCACCTATGTGATGGCGGCTCTTCTGGCGGAAGCGCTGGACCATGTGGAAGTACAGAACGGCTTCCGGGTAGACGGTTTTTCCGCATCTGTTAACAGCATCATCCTCACGGTGGTGCAGGGAATCGGCCAAACAATTCTGCTGGCAGGTATCGGTACCTTGGGTTATATTATTCCAGAATCTACCGCCCAAATCATTACCCAGCCGGAGGCCGTTCGCGGATTCTTCAGCGGGTGCTTTGCCGGAATTCCCATGATCGGATATGTGATCTGTGCCCTCATCATGCTGTTCTATAACATTGAATCCGGGAACACCAAAGAAGCAGAATAATGCGTGAGTCTGAGTTTCTTTCCGCCTCTATGACAAAGCTTGAGAAAATGCTGAAATCTTTCTATTTGCAGCGACCTGATCTTCAGAATAAAATCATAACATCCAACGAATTGTCCAACTATATCAGCTGGATGGCAAGTACCTATAATGCCGACTTCGGAGAGAGATTTTCTCTGGATGCGTTTCCCGAGTTCGCATACTCCTCCCGCCATTGCAAACTGGCATAATCCTTTCTGAAAAAGCCAAATGATTCCGAAACGCTGGCACTTCTGTCAAAGGACTCTGAAGTTCAAAGCAAGGACTACTTCACTACAAGCCCTTGAACTCCTCCTACCCTACAACGACAAATGGTAGGGAAAATGAGACAGATGAGAAATGCGGGCTCAAAAGTCCAAGGAGTCGCAAAAATCTCAGAAGTCCCAG
>ERZ809224.1349-NODE-1349-length-18100-cov-9.958659_pt1 | contig 18100 bp, 12 predicted proteins | sample MGYA00520513_ERZ809224 | MGnify/ENA primary metagenome ERZ809224 (study PRJEB31576, sample SAMEA3212658) | Homo sapiens | biome: human-gut; feature: human gut; material: fecal | place: Sweden | collected 2012 ... | reverse complement strand
TCAATGAAATTAGTACTACCGACTTGGGGGATACCACGGTTTACGCCAAATGGACTCCCAATGTATATGCCATCACCTATGAACTGGACGGTGGAGTAAATCACCCGGAAAACGCGGCAACTTATACATATGGTATCGGTTTAACTTTACAAGATCCGACCAAAGAAGATTTTATTTTTGACGGATGGTACACCGAACAAGAGCTCCTGAATCAGATTACCGAAATATCAGTTACTGATATGGGAGATAGAACCGTATATGCGAAATGGAGCACAATACCGGTTTATACCATTACTTATGAACTCAACGGAGGTATCAACCATCCGGAAAACCCGGATCAGTACACTTTCGGAGAAGGAGTGGTATTCAATGATCCTACTAAAGAGGGACACACTTTCGAAGGATGGTTTGTGGAAGCAGACTTCCAGACCGAGATCACCGAAATCAGTGCTACCGATAGCGGTGATACTACTGTATACGCCAAATGGACTCCCAATGTATATGCGATCACCTATGAACTGGACGGTGGTGTGAATCATCCTAATAACGCAGCAACTTATACTTACGGCGTAGGGTTAACCCTGGAAGACCCGACCAAAGAAGATTTTATTTTCGACGGATGGTACACGGAACAAGAGTTCCTGAATCAGATCACCGAAATTTCAGCTACTGACATGGGCGATACCACCGTATATGCAAAATGGACCACTCAGCCGGTTTATACCATTACTTATGAACTCAACGGAGGAATCAACCATCCGGAAAACCCGGATCAGTACACCTTTGGAGAAGGAGTGGTATTCAATGATCCTACTAAAGAGGGACACACCTTCGAGGGATGGTTTGTGGAAGCGGATTTCCAGACCGAAATTACCGAAATCAGCACCACGGATAGCGGTGATACTACTGTCTACGCCAAATGGACTCCCAATGTATATGCGATCACTTACGAACTGGACGGTGGAGTAAATCACCCGGAAAACGCGGCAACTTATATATATGGTATCGGTTTAACTTTACAAGATCCGACCAAAGAAGATTTTATTTTTGACGGATGGTACACCGAACAAGAGCTCCTGAATCAGATTACCGAAATATCAGTTACTGATATGGGAGATAGAACCGTATATGCGAAATGGACCACTCAGCCGGTTTACACCATCACTTATGAACTCAACGGAGGAACTAACCATCCGGAAAACCCGGAGCAGTACACCTTTGGAGAAGGAGTGGTATTCAATGATCCTACTAAAGAAGGACACACTTTCGAGGGATGGTTCGTGGAAGCGGATTTCCAGACCGAGATTACCGAAATCAGTGCTACCGATAGCGGTGACACTACTGTTTACGCCAAATGGACTCCCAATGTATACGCCATTACTTATGAGTTGGATGGTGGAGTAAATCACCCGGAAAACGCGGCAACTTATACTTACGGCATTGGATTAACTTTACAAGATCCGACCAAAGAAGGATTTAACTTCGGTGGATGGTTTACAGAAGAGGATTTCCAGACACCAATTACGGAGATTTCAGTTACAGATATGGGCGATACTACCGTATATGCGAAATGGAGCACTCAGCCGGTTTACACCATCACTTATGAACTCAACGGAGGAATCAACCATCCGGAAAATCCGGATCAGTACACTTTCGGAGAAGGAGTGGTATTGAAGGAGCCGACCAAAGAAGGACATACTTTCGATGGGTGGTTTGTGGAAGCAGATTTCCAGACCGAGATTACCGAAATCAGCGCTACGGACAGCGGTGACACCACTATATATGCCAAATGGACTCCCAATGTATATACCATCACTTATAAACTCAACGGAGGAACTAACCATCCGGAAAACCCGGAGCAGTATACTTTCGGAGAAGGAGTAGTATTCAATGATCCTACTAAAGAGGGACACACCTTCGAGGGATGGTTTGTGGAAGCGGATTTCCAGACCGAAATTACCGAAATCAGCACCACGGATAGCGGTGATACTACTGTCTACGCCAAATGGACTCCCAATGTATATGCGATCACTTACGAACTGGACGGTGGAGTAAATCACCCGGAAAACGCGGCAACTTATATATATGGTATCGGTTTAACTTTACAAGATCCGACCAAAGAAGATTTTATTTTTGACGGATGGTACACCGAACAAGAGCTCCTGAATCAGATTACCGAAATATCAGTTACTGATATGGGAGATAGAACCGTATATGCGAAATGGACCACTCAGCCGGTTTACACCATCACTTATGAACTCAACGGAGGAACTAACCATCCGGAAAACCCGGATCAATACACCTTTGGAGAAGGAGTGGTATTCAATGATCCTACTAAAGAGGGATACACTTTCGAAGGATGGTTCGTAGAAGCAGACTTCCAGACCGAGATCACCGAAATCAGTGCTACCGATAGCGGTGATACCACGGTTTATGCCAAATGGACTCCTAATGTATATGCGATCACTTACGAACTGGACGGTGGAGTTAATCATCCGGAAAACGCGGCAACTTATACTTATGGCATCGGGTTAACTTTACAAGAGCCGACTAAAGAAGGATTTAACTTCGGTGGATGGTACACGGAACAAGAGTTCCTGAATCAGATTACTGAAATATCAGCCACTGATATGGGAGATACTACCATATATGCGAAATGGACCACTCAGCCGGTTTATACCATTACTTATGAACTCAACGGAGGTATCAACCATCCGGAAAATCCGGATCAGTACACCTTTGGAGAAGGAGTGGTATTCAATGATCCTACTAAAGAGGGACACACTTTCGAGGGATGGTTTGTGGAAGCAGATTTCCAGACCGAGATTACCGAAATCAGTGCTACCGATAGCGGTGACACTACTATATACGCGAAATGGTCTCCCAATGTATATGCCATTACTTATGAATTGGATGGAGGAGTAAATCACCCGGAAAACGCGGCAACTTATACTTACGGCATTGGATTAACTTTACAAGATCCGACCAAAGAAGGATTTAACTTTGGTGGATGGTTTACAGAAGAAGATTTCCTGAATCAGATTACCGAAATATCGGCTACTGACATAGGCGACACAACCGTATATGCAAAGTGGACCACACAGCCGGTTTATACCATCACTTATGAACTCAACGGAGGTATCAACCATCCGGAAAACCCGGATCAGTACACTTTCGGAGAAGGAGTGGTATTCAATGATCCTACTAAAGAGGGACACACTTTTGAAGGATGGTTTGTGGAAGCGGATTTCCAGACCGAGATTACCGAAATTAGTGCTACCGATAGCGGTGACACTACTGTTTACGCGAAATGGTCTCCCAATGTATATGCGATCACTTACGAACTGGACGGTGGCGTGAATCATCCCAATAACGCAACAACTTATACTTACGGCATAGGTTTAATCCTGGAAGATCCGAGCAAAGAGGGTTCTATTTTCGACGGATGGTACACGGATGAAGATTTCCTGACACCGATCACGGAAATTAAACCCACGGATATGGGAGATACTACACTTTATGCCAAATGGACGGAAGCCGTAGTTTATAACATTACTTACGAATTGGACGGTGGTATCAATCATCCGGACAATGCGCCCCAGTATACATACGGTATAGGATTAACTCTTCAGGATCCCACCAAATTAGGTTTCGTTTTTGACGGATGGTATACGGAACAAAGTTTTGAAACTCCAATTACTGAGATTAAGCCCACAGATAGCGGTGATACAACGGTTTATGCTAAATGGACGGCATCTGTGACTTACAATATCACGTATGAATTGGACGGCGGTACGAATCACGAAGATAATCCTGCCCAATACACTTTTGGTGTAGGAGTCATTTTTAAAGATGCCGCAAAATTAGGACATACCTTCGAAGGTTGGTATGCGGATCAGAATTTCCAAACCCGGATCACTGAACTTACCGCTACAGATGAAGGCGACACCACCATTTATGCAAAATGGAGCATTAATACCTATACCCTCACCTATGAACTGGACGGTGGAATAAATCATCCTGACAATGAAGAGGAATATACTTTCGGTGAAGAAATGGTATTCGGAGAAGCTACCAAAGAAGGTTTCATTTTTGAAGGATGGTTCCTGGAAACCGATTTCCAAACCGAAATTACCGGAATAACGGCAACCGATACGGGAAATAAAGTGCTTTATGCTAAATTTATCGAAGAAATCGGTATTGATGATCCGGCCATTATCCACATCAATATTTTCCCCAATCCGGTTTCGGATTACTTCTCGATTGAAAATGCCGCCGGAGCCCAACTATATGTTTATGGTCCTCAGGGAAGCATCATCTATCAGAAGAACCAAATCGGTTCCCTGGAAAGAATCAACAGTTCGGCATGGGCCGTTGGTATTTATTTTGTCAAAATCCAGATAGGGAACAATGCTATAACCAAGAAGATCATTAAGAATTAAGGTTTGAAAATAAGTTGTTTCTTAAAGGCTCTTCGGTACTATCCGGAGGGCCTTTTTTATTAAAATGAAATACCCCGGAAAAAATATTATCACGTCAAATTTTATCCGGATTTACGGGGTCTTACTATTTGGATATCCAAATCGCACAAGGTATCAAATATTTGTCCTACCTCTTTCCGTATAATCCCAACATCCACATTTTTCTTTGATAAATCATCCATTACTTCATTTACAGCCATGGCATATTTGGATTTATAGCGGTTATTTAAGGATTTCCAGTTTATACCCTTAAAATATCCGGCTATTGTCAAATTCAATGGAAGAATATGCTGCATCATCAATACCGCGATAACAGGATAACCGGCATACCCCTGCCAGTAGGAAGCGTTATCGTCTGAAGAATATACTCTCCCATCCCATCTCACCGTATACTCTTTTGTAAAGTCCGAGGATTTTACCAGGGCATGATCTTCACCCATTGTAATTCTTTGGTCTGCAATGGCACTGAAAGCCTCATAAATCTTTTCAACCGGCGGTAATTTTTTCATGTTTTAATAAATTGATAATTGCACATTTCAATCCGGACAAAAATAAAGATATTCTTCATCCTGATCATAAAAAAGCGGCTACCTTAAGGCAACCGCTCCATTCACGTCTATCCCACATCCATATATGCACAATAGATGTATATTATTAAGCCTTTATCTGGCTGAAACTTTCCATATCGTACGGGCCGAATCATCGCTTACCAACAGAGAGCCGTCAGGCATGACTGCCACACAAACCGGACGCCCGTAAACCTCGCTTTTATCTTTATCTTTAATAAAACCTACAAGAAAATCTTCCGCGGGACCTGAGGGTTGTCCATTCCGGAAAGGCACGAAAACAACTTTGTAGCCTGCCAGTTCCGAACGGTTCCAGGAACCATGCTGACCAATGAACATACCGTTATGATATTTTTGAGGAAAACTTTTACCGGTATAAAAAGCCATTCCTAAAGAAGCGGTATGTGAACCTAATGCCACATCAGGCACAATGGTCTTGGATACCAGGTCAGGACGTTCTCCTTTCATTCTCGGATCTTCAATGGCGCCGAAATAAGCATACGGCCAACCGTAAAAACCTCCCTTTTGGACATGTGTAGCATAATCGGGAACCAGATCGTCACCCAATTCATCCCGTTCATTTACGGCGGTCCATAAATTTTTGGTCACGGGTTCCCAATCCATACCTACCGGATTTCGTAATCCGGCGGCATAGATCACTTCGCCGCTGCCGTCCAGGTTAACTTCCAGAATATTTGCCCTGCGATATTCTTCCTCAATACCATGTTCCGCATTATTACTGGCAGAACCGACTGAAATATAGATTTTATTTTTTTGAGGATTGGTGATGATGTTTCTCGTCCAATGATTATTATATCCGCCGGCCGGCAAATCCACGATTTTGTCACCCAAATGTGTAATAACGGTGTCAGTTTCCCTATAAGGAAAACGCATTAACCCATCCGTATTGGCCACATAAAAATAATCACCGGCCACCACCATGCCGAAAGGCTGGTTCAAGCCGGTCATATAAAGATAACGTTGCTCATAATGGCCATCCCTGTTCCCGTCACGTAACATCACAATACTATTGGCAACGCCGGATTTGTCGGATTTTTTCTTATTATGTTCCTCCACATCTTTTGTGCCTGCTTCGGCGATAAAAATATCTCCGTTGGGGGCCACATATATCCATCTCGGATTATAAAAATTATCGGCAAATCTGGTTACCGTAAAACCCTGCGGAGCCAATGGCGTCTGACCTTCCGGCCATCCCAGTACCTTACTGTAATTTTTCACTGATTTGGTCTCGTAAGGCTCCGGTAAAAATACTTTCCCGGGTTGAGCAAAACTATTGGCCACCGTAAACAGCCATAAGACACTAAAAATGTATATATTCATTGTTTTCATAAATATTTTAACAAGAATACTTATATTCTGTTCATGGCAATAATATAAAAATCAAGTAAATAAACTATTAAACATTGGACAATAATTTGTGTTAAATAAATATATATAAAATACAAGACATGATCAGAATCATAATGTTGTAATGGTATCACGGAAAATATATCTCCTTTTATTCCTTTTAATATATGCGATCCGGGTAGCCGGGCAGGATTCTCTCCGCAAAAACACGGATTCTTTTGTAGTTCTGCCTGATGTTAAAGTTACCGGATATATCCAGCCGCAATTCCAATGGCAAACTCCCGTATCGGTAAGTATATTGGAAAGCCATTCCATCAGGATGCAATCCGTCGAATCCATGGTACCGGCCATGAATACGGTACCCGGTGTAAGAATGGAAGAACGGTCTCCCGGAAGTTACAGGTTGTCGATCAGGGGAAGCCTGGTCCGCTCGCCTTATGGCGTGAGAAATGTAAAAATTTACTATAATGACTTTGCTCTAACGGACGCGGGAGGCAACACATATCTCAATGTATTGAGTATAAACAATCTGGATGCTGTTGAAATCTTAAAAGGCCCCGACGGCAGTCTTTTCGGAGCCAACTCGGGTGGTGTGGTATTATTGAAATCCAATACGGACACCCTACCGGCATTAAATATAAATATTTATGGCGGATCTTACGGATTAATAGGAAATTCGATCTATTTCTCCCGTAATTTCGGAAAACATTTTTTCACGGTAAGCCAATCATTCCAACGTGCCGACGGTTATCGTCAAAACAGCGCCCATCACCGTTTTTTCCTTCAGGTTTCGGATAAATGGACTTATCGCCCGCACCATTCCCTGGAAGCTTATCTGTTTTATTCCGACCTTGCATATAAAACGCCGGGCGGACTTACCAGGTCGCAATATGAGGAAAATCCGCGTCAGGCAAGGCCACCTACGGCTACCATGCCGGGTTCCGTTGAACAAAAAACACGCATCAATACCCGGATGCTTTTTGCCGGCATCAGTCACCGGGCCAGATTACTTCCGTTTCTGAGCCATACCATCTCGCTATGGGGAAACCATGTCGATTTCATTTACCCTTTTATCACCAATTATGAAATAAGGAAAGAAAACAATTTCGGCGGACGCACCCATCTCACCGTCGAGTTCCAGCGAAACAGCAAAGCGGCATGGCAACCTACACTGGATTTGGGATTTGAAGGATCGGGATTGATTACCGATGCTTATAATTATGACAACCATGCCGGAGTGAAAGGTGATCTCCAGGCTTACCACCACATTATCAATCATCAGTATTTTCCGTTTCTCCGGGGGAGGGTGGAATGGCGAAAACGCCTGGTTATAGAAGCGGCCGTGTCGCTCAATTTTAACGGTTATCAATTCAGCGACAGCACCCATATTACAAACAATTTCCCGGCCGTCTGGATGCCTCACATCGCCCTGAGTTACCAGATCATTAATCCGCTTTCCGTAAGGCTTACTTTCAGCAGGGGTTATTCCACACCTACGACGGCGGAGGTCCGTCCATCCGACAACCAGGTGCACACAGATCTTCATGCCGAGCAGGGCTGGAACAGTGAAATCGGCATCCGGCTCAATTTTTTAAAAGGAAGGATTTTAGCGGATTTTTCCGGCTTTCATTATCTCTTAGAGGACGGAATCATCTCACAGGTAGACAGTTCGGGAAATACTTATTTTATTAATTCGGGAAGGATCCGGCAATTCGGGATTGAGTTTTGTGGCTCATGGATCATTGTACCGGACAATTCCGGTCACCGTTTTTTCAAAAAAGTAAAATGGAACAGCAGCTATACCTTTTCTTATTTCCGTTACGACCGGTATATGAACGGAAAAAACGATTTTTCCGGCAACAGGGTGGCAGGCGTGCCTGAACATGTGCTGGTAAACAGTGTGGAAATAAACTTTCCTTTGGATTTCTATCTCTTCCTGCAACACCAGTTTACCAGTCGTATTCCATTGAATGATGCCAATTCCGAGTACGCGGATCCTTATCATTTATTATCTGCGAAAATCGGTTTCAAACCCTCATGGAAATCTTATTTCCCCTCCGATATATATCTATTCTTTGATAACATTCTGAATCAGCGCTACAGTTTAGGCAACGATATTAACGCTTTCGGCGGAAGATATTATAATGCGGCCGCGGCCTTTAATTTCCAGATCGGATTTAAATGGGAAATATGATTTGAAAATAACGATCCGAAGATTTTGTCCTTATGCACAATCCGGTTACCGACTTTTATTGAATAAAACTTCTATTTTGAAAATTTGTATTATAGATAATATTACAGCAATAATAGCTAATTTTACGAACGCATTATCTTATTAATTCAATATAGAAATCAATGAAAAACGGATATAGGGTCCCGGGCGAATTCGAAAAACAGGAATCTGTTTTAACTGTCTGGCCGGTAGAAGAATGGGCTGCAAAAGGATTGGAAGCGGATGCCGTTTCTGCGGAGATGGTGGAATATCTTGCGGGAAATGTAAAGGTCATGGTGGTCTGTTACAGTGAAGCAGTCATGGAGCGGGCCAAACGAAAAATCTCCGCCACCGGAACCGATATCTCTTTAATTGATTTTCGTTTACATCCCATCGACAATCCTTATCCCCGTGATTTCGGCGCGGAAATACTGGTCCATGAAAACGGCCGGAAAAAACTTGCCGATTTCCGCTTCGCAGAATATTGCTTTATCCCCGGAGATCATTCCTATTCTTTCGGGATAGGGATGCGTACTTTCAATCGTTATCATGCGGAAATAGCCGGAATCAAGGAAAAAGAAAAGACCTGGATCTTTAGCGAGGGCGGCGACCGTGAGTTTAACGGACAAGGTGTTATGATGGCGATCGAAGATACGGAAGTCAGGAAACGCAATCCGGGAAAAACGAAAAAAATGGTAGAGGAAGAATTTAAAAGACTCCTTCATCTCGAGAAAATAATATGGATCCCGCGGTGTAGTTATGACGATGAAAATATGCTGGACGGAACTATTCCCGGCCCGGACGGCAAACCCGCTTACCGTTCGGCCACAGCCAACGGACACATTGATGAGATGTGCCGGTTTGTATCCGAAGACACTATCCTGATGGCTTCCGTTACCGAAGAAGAAGCGGCAGCCGGCGAACTGGCACGGTTGAATAAAGAAAGACTGGACGAAGCTTATGAAGTAGTATCGCAGGCTACCGACATAACCGGAAAGCCTTTCCGGATCGTAAAAATGCCGGTCCCCGAACCGATCTTTATAGAAGTAGGTCCTGAAGAACATGCCTGGCAGGGATTGGAACATTTCACCCGTGCACTGGGAGGAAAAATGCTGGACGGAACGCCGTTCCCTACAGGAAAAATAACGGTATTACCTGCTTTAAGTTATTGCAACTTCCTGATCACAAATAATCTTGTTATTGCCCAGCGTTACTGGCAGGAAGGAATGCCTGAAATAGTACGGGCAAAAGACAAGCTGGCTTTGGATACTCTTATTTCTTTATTTCCGGAAAGGAAAGTGATGGCCCTTCCGACCCTGGCACTCAATATGCTCGGAGGCGGTATTCATTGTCATACCAGGAACATACCCTTATGATAGCGGCAGATCATTTTACATTTTTCGCTATATCTTTTCGTAAATATTCGGCGGTAAAAGAATTCCCGCACTCTGCCAATGCCTGTGGATTTCCTTCAAAGATCACCTCCCCACCCTTCTTTCCTCCGTCGGGACCCATATCGATAATCCAGTCCGCCTGTTTTACCACATCCAGATTGTGTTCAATAATGACTACCGTATTGCCGTTATCCACAAGACGGTTAAGTAATGTCATTAATTTGACCGTATCGGCCATATGAAGACCGGTAGTCGGTTCATCCATCACATAAAGACTGCCTGTCTTTTTTAATTCGTCAGCAAGTTTTATACGTTGCAGTTCTCCACCCGAAAGAGTATCCAGCGATTGTCCCAATGTTAAATAGCCTAATCCCACATCATACAACGACGCAATTTTGCTTATAAATTTCTCCATGGCAAAAAAATCCATTGCCTGACGGATCGTGAACGACAAAATATCCGTTATCGATTTTCCTTTGTATTTATACTGCAATACCTCAGGCCGGAAGCGATGCCCGCTGCAAGTTTCACACACGGTAATAACCGGATCCATAAACGCCATGTCCGAACTGATAAGTCCTCTGCCTTTGCAGGTTGGACAAGCGCCGTCGGAATTAAAACTAAAAAAACCCGGTTTAACACCATTGGCTTTCGCGAGCAATGAACGGATATCATCCATAATCCCTAAATAAGTAGCCGGATTTGACCTTATACTCACGCCTACAGCCGATTGATCCATTACAATGGCTTCAGGATACCGGCTTGTGAATATTTCGGTGATAAGCGTACTTTTTCCTGATCCCGCAACACCGGTAACACAGGTAAGTACGCCTTTGGGAATTTTTACAGTGACGTTTTTCAGGTTATGCAAAACGGCATTTTTTATCTCATACCATTCCATGGGCTGTCTCGGCCGGGTATTCAGCGGTATAATATTACGAAACATTTTTCCCGTCACCGTGTCTGATTCAGAAAGTTCTTCAACGGTACCCTCAAATACGACCTCACCACCTTTCAATCCCGCTGCTGGTCCAACATCAATGACCCTGTCGGCAATACTGATTACATCCTTATCGTGTTCCACGATCAACACAGTATTACCTTTATCACGTAACGCACGAAATATCTGATTGATATTACCTATATCCCTTGGATGAAGTCCTATGCTGGGTTCATCAAATATATAGACCATACTGCTAAGGCTGCTTCCCAGGTGCTTCACCATTTTAAGCCGTTGGGATTCACCTCCCGATAAAGTGGCAGTTTCACGGCTAAGACTGAGATACCCCAATCCTACATTTATAATTCTCTCAAGATTCCCGATAATTGCTTCGGCAACCGGTTGCCCCAGAGGATCGTCAATTTTGCGCAAAATAGGGATCAGATCATTGATTTCCATATCGGAGTAATCCGCGATATTAAAACCGTGAATCCGGCTGTTAAGGGCTGCCTGACTCAAACGCTTTCCTTCACATTCGGGACACTTTTGGTAATGGACAAAACGGGAAACCATCTGACTGGTACGCTCGGATACTTCATTAGAATCACGGTTCAGGTAAATCCGGTTGAAACGATTCACGATTCCCTCGTATCCCATCCGTTTTAAAACAGGCACATCATTCGTTTTTCTCACACCTTCTTCCGCTGCCCCATTTCCGTATAGCAACATTTCCATTTCCCGGTCCGTATATTCTTTTAATGGTTTATCATTATCGAAAAAACCACTGTTGGCATATTTTTGCCAATGCCATGTCCCTGTACGAAAAGGAGGAAATAAAACAGCGCCGCCGTTGAGCGACATATTCTTATTGAGCATTTTATCCAGATCAAGTGCCGCTACCCTACCCAGGCCCTGGCAATGAGGACACATTCCCGCCGGATCATTAAAAGAATAACAATTGGAAGAACCGGCACCCGGACTGCCGCTTCGGGAAAACAGCAATCTCACTAAAGGCTGGATATCGGCGATAGTGCCGACCGTAGACCGGGAATTTCCACCCAGCTGTTTTTGGTTAACAATAATAGCGGTGGACAGGTTTTCAATACGTTCCACTTTTGGCCTTTCATATTTAGGCAAACGGTTACGGATATACCAGGAGAAGGTTTCGTTAAGCTGTCTTTGCGATTCTACGGCAATCGTATCGAAAACGATGGAAGACTTACCGGAGCCGGAGATTCCCGTAAATACGACAATCCGGTTTTTGGGAATATCCAGTGAAACATTCTTGAGATTATTCTCTTTGGCTCCTCTTATGAGAATATGTTGCAGATCCTTTTTATTTGTCATATTACAAAAATACGACTAATCAAGGATGATTTCTTGTCGTTAATTGCTAAAACGAAAGAAAATATTAACAGTGAAAACCTGTTGTTATATCCATGAAACCCTGGCAGGTTTCCGATCAATACATTTGTCAAAGGTAAAAGACGGCATGCCCAACGCCATACCCGCATAAATTTCATCCGCTATACCCAGTGATTTCATAAGAGGTTTTTTATTACTTACCGAACAAACAAATCCCGTATAGAACTGGGAAACACCCAGACTTTCCGCCATCAGGGAAGCATTCTGGTAAGCCAGGTTCGCATCCTCTCTTCCGAATCGTTCTTTCCGGGGAGCCTGAAAAAAAATAACGGCACTACAACCTCTCAGGATCAAATCATTCCCTTTTCTATATTGTTCAGTATTACTACGGAATTTCGACATGATCGGCAATACTTCCGGCGCCGCTATCTTCAGTACCGGCCTGATAAGACCAAGCGACCTCACCATTTTTGACATCCAGTCTATAGTATAAGCAGAGATGAGTTTTAGTTTCTCCGGATCGGTAATCACCGTAAAAGAAAGTTCCTGGTTATTACTCGCTGTGGGCGTACGGTAGGCTGCTTCCACAATCTGTGCTAAATATTCTTTCGGTACCGGTTTAGAGGAAAATGCCGGTTGGAGCGCCTTGCATTGATCAACATAGCCATTTGTTCCGCCGTAGGAAAAAGCGATCTGTCGACAGGATGCACTTTTTGCGGAGGAAATTCCGTATGTTCCACTGCGTCTGTGGGACAAACAGCCACACAATGCCCGCAACGGATGCAGCTATTCTCATGCCGTGTTGCAATCTCCTGATCTTCCGGTGAAAGATAAAATATTCCGGACGGGCATATTCTGACACATTTTCCGCATTTAATACAGGTATGGTGATTTATCGTAATAGGGTGCATGACTTTATTTATTTCGGTACAAAAATAGATAAAGTAAGGAAACAAAGGAAAAATACATAAATTAACTACTCCGAAAATGAAGGTATGACATCAAAAAAGTCGGGATAATAAGCTTTAAAGCAGAAGTTTCCGGCGTGATTTTTCCGTATTAAGATACTCTTCCAGAAAAGCTTTATGACGATAAAGCTTGATCATTACCCTTTCTATGATCGCGTTCATATCGGCAATCGATTCTGCCATATCGATATCCGGCGCTTTGATGGACCATAATTTACTTCCGGCATCCATAAGATGGTATTCGGCAAGAGCCAGCATTTGCCGGAGCTCCTCATCCGCCTTTTCGGGCATGAAACGATTTTGACGATAATCGATAAAATCGTTGAACCGGATAATACCTTCATTGAAACGGTCAACCGCAGCATTAAAAAGATCTGTGTTAACCTGATTTTTATAATATTCCAATCCACGCTCCATATCCCGGACCTGTGAAGCTATGAACAGATTACCGTTATTATTCGACTCCATCCTTGCCAGGGAGGAAATCAACTGATCCATCCGGTTCATCCGGATATAATTCGTCAAAGTATCGGTGCAGTTAAAATAGATTACGGGATGATGAGCAGTTCTGTTTTTACCATAAAATTCATCATGGGTTATGGGTTCGGAGAGGAATTGCCACATCGGATCGAAAGGCATGTGTGTCAGGATTGCGCAGGAAGGCTCCATTCTAAAATAAGCATCATCGACTTTTTTCACAAACCTGTTTTGCCGGATATAACCCGCACCCCAGGTGGCGTCAAAAAGATACCAGACCGAATCGATCCTGGCGGCATTCCAGGCATGGGGAGTTTCATCCACATAATCGCCCTGCTTCGTATAACCCGCTACGACGTAGGATTCTATACCGACCTGACGGGCTATATCGGTGAAAAGCTCCGCGTAATGGGAGCAGATTCCCTTGCGCATAGACAAAACGTCATTCAGTATTTCACTTTTTTTCATGTAGGAACCGGTGAGGGACATTGCCGGAATATCGTATTCAATATGAGTGGCTATCCACATGTAAATAGCCCTCGCCTGTTCTGTCTGCCCTGTAAAATGAGCGGAAATATAGGCGGCGATATCCGCAGAAGTACGGGTTTGGCTTTTAGGTATACTAACGGCTATTTCATCTGTTTTGCGGTAAGGATTTTCCTTTTGAGCGAATATGGGTAAGGTAAGCATAGCCAAAGCCATGACCATGAATCTCTTCATTTTGATTTCTCTTAATAAAAGTTAATATAGTGGTTAATCTACTATTCAATAACACAATTTTGCTATGGTTATTGTGAAGAGAGTCAAAATAATAAGGGAAAATAATAAGGTTTATTAAACACAATTCCTTAACGCTGCTCTATTCCATAAGAATATCTCCTGAATATGGATTTTATTTCAATTTTAAAAAGAAAAAATCATTTAAAATAATCACGCATTGCCTGATGAATAAAGGGTTTTTGTTGAATTTCCGTAATGCGGAATAATAAAATATCTATTTTTACGATATGATTTATTTAAAATAAAACCATTATGATCAAAAAACTTACTTTATTCCTTTCGCTTTTAATTGGCTTACACATGACCATCGATGCACAACCCCGAGCTATCGGCGCCCGGATAGGTGGTGACATTGATTTTTCCTACCAGCATCAATTGGGACGTAACATGTTGGATTGCAGTGCCGGATTCGGATTCGGCGGTTCTTACATGGCGTTTGGAGCAGCCGCAGCTTACGACTGGATATTTCCTTTCAGGTCGTGGACTTATGACGGAGCCTGGAATTGGTACGTAGGTCCCGCGGCCGGTGTCGGTTTCGTATTCGGAGGAGCAGACAGGTTCAGGGTTCCCGTATCATTAAGTATCGGAGGACAGATCGGGGTGGAATATCAATTCTGGTTCCCGCTGACCCTCAGTCTCGATTACCGGCCCATGATCAATTTGCTGGGCTTTACCGACCGCGTATGGGCCCGATTCGCCGGAATCTCACTCGGCGTAAGATACCGGTTTTAATTTTCCGGTTACGATTATCATCGACGGATAATTTTCACTGTAATAAGAAATCTATACGGACTACTACTCCATTCCCGGGAATGGAGTAGTTTTTATTTAATCATGCCCATAGATCCTGAAAATAAGAATTCGATAATATACACCATAATAACAGATCGTATATCTGAGGGATGAGTACCGAAATTATTCGGATGTTATCCGCTAACATTTAAATTGCAATATTGTTATAGATAAAAATTAAAATATTTATAACATGAAGAAAATCATTTTTACGACTATCATCATGATAGCAACATGGCAGTTCACCATGGCCCAGGAAAGCTACACCAAAGACATTTCCCAGTTACCGGGTAATGCAAGGGATTTTATCGACCAGCATTTTTCCAATGAAGCGATCTCTTATATTCTAATTGACAAAGAGATCGTAAGTACCGAATATGAAGTTGTGCTGGCTAACGGACAAGAGATTAAGTTCGATAAAAACGGTGACTGGAAAGAAATTGACGGAAAAAGAAAAGCTATACCCGGCTCCGTTATTCCCAATGAAGTAGGTTCTTATATGCAGGCCAATTTCCCCGGAACATCCATCGAACAGATCGAAAGAAAATTCTGGGGATGGGAAGTGGAACTAATGAACGGACTGGAATTAAAATTAGATAAAAAAGGAAAACTGTTAAAAATGGACGATTAACATCATTAATTTCTGCAATAAACAACCGTTATAAATACGGAAAATAAAAAAGGAGGAATCTTTAAGACTCCTCCTTTTGCTTTTTATCTTATCGTGGATTTTTCATTACAAATCCCGTAATAATTCTCCTTCTATGTTGAATAAGATTTTATAGAATTATATACCGGAAAATTCATTCCAATTCTTTATGGTTGTGATAATAAAGATAATATTTAGTGCAATCTCTTCTTATCAGAAATGAGACCGGATTATTTTTCCCGGTTTATATGATCGGTAGTCCGTTCATCATGGTCCGGATTCTTCTTAGGTTTTTCATTTCTGGTTGATTCTTCTTTTTTCCGGGTATTATATTGATCTATCATACCTTTTTCACGGAGTTTCGATTGCGCAAGCTTGGGTTTGTTTTCAGCGTAATTTTCACTGGCCTGCCATCTTTTCTGCTCCTCACCCATGTTCAATTCATTCTGTTTATTCATAGCTGTTATTTTTAGTTTATAAAAAAAGAACAATATTTTGTTAATTAAAGTTTAAATAGCAGTCGGTCATCTCTCAATTAAAGATTCTATATATTAAGGAGATTTTTGAATTTGAAACTCCGTATTTGAACCTTCATACGGTGATATTGTTTTGTTAAAAAAATAAAAATATCATGAAGGATAAAACGGAACAGAACCGGAAAAGAAACCGGATTTTAGGCATTATAGTAGGTGTATTGATTCTTGCGCTTCTGATCTTTCTCGGGATCCGCTATTATTATCCTTACGGGGAAGGCGTAAAAACCGGACAATTAAATTTTGTAGTATACAAAGGCGTGATTTTTAAAACATACGAAGGGAAATTAATCCAAAGTGGTTTCTGGAGTAACGAACCGGGTGGTGTACAATCCAATGAATTCAATTTTTCGATCAAAGATCCCGTTCTCGCCGATTCCCTGATGTGTCTGGGAGGACAAATGGTAGAACTGCATTATAAGGAATACTTCGGAAGATTACCATGGAGAGGACATTCAAGATATATTGTCGACGGGATTGTAAATGTAACCCCCGTCAATATCCAGCCCATAGATCCGTATCCGCCCTATATTCCCGAATAAAATGTCACATTTCTAAACTATTATTGGATTACAAATTTTCCGACAGGAAAATTTCCACCATAAAATCACCTCCCCACGGATCTCCCGCCATCATATTTTCACCGACGGATAATTTATATCTTCCGTCGGAAGGAAGAATATAATCAATCTCGCGGCCGAACGGCCCGTCCATTTCGCCGTCAGGCAGGAATATCTGAACAAATCGAAGATTAGCGGTAGAATCAGCGGACGTCACATAACCGGTAAGCGTGTGATATCCGGGAGAATCAAATACCACATAAATCACCTGGTTCGGATTTTTACGAAGCCTTACCTTTCCGTAGCCATCATTCAACGGCATATGCACTATTCCTGAATCGGATACCGCCATAAAAGGAACTTCCTCTTTAGGTTGCACCGGATTCGCGGGTAACGGTTCTTTCCGGTTTCCGGATGAACAGGAAGTAAAAAACAGGCCTGTAACAATAAAAAGCAAGAAATAATTCTTCATGATCTATAATTTGAATTTTGAAATGAAAATAAGATAACAACTCAGTGGCTAAACAGTTTGAATAAGGCTTATCAATCCGGTTATTTTCAACCACGGTATAAAACTCGTTACAGGATAAGATTTACGGTTATATCCGGATTATTTTCATTTAATTTGCAATAGCAAATACATAACAAAATGAAGAAAAATATTCTGGTTTTAACGGGAAGTCCGCGCAAAGGCGGGAACAGCGATACTCTGGCGGATGCTTTTATCAAAGGCGCTTCGGAGAAAGGTCACGCCGTCACGAAGGTGGCCGCAGCATTTAAGAACGTACGTGAATGCAGGGCCTGCAATGCATGTTACACTAACGGGAACGCTTGTATTTTTAAAGATGATTTTAATGAACTGGCGCCGCATCTGGAGATGGCGGATATTATTGTTCTCGCTACCCCACTCTATTGGTATACTTTTCCGTCCTCATTAAAAGCGGTACTTGATAAAATGTATGCCCTGATCGTCGGAAAACATCCTTCCAATATCAAAGAGAGCATTTTACTGGTT
>ERZ809224.1344-NODE-1344-length-18144-cov-8.913594_pt1 | contig 18144 bp, 29 predicted proteins | sample MGYA00520513_ERZ809224 | MGnify/ENA primary metagenome ERZ809224 (study PRJEB31576, sample SAMEA3212658) | Homo sapiens | biome: human-gut; feature: human gut; material: fecal | place: Sweden | collected 2012 ... | reverse complement strand
GATGTGACTGGAGTTCAGACGTGTGCTCTTCCGATCTAAGCTTTTTTGTATAACTTTAGAACTGATATGGCAGATGAAAGAAGAGATATTTATAAAAAAGCAAATAACTTGGAAGGTGATATCCCTGGAATTCAAACTATTGAAAAATCAAGTGATGAGAATATAAAATCATCTATAGTAAAAATATTAAATGAAGAAGGAGAAAAAGCAATCGGAAAGCCAATTGGAACATATGTAACTGTTGATGTAAAAAATTTAAGATTGGCAGGAGAAGATGAGATTGAAAAAGTATCAAGCTTAATTAGTGAAGAACTAAAGGCAATAATTAATGAAAAAATAAGTAATCAAGACGAAATATTAGTTGTTGGACTTGGAAATCAATTTGTTACACCAGATTCTCTAGGACCCAAAGTAGTATCTGAAGTTGAAATAACAAGACATTTATTAAAATATGCTCCAGAATGCGTTGTTCCTGGTTCAAGATCAGTAAGTGCTGTTGCACCAGGAGTACTTGGAACAACTGGAATTGAAACTTTAGAAATAATTAAAGGAATAGTCGATAATGTGAAACCTAAATTGTTAATTGTAATAGATAGCTTAGCCTCAAAAAGTATAGAAAGAATAAGCAGTACAATTCAAATATCAGATACAGGAATTGTACCAGGAGCAGGAGTGGGGAATACTAGAAAAGAATTAAGCAAAAATACACTAGGAATACCAGTAGTTGCAATAGGTGTGCCAATGGTTGTAGATATTTTTTCTTGTAACGCTAAAAATTCATAGGGCTAGAAATCTTACAAACCATGTGAGAGTAGGTGTATAAGATGAAAAAAGTCGTGATAAAAGATTCGGAAATTATAAAAAAAATATTACAGAATAAATCTAATTGTAATGAAATGACTATATACATAATGGGGGAAAACGAAAAGTTAGCAATAATAGATACAGATACTTTAAAAAGGAGGGTTTTTATCCCAATAGAAAAAATAAAAAATGTTATAAAAAATATATAATACCAACTTTGAGAATTAAATTGAAAAAATTTAGTTCTCTTTTTTTGAACTAAAAAGAGGTGATGCAGAATATGAATGAAGATATACAAGTGAATTATTATGCAATAATTCCAGCAGGAGTACGATACAATAGAGAGCTAAAATTTGCAGAAAGATTATTATATGGAGAAATAACAGCTTTAAGTAATGCAAAAGGGTATTGCTTTGCTAAAAACAAGTATTTTGCTAATTTATATAATGTTAGCATAAGTACAATATCTAGATGGATATCACATCTAGCAGAATTAAATTATATAAATGTAGAATTAATAAGAAATGAAAATAAAGAAATCATAGAAAGAAGGATTTTTATACTAGATACCCCCTATATGCAAAATAATCAATACCCCTATGTGCAAAATAGTACATACCCTATACGCAAAAAGAGCAAAGATAATATTATAAATATTAATATGTTAGATAGTTTTTTTAATTATATTATAAATAAAGAAAAGCAAATTCCAAAAGAATTTGAAAACTTAGAAATACAAATATTAGATGTACTAGAAAAGTATGAAATGCTTTATACACAAGAAGTAATAAAATATATGCAACCAGCTAATGTGGAAAAAATAAAAATCATATCATATTCATTAGCTTTAGCAATTAAAGAAAATGTGGGATATTTATTATATAAAATGAATAGAGAGCAAATAATTAGTTTATATGACGAATGTAAATTAAGAGAAGAAGAATATAGAAATACAGATAAGGAAATTCAAAGTTTTCCAAATTATTATTATAAAAGTTTAAAAGGTCAATTATTAAAGGACAGAGGTCCTTCTTTTTTTATGCCTAAAAATGAAAAAATAGAAAATATATCATCAAAAGAAGATGAAGAAGGAGAGGAAATGTAATTATGAGATATGTACAATTTAATTTTATTGATGAAACATTTGGAGAGAAAATTGAGTGTTTGATTATTTGGGACGATGATGAGTTTATTATTATTTCGATTCAAGAAGAAGAAATATTAATAAAGAAATATCATGATATACAAGAATTTATTGTAGAATTTTTGACAAATAAAAGCGAACTAGATTTTTTTAGAAATTTAACAGAGGAACAAGAAAAAGAAATTGAAAAATTGGAGGAACAGATAAAATGGATGAAAAACAAAGAAAAACATTAAAATTTAAAGGCAAAGATTTATTTTTACAAGTATCACAATATAGAAATAATGGTAATTTGGCGATAATATCATATATGGAAGAAGAACCATATTCTAATATAACAATAAATCTTCCAGGAATGTTATTAGATTATGATGAAGGATTTATTGATTCAACAGCAAAAACATGTGGTATTGAGAGAAAATTAATAAAAGAAGGAATAATAAAAGAAGTATATGGAAGTTTCCAATATAATTTAGGAAGATATGACAGAGTTGCTTTTGATATGAATAAATTAAAAGAATATGATCCAGAAGGAATTAAAAAATATGGAGAACAATTAGATGAGGAAGAAGAAATACTATAAAACAAAAGAATAAAAAACTAAGGAGAAAACATTATGGATAATGATATAAAACATATTGTTAATTTTAGTGGTGGTAAGGATAGTACAGCTATGTTAATAAGAATGTTAGAAGAAAATATGCAAGTCGATGAAATTATATTTTGCAAAGTAATGGCTACACAAAATATTGGAGCAGAACTACCAGAAATGTATGAATATATAGACAAAATAGATAAGTATATTCAAGATAAATACAATAAAAAAATTACAGTTATTACACAAAAAAATCTTTTGAAGATTATTTTTATACAAAAAAGACAAGAGGCAAAAGAAAAGGACAAATATATGGATTCCCAGCAATATTAAGTTCTTGGTGTAATACTAGGTTAAAAGTAAGTATATTAAAAAAATACCTTAAAACAAAAGGGAATTATATTAGTTATATAGGCATAGCAGCAGATGAACCGAAACGATTAAAAAGATTAAAAGAAAATGAGTGTTCTATGTTAGAAAAATGGAATATGACAGAAAAAGATTGTCTTGAATTTCTTGAAAAAAGAAATTTAGATAACCCTTTATATAAAAATCATAAAAGATTAGGATGTTGGTTTTGTCCTAAACAAAATATAAAAACATTAGAAATCTTAAAAAATGAATATCCAGAATTATGGGAGAAGCTCTTACAATGGCAAAGAGATTCTCCTTTTCCTTTTAGAATAAACACAACAGTTTATGATTTAGATAAAAGATTTACAAAAGAATAAAAATAGAGAGGTACGAATGATGAAAATTGATATATATAATACTGACAAAAAATATAATATCATATATGCAGATCCACCTTGGCATTATAGGACATGGAGAGATGGAAATGGAACAGCAAACAAACATTATAAAACAATGAAAATAGAAGAAATTGTTGCGATGAAGGATACAATCAAGAAAATATCTGAAAAAGATTGTGTTCTTTTTTTATGGGTTACATTTCCGTGCTTATTAGAAGGAATTAAAACTTTACAAGAATGGGGATTTAAATATAAAACATGTGGATTCACTTGGGTTAAAAGAAATAAAGTAAGTGATACATGGTTTTTTGGATTAGGACATTGGACTAGAGCAAATGCAGAAATATGTTTAATTGCAACTAAAGGGCATATAAAAAGAATTTCAAATAAGGTATCACAAGTTGTAGATACACATATAGAAGAACATAGTAAAAAACCAGCAATAGTAAGAGATAGAATAGTTGAACTTGTGGGAGATTTGCCACGTATTGAACTATTTGCAAGGCAAACTGCAGAAGGATGGGATTGCTGGGGAAATGAAGTTTAAATTTTATGGAGGTAAAAAATGATAGATATTGATAAATTAGAATTTTATAACGAAACAGAAATTAGAGAATGTATTAAGAAAAGAGAACCATATGTATTTGTAGATGATGGTATGACAGAAGTAATTATAAAGAAAGAAGATATTGCAGATTATATAGTCTATATAAATCGTGAATGTGGTCCTACAAATTTAGAAATAATAGATCCACAAAGAGACTATGAAATAACTATAAGTACATTTGGAGAGTATTTAAATAGATGTAATCCAGAAGCTAGAAATGAAATAATAGAAAGATTAATAAAAATACAGACAAATGAAGAAGAATATAAAATAGTAAAAACTGCCGATGAAGATATGTGGAGAGAAATACAAGATGAGATAGAAGAACAAGAGGAAGAAGAAATATAAAATTTACGAAAGATAGAAAAGGAGCAAATACAAATGATAAGATTATTGAGTTTATTTACAGGAATAGGTGCTTTTGAAACAGCATTAAGAAATTTGAATATACCATATGAATTAGTTAGATTTAGTGAAATTGATAAATTTGCTATAAAAAGTTATTGTGCAATTCATAATGTAGATGAAAAATTAAATCTAGGTGATGTAAAGAACATTAGAACAGAAGAACTAAAAGAAGTAGATTTCATGACATGGCGGTTTCCCTTGTCAAGATATTAGTATAGCTGGAAATTTAAAACGGAATAGAAAAAGGAAAAACAAGAAGTGGATTATATTTTGAAGGATATAGAATTTTAAAAGATGTAAGACCTAAAGTAAGCATTATAGAAAATGTTAAAAATTTAACAAGTAAAAGGTTTAAAAATGAATTTGCAAATATTTTAAAAGAAATAGAAGATGCTGGATATAACAATTATTGGAGAGTTTTAAATAGCAAAGATTATGGAGTTCCACAAAATCGTGAAAGAGTTTTTGTAGTATCAATTAGAAAGGATATTGACAAAGGCTCTTTTAATTTTCCAGATAAACAGTTTTTGAAGGTAAGACTAAAAGATTTATTAGAAAAAGATGTCGATGAAAAATATTATTTATCAGACAAGGCAATAGGAAGGTTAGTAAAACATTCCAACAGAATTATTAGAAAACAAGAAAATCCAAATATAAGTGCTTGTTTACTAGCTAGTTATTTCAAAATGGGAGCAAGAGATCAACAATACATAAAAGACAATAATGTAAAAAGAATTGCAGGAATATTTGATGATCAAAATAAAAAACATCAAGCAGGGAGTATTTATGATATTAAAGGTGTTTCGCCAACATTAACAGGAGCTAGTGGAGGTCATATTCAACCACATATTTTGGTAAAAGAAGGTACAAAAAAAGGATATACAGAAGCCTATGAAGGTGATTCAATAAATGTTTCTTATCCACAAAATATAAGAAAAAGAGGTAGAGTCGGTAAACAAGTATCACAAACAATACTAGCAAGTAATATTAATATGGCTACATTAGAAAGAACAGATAAACCGATATGTATAAATAATTCAGAAGGAAAAACAAGCTTACAGGACAGAATATATGATACGGAAGGAATAATGCCAACTGTTACAGCAGGAAATTTTAAATCCAATATTGCAGAAAGTAATAATATCTCTATGTTTAATCCATATAATAATGCGGAAATCAAAGAAATTGCACCTACACAAACTAGAAATTGTGGAAATATAAATTCAAGTGCAGCAGTTTTAATAACAGAAGATGGAAAGTATTGTTTTAGAATCAGAAAATTAACACCAAAAGAATGTTGGAGATTAATGCGGATTTTATGATGATGATTTTGAAAGAGCAAAAGCAGTTCCAACATCAGATACACAACTATATAGACAGGCTGGAAACTCTATAGTTGTGAATGTATTAATGGAAATTTTCAAAAAATTAATATTTGAGGATTGTATAAATGTTAAGTTTATATAATGGTGATTGCTTAGAATTAATGAAGAAAATTCCAGCTAAAAGTATTGATATGATTTTATGTGATTTACCATATGGAATTACTCGTTGCAAATGGGACGTAGAAATTGACTTAGAACAATTGTGGATACAATATGAGAGAATAATAAAAGATAATGGAGTAATATGTTTATTTGCACAAACAAAATTCTTTATAAAACTAGTTAATAGTAATGCAAAATTATTTAGATATGATCTTGTTTGGGATAAAGTTTTAGTTACAGGATTTTTAAATGCAAATAGACAACCATTAAGACAGCATGAGCAAATAGCAATTTTTTATAAAAAGCAACCAACATATAATCCACAAATGGGAATAGGAAAACCATTACATGGAAAAGGAAAAATAAAATCAGAGAACATAAAGAAAAACAATGTTTATGGAAAATTTTATAAAACACCAGATATAAGGAAAGGTAGCACAGAAAAATACCCTACAAGTATATTAAAATTTCAAAAGATACATTCAAGTAAAATGATGTATCCAACAGAAAAACCAATAAATTTATTGGAATGTCTTATTAAAACTTATACTAATGAGAATGAGATAGTGTTAGACAATTGTATGGGAAGTGGAACAACAGGAATTGCATGTCAAAACACTAATAGAAATTTTATAGGAATTGAAATAAATAAAGAAACATTTGAATTAGCTAAAAAAAGATTGAATTTATAAAGGAGATTATTATGCAAAATCAAGGAAAAGAAAGTTATAAAGATTATTTAGTAAGAAAAGTCACAGAAGAAATTGGGGTTGTTTTTTCACAAAAAATAGAAGAAGCAAGGAAAGAATTATTTGATTTAGATTATAAGTTAGCATTATGCAAAACTGAAGAAATACTAAAAAACTATAAAAAATTATCAGATCATATTATTTTAACAGATAAAGATAAAGAGGAAATTATAAATGAAAGTAAAGAATATCATAATAAAGAACTTGAAAGCATAATGACAGGATTATTTTCAGAAGATGAATTATATTTGGAAAGTCTATTAAAAAGTAGATATAAAACAAAAATGTTTTTAGATTTTATAAATAAGGTAATAGAACATTATCTACATGAAAATACAAAAGACAAAATAGAAATTAGAAAAAGAAATATATTGAAACACTTATATATAGAAGGAATGAAACAATCAGAATTTATTTATAACTATTATGAAGTTGATAGGACTTTTTATACAGATAAGGACAAATTGATTAAAGATTTGGCTCCTTATTTTTTTGGCATAAAAGGACTCAATATATAAAGTTAATTTAAATAAAGAAAATGCTAAAGGCAGGAAAGAGATACAGAGTGTATCTCTCCAATACATAGAAAAACAAGTTTTCTAGCTCTCTGTAAACAGACAAAAAATACAGAGAAAATACAGAAACTTATATACCTAGAAATGTAGGAAAATCAACAAAAGATAAAAGAGATACTTATGGAGGAAATCGTAATGGGAAGAAAAAATAGAAGAAAAAGACCTAATATAACAAAACACTTATGTATTTATGGGAGACTTTCGAGAAGAAGTAATGCAGTAGCATACTGTAAATTGCATAAGTGTTATTTAGAACCTAAAGATATAGCAGAGAAAAAATGTAACTATAAAAGATGTAAGCATAAACAAGAATTATAAAATATGGAGGTACAAAAGATGGAAACAAATCAGCTGTTAATTAATTATTATAAAAAAGAAGAACTAAAAAAAGCAAAATTAAGATATGAACAAAAACTTACAATAGAAGAAATTATAAGACTAGCAAATAAAGAGTATGTAACGGAAGAAGAAATAAAAGAAACATTAGGAATAGAAAATGATGAGGAGATAAATGAAAAAGAGCAAGAACATATAGTTGATGAACAAGATATAGTAATAGAAAATGAAGAAGAAAAATCAGAAAACAATGTAAAAGTAGTAATGATAGCAATAGATAAATTAGAAGATTATCCAAATCAACCATTTAAACTATATAATGAAGATAAGAAAAAAGAAATGATTGAAAGCATAAAAATTAATGGAATAATGCAACCTTTGATTGTACGACTTATTGGAAATGAAAAATATCAAATACTTGCTGGACACAATCGTAAAAATTGTGCAAAGGAAATTGGCTTAAAAGAAGTGCCTTGCATAATAAAAGAAAATTTAACAGAAGATGAAGCTAAAATATATTTAATTGATACTAATTTATGTACGAGAGATTATATATCTCCAATAGAACGAGCAAAAGCCTATAGAATAAAATATGATACATATAAAAAAAGAAATATAAAAACATCAATGTTAGAAGAAATAAGAAAAGATAACTTAGGTATGGCAAGAGCAGCAATAATTAAAGAAGAAAAATCAAGTAATGGAACAATACAAAGATATTTAAGATTAACATATTTAATTCCTAATTTACAAGAAGCAGTGGAACAAGATAAGATAAAAATAAATACAGGTGAAAAATTAAGTTTCTTACCACAAGAAGAACAAGAAAATATTGTTGAATTATTAAATGAAAATATTAAAATATCAGATAGTACAGCTAAAAGAATTAGAATAGAATCAGAGAAATATAAACAAGATACTGAATATAAGTATTTAAGTAAAGAAGAAATTAAAAATATAATTTTAAAAAAAGATGAATTTAAACAAGATTCAATAAAAATAACATTCTATAAAGATGAAATAGAAGAATATTTTGAAAACAGAAATACAGAAATGCAAATAAAACAATATATATTTGAAAAATTAAGAGAATAAAAAATATACTAATATTAGTATATTTTCTGTACTTTCTCTGTATTTTTTAGCAATTTACAGAGGACTAGAAAACTTGTTTTTCTATGTATTGGAGAGATACACTCTGTATCTCTTTCCTGCCTTTAGTATCTTTTATAAATAGAATGAATATAAGGAGAATATTATATAAATGGAAAATAAAATTGAAATAAATAAAATAGAAGTTACAACAAAAGAAGAATTAGATAAACTATATAATGGAAGTGCATTTACTATAGAGGGATTTGACACATCGGAAAAGAATATTAGCTTATTAATGGATTGGTTTAATAAATTTGGAGGTGTTTCTAATCCGTTAACAATTTTTATCATAAAAGGTTCAGTTATGAACAAAGAATATGGACTTACCAAAGATAATGCTTATCCAAATGATTTAAATATTATTAGTATAGAATTAGATGATATAAAAGAAGTAAACAGAGTTGCAATTCCAAGATTTAAAATTGGAGGAAGATGGTTTGATGATATTGTAAATAACAATCAATGGAGGCAAAATGAAATTGATGGAATTGAGGAAGATGAAGAAGAATATTAAAATAGAGGTTGATAACTTATGGAAAATAAACAAGAGATAAAAAAACAAAATAAAAGTGAAAAAATATTTGCTGTTATCCCAAAAAGTTTAAAAGAAAAAGTATTAAGATATAAGGCAAAAAATAATATGAGCGAAAGTGAAATTGTAAATATAGCCTTAAATGAATTTTTTAAAGTAAAAATGCTTAAAGAGGATGCAGATGATATTACAGAAATTATGGCAAAAGCCATAGAAAAACAATTAGGAAAAAGATTTGAAAGGATGCTAATGTTACTTGCAAAGACAGGCAAGTCATCATATGCATCCTTGTTTTTACAAGCATATGTATTATCTAAAATATGTGAATCAGAAGATAGTAAAGAATTTTTAAAAGAAAAAATTGATTTAGCAAATAAATTGGCATATGGAGTTATAAAAAATCGTTTCTTAGATGAAGATATAAGACAAATGATTCCAGAAGATTTGAATTTTGATAATTTGATTTAGGAGTGGCAAATGGAAATTGATAGATACAAGGGTGGTATTGTTTTTAAGTGGTTAAACAAAGAAGAAATATATAATAAATATAATGGAAAAGGCAGACCACAAAAATTACAGGCTCATATAGACAAATTACATACAGATTACACAGCAACAAGAAGTGGTGTAGATACTGGATATGATATACATGGACTATTTGGAAAAATATTAGATACAGAAGAAGTAGAGTTACTAGAACTTGATACAATAAAAGGCTATGTGCAAGAAATTTCAAATAATAATATTGATATATTTAAAACATCAATTTCATTAAGAGCTGATGATGCGAAAGAACACAATTTTTTAAGTAAAAATGTATGGAAAGAATTATTAGAAGAAAAAATGCCAGAGATTTCAAAATCATTTAAAATACCATTAGATGATATAGAATGGCTAGCAGCTTTTCATAATAAAGAGAATAATCCACATTGTCATCTAATTATTTGGAATAAAAATCAAGATTTATCAGTAAAGAGAAAACCATATATAGATTTTACTGGGGTAAAAAGGGCTATTGCAAAAGGTGTATATAAAGAAGAACTAAAAGCAATGTATGATATTAAAGATATCTCAAAAGAAGAATTAGGAAAATTATCACAAGAAGAAATTAGAAAATATAAAGATGTATTAAAGGAAATGTATCAAAATGAAGACTTATTATTAAATGCAGTAGAAACTGAAGAAACACAAAATTTTGTAAATAAAGCACTAGAAAAAATGAATATAAATGAAACAATATATATTGTAAATAAATCGGATCCAGAAAATTTTACAGAAATAACAAAAATAGATAATGAAAAGTATCAATTTAAAAATGTCGGAGATCAAGCTATGTTATATAAAGATGATACATATTTGGAAGCAGTAACATTTTTAAGTAAATTTAGTAATTTAAAAGTAGTAAATACAAAAGAAGAATTACAAAATCATATAGAAAAAACGAAAAAAGAATTTAAAGATATAGAATCAGAATTGCAAGAAATTATGCCAGAAATTTTTAATACATCGCAAATATTAAGTAGTATTAAAGAAGAAAGTATTGAGCAAATATTGAATAAAATTGCAAAACTAGAAAAGGTAACAAAATCGTTTGAAAAAGGTTTTATATATAAATATCAAGAACCAGAAAGTAAAAGAATATTAAATGAAATTACAATGTTATTAGTTAACTCAAATGCTGATTGTAAAAGAGAATTTTCAAAATATGTAGATACTTGTGTAAAAATAGATAAAATATTGCAAAAAGTAAATACATATAAAGATTACGAAAAAGTGAAAAATGGTGCTAAATATGAAATGCTAAAAAAAGTTGGAAATCAAATATTAAAAGTTATAAAGGAAACAAAATCAGAGGAATACAAAAGAAAAAGTGAAGAATGGAAATCAAAAAGAGATTATTGGTATCAAAAACATAAGGAATATGAACAAATACAAGGTGAATATGAAGCTAGACAAGAACTGTATGAAAAGCAATTGCAAGAGATAAATATTAGAAATTTAATACAAGATACATATAAACTACTTGCACAAGAAAATATGTCAAAATACCAAAAATTAAAAAGAACAACTAAAACTTTTGGGGACTTATCTAAAAGAGAAATAAAAGAATTAATAAGAAAAAATAAAGGTGCTGGTTTTGACTGGTATAATGAAATGTAGAAAGGATTTGTAATGAAAATAACTGATAAAATAAAATTGTTTGTTAGAAATAAAAAGAAAGAAAATGAAATATCTGAAGGAATACTAGATGAATTAGAAAAGGATAATAAAGATGAAACTGAAATTGAAACAATAATTGATGAAAAAGATATGTATGCTTATTATTTGAAAGAAAACAAAAAATATGTATTAGTTAAAGATACAGAATTCCCCTATTGGTTAAGTGAACAAGGTATCGAATGGATAGAATTGAATAAACAAAACTTTAATTATTATGGAGAATTTAATAATTTCTCACTTATGTTTGAAAAAGTACAGAAATTACATGAAGAAGAATTGCTAAAAAATAAAAACGAAGATGATTATCTAAAAGATTATTTGGAACATTCTTCTATAGATTATTTTAAAATAATAGAAAAAATGAAGTTGTTTGAAATAGATGGAGATCAATATAAAAAACTTTTAGAGAAAATAAAACTAGACATTAGAATGGAAATAAGTAATACATTAGAAAAACATATAAATATGAATAAAGAATTAAATTCAACAAGAACATATGAAGAATTAGTGAATAGTCTTATAGATGAAAAAGTATTTGCAGAAAAGTATCCATTTTATAAAAGTGTTGAATATAAAAATAGTATTTCTCATTGTGGATATCCAGACTATATGTGGCAATCAGGAGCGGAACGGAACATATATTGAATTAGACCAAATACCAAATAGCAAGAATAGTCTTTTTACATATAATAAATTTATTGGTGGTAGCACAAATGAAGAATATATTACAAGTATGGCAATAATATCTGAAGAAGAAAGAAATACGGTATTAGAACACTGGAATCAATATCAAGAAAGAAATGAGTCGCAGTTTGAAAGAGATTATATGAATTCTGCCATGCAAAAAAGAACAGAACAAGTAGAAGATATTGAAACAGAGTTGAAAAGTTTTAATTATATGATGTTAGATAGATTACGTATAGATTGCGATTATTTTTTGGGGAATGGAAATGGGCAATTAAAACATTTATATTATAAGGATGTTGATAAACATATAGAGAAAATGAAAAAGATTTATAATTCCTTTTCGGAAGAAGAAAAACCTGAATGGATAAGTTTGAATGATATAAATAATTACAAAGATAAAATGACGGAAATGTTAGAAAAAGATGAGGAAGAAGAAATGTAGTAAAAAAAGATATATATGTATTTTTTTATATGGTGGTATTATCATAAATTATTCATAATTTTATTTTTTTTAATATTGAGGTTTAAAAGTTTTTATGATAAAATGATTAAAATGATAAACAATGGGTGATTAGGAATGTACAATAATATATACAAAATTAATGAAATAAATAGTAATAATGATAATTATGAATTTAAATATATTGATTTATTTGCAGGCATTGGAGGTATTAGAATGCCTTTTCAAAACTTAGGTGGAAAATGTGTCTTTTCTTCTGAAATTGATAAATATGCAGCACAAACATATGAGGCTAATTATGGAGAAAAACCTAGTGGTGATATAACACAAATTGAAGCAAATACTATTCCAAATTTTGATATTTTACTAGCTGGATTTCCATGCCAAGCATTTTCTATTGCAGGAAAAAGAAAAGGTTTTGAAGATACTAGAGGAACAATGTTCTTTGAAGTTGAAAGAATTTTAGAAGAAAAGAAACCAAAGAGTTTTTTATTAGAAAATGTAAAAGGATTAACTAACCATGACCATGGAAGAACATTTAAAATAATGTTAGACATATTGGAAAATAAATTAGGATATAAAGTATATTATAAAGTTTTAAATGCAAAGAATTTTCGGATTACCACAAAATAGAGAAAGAATAATGATAGTAGGTTTTAAAAATCATGAAATAGATTTTCAATTTCCAGATGAAGTTAATTGCGAAACTAAACTTGGAGACATTTTAACTGAAAATGCTGACGACAAATATACTATATCTGATAAGATTTGGAAAAGTCATCAGATCAGAAAAGAAAGAAATCGTGCAAAAGGAAATGGTTTTGGATATTCACTATTTGATGAAAATTCACCTTACACAAGTACAATTTCTGCAAGATATTACAAAGATGGTTCGGAAATATTAATAGACCAAAGCGAAAAAGGGAAAAATCCTAGAAAATTAACACCAAGAGAAGCAGCAAGATTACAAGGATATCCAGATTCTTTTAAAATTGTAGTAAGTGATACTCAAGCATATAAAGAATTTGGAAATTCTGTTCCTGTTAATATGATTAATGCAGTTGCACAAGAAATGTATAAATCTTTGAAAAATGGGGGAGAGATTTAATGGATATTAGTAAGAGATAATATGAAAACAATTTGTTATTTTATACAATTTTGAAAAATCTAATAAAATGTCATTTATCTGAAAATAAAATGATTTTATTAGAACAATTAATAAGTGAAAACAATGAATTGGATTTTGCTAAACTTATTGAATTTTTATCAAACAATGTTGTAAACGAAAGCATAAAAGCATATGATGACTATACAACTTTATTAAATTTATGTAATGAAGAAAATTTGGAAATGTGGAAGGAATTAACATGTCTTTCAATAGAATTGTTGTTATCTAAAAATTTGATTTTAGAAGAAGCAAAATCATATGCTAAAACACAATATAATGATGGAATAGCAATGCATAAAGACAAATTAAGTTTTGGGTACGATATGGTAAATTTAGAATATCCATATGGTCAAAGAGTAATTAGTGCATTACTAGTTTATACACTTACGAATATAGAAAGAAAAACAGAATTTATACTTGAAACAAGTGGGAAAACTATAAAAAAACTTAATGATATGATAAGGGATGTTACTAAGAAATATAATATAAATGCAAATAATATTTTTATGATTATTATGGATGAGTCTATTAACCAAAGTATTATTTCATCAGCTGGTTCTTCCTACGAATCAAGAGTTAATAGTGTATTATTAAATGTTTCTGATAATGTACATACCCATGCACATGATAAATTTATTAATTCAGTTGAATATGATTATACTTTTGAACTAGATGGAAAAACCTATGGAGTAAGTGCAAAGAGAACGTTAAGAGAAAGATATAAACAGAATTTTGAAGATGTGAATCAATTGTCAGTAGATGCAATGTTTTTAGTAACACTGGGGATTGATTTGAATGAAGAAAAATTAAATAATATAATGCAAAGACATGGATATTATGTGGTTGTAGCACAAGAAATATATGATTCTAAACAATACTTTAAGAAGAATGGAAGGGTTATATCATCAAAGAATTTTAATAAAGAATCATTAAGAAAATTATTTAATAAATTTGTATAAAAAATAAGAAATATAATTTTCAAAAAAATTTCAAAATTTATTCATTGACTTATATTTTTTTACACGTTATTATTTTAATATGAAAATATATAACTTATAAAGGAGCTGTAACAAGCTTCTTTTTTGTTGTATAAGGAGGAATAATAGATAAATGAAAGGAAACAAACTAAAGACAAAAATTATAGGAATAGTAATTGCTTTTATTATTGCAGTATTTTTATCAGCAATAATTTCTACAATATTACATTTAATATTTACAAAAGTTCCAGAAGAAATTTTAAATATAACACCTAAAAGTATAATTACAAGTTTATCAAATAACAAAGAACATTTTGAAATGTTTATATTAGTAATAATATCTTTTATGTTATTTGCTTTACTTACTGTATTTAAAGTGTTTGACTTGAAAGATTATAAGTCAAAAAATTATAAGGTAACAAATAATATAGAAATTCCATTGCCAGTACGGGGATAAACAAACACAACAGGGATCTGCATGGTGGTTACCAAAAAAAGACTTACCAAAATATTTTGGGGTTAATAGGTTGGATTCTAAAAATTCAGAAGTAAAGAAATTAATTGAAATTGCCAACAAAGAAAAAAAGTATATTGAACAAGATAAAGATTATAAAGAAAATATTGAGAAAATCGAACCAATATTTGAGAGCGGAGGATTAATTATTGGAAAAAAAGATAAACACATCTTAAAGCCATATCTAAAAACAATAAAAGGAAAAATTAAAATACCAATATTAAGTTTTAGGAAAGTAGAAGATATTTATTATATAAAGGATGATTTACATAGTCTAACCGTACGGAGCAACTAGATCAGGTAAGAGTAGAAATTTGGTATTAGAAACTATTATGAATATTCGGTATGTCAAAAGAACCACAAAATATGATAATTTCAGATCCGAAGCGGTGAGCTTTTTCAATATACATCTAAAACGCTTGAAAGATTAGGATATAAAGTTTACACCTTAGACTTTAAAACACCTCTCAAAAGTTCAAGATATAACTTCTTGCAACCAGTAATTGAAGCATATAAAAACAAGGATATTCCCAAAGCAGTTAATTATTGTTCAGACATAGTAGAAAGTTTAGTTGGAGAAGTTGGAAATAGAGAAGCTATATGGATAAATGGTGAAAAATCAGTAGAAAAAGCAGGAATAATGTCAGTAGTAATGGGAAATTCTAATAATAAAGAGTATCAAAATTTGCCTAATACATATCATTTTATTTCAAAAATGTGTGCTGAGCAAGAAGATAAAACAATGCTTATGGATACATATTTAGATACTTTACCAGAGGACCATCCAGCGGTTGCAAGTTTTGCAGCAGCAAGAATAGCACCTAGTAAAACAAGAGCAAGTTTCTTTACATCAGCACTTGCAACATTAAGTATTTTTATGGATAGTTATGTGGCAAGTATGATTAGTGAATCAGAGATAGATTTAAACAAATTCAATGAAGAAAAGTCAGTTCTTTATATGATTTTACCAGATGAAAAAACAACATTTTATTCACTTTGTAGCTTATTTGTGAATCAAGTATATACGAAATTGGTAGAACTTGCAGACAGCAAAGGTGGGAGATTAAAGATAAGAACGAACTTTATACTTGATGAATTTGGAAACTTTAGCGCTATACCAAACTTTCGGACGGATTTTTAACAGTTGGTGGTGGTAGAGGTATCAGATTTAACTTATTTGTGCAAAGTTTTAGTCAGTTAAATGAAAAATATCGGAGATAATACTGCTCAAAATATATTGGATAACTGTTATGTATGGAATTATTTAAAAACAAGTAATGAGGTAACTGCAGAAAAAATCTCGAAAAAATTAGGAACATATACAACATCTAGTTGGAGTGAAAGCAATTCGAGTTCTGGTGGAGCAGTTAATAAGTCAAATTCAATGAATTTAACACAAAGACCGTTATTAACTACAGATGAAATTTTAAGAATAGAAAGACCATACCTTTTAGTTATGTGTAGTGGATTATCGCCAGCTATGACATATTCTCCAGATTTAAGTAAATGGAAATTTAATGAAATTTTAGGTTTAGGTAGTAAAAGTTGGAATACAAAAGTTAGAGAATATAGAGAAAATCACAGAAAAGTTAGAAAAATAAAACCACTAAAACTATGGAATATAGCAGAACAAACAAAGCAATTTAAAAAAATATTAGAACAAAAGCAGTTATTAGAAGAAAAAGAAAGAAGAAAAAAATTTATAAATTTAGAAGGAAAATTATAAAAGTGGAGGACAAAGAAATGAATAAATTAAAAGAGAACAAATTATATAAATTTTTATCATCAATAGGCATAACGATAATGTTATTTACAAATCAAGTACAATCAGCAGATGTTGTGTCAGAAGTATCTGGAGGAGGAAGTATTCAAAGTAGTAAGTTAGGACAAGGATTATTAAATATTGTAAGAGATATAACAGGTACAATGCAATGGATACTACCAATTTGTGGAGTATGCTTTATATTATTTTATGTATTTAAAATAATGACAGGAGATGAGCAAGACCAACAAAGATATAAAAAGTCTATTATAAAGGTACTTGTATGTATTGTAATTGGGTTACTTGCAGTAACAATTGTAAATCTTGTTTCAAGATATTTCTAATGGAGGTACAGAAAAATGAATGATACAGATAAATTAAAAAATAGATTAAATGAAATACAAAATGAAAATAGCAAAAAAAATCAAAATAAAGAATATTGTGAACAAATGGCAGATAGTGAAGAAAAGAGATTAGAAGCAGAAAAACAAAGAAAAAAACTAAAAGAAGAAGAACAAAAAATTCAAGAGAGTTTTTCAAATAAATTGGGTACAGATATAGCACAAAGTAAAAGAATATTTGGATTTATAAAAAGATATGTACTTATTGGAATTGTAACAGGAGTACCAGGTATAGCATTAACTTATTTGTGGGATAAATGGCAAGAAAATAAAATGGTTAAAGATTTATACAACAAAAATATCGAAACAGTTGCAAATCCCAATAATAAAGATTTGGCAAAAGAATATGAAATACTAAGACAAAAATTTTATAAGGCTTATGACATAGACAAAATCGAAAGATTGGTAAAAACATCTGAAGAAATTGAAAAGTTGAAAAATGACAATAATTTGGTAAAAAAGTTAAATGAAGAAATAAAAAAATGCAGAACAATATATGAAAAAAATTTAGATAACTACATAGAAAATCAAATTTTATCAGAAACAAAAGAAATTATAGAGGAAACAACTATAACAGAAGATGAAGAAGAACCAGAAATACGGAGATAAATTTTCTATGAAGTAGAAGGAGAATAAAGTGGCAGCTTTAATAGCAACAATAATTATATATTTATTAGGGTGGATATCACAAGCAATATTAAATTGGCTTTCAGGAGTATATACATCAATGTTTTATATGGCTTTTGCAATAGAAATAACATTTAGAGATATTGCAACTAATTTTAGTATTTCTGGATTATACAATGCAATT
>ERZ809224.1343-NODE-1343-length-18166-cov-5.988957_pt1 | contig 18166 bp, 9 predicted proteins | sample MGYA00520513_ERZ809224 | MGnify/ENA primary metagenome ERZ809224 (study PRJEB31576, sample SAMEA3212658) | Homo sapiens | biome: human-gut; feature: human gut; material: fecal | place: Sweden | collected 2012 ... | reverse complement strand
GCTTTATGGGGATTAAGCTGCCCTGTAATATTATGCTTTCTATTGCTTGAAATAATAAGCAATAAGTTACATAATAAAATGTTTATGAATGATTTATAGATGCTTTATTGCACAGGAATGCATGACGTGATATTCTTTCCGAAGAGAGGTGGTGATCTGCTGGATAATGGAGCTATCCGGGGGGATGCAGGAGTAAAAAAACCGGATGACATACTGCAGTCACGGGGATATCGCAGGATGCGGTGCATCGGCGAGGGGAGCAGCGGTAAGATCTGGCTTGTTCTTTATGCAGCGACAGGGGAGCTGCGTGTGGCAAAAAATGTGGAGGATGTAAAAGAACGGATTGCGGATCTGCGCTTATGGGCTGGGCTGGATCACCCGGGTTTATCTAACATTTATGATATTATCCCAAATGGGAGAGATGCCATCTGTATTATGGAGTATATACAGGGACAGAATCTGCGTGATTATGTACAGGAATATCGTACGTATTACGGCAATCTTTCGGAAATAAGGGCTGCGGGATGGGGGATCGAGCTGTGTGGGATTCTTGGATATTTACATAAGCAAAACCCGGCGGTTATTTACCAGGATTTAAAGCCTTCAAATATCATCCTGACTGCAGAAGGGCGTCTCAGGCTGATTGATCCGGACAGCGCAGGGGTTGCGCGGATGGGGGCCAGGGTTATGGGGACACCGGGGTTTCTGGCGCCGGAGCAGCAGAAAGGAGAGATTGCGGATGAGCAGGCAGATATTTACGGCCTTGGCCGGACGTTGATCTGGATACTTGGCAGTACAGAGAAAGGCAAGGTACGTGCGGGTCCTGGTATGCGGCATGTGCTCGCAAAATGTACCGAGGCTGAAAAAGAGAAGCGTTTTTCGGATTGTGGGAAGCTGGCGGAGGCTTTGCGGGAGACAATACAAATAAAAAACAGGATGTGCATATTTTGCTGTGTTGTAGCAGCGGCTGTTTTAGGACTTGGCGGAGTACAGATTTCTGCAGAGAAAGCGCACAGACAGGAAGAAAAATATCAGTTTTATTTAAATCAGAAAAACATATCAGATTACAAATCAGCAATTTTTCTATTTCCCGATCGGGAAGAAGGTTATCAACAGTTTTTGGACTATATTCTGGAAGATGATGTGATGGACAGAGAGGAGCACCGTGAGCTTAGCTCTGTGCTGCACTATACAGAGGCTTCTTTTAGAGAGAATAAGGAGTCTTACGAAGCTTTTGCTTGCAGGCTGGGTATGATTTATTGGTTTCAGTATGCGGACAGCGGCGGCAGGCGATACGCAGGAGCGTGGTTTAAAAAAGTTTTGGAGCTTGGCGTTGCCGGAGATATGGATGGAAAGAAAATATGTGCGGAAGTGTTCTGTACGATAGCTGAGTATTATGATTTGCTGGAATATGGAGAAGATACGATCCAGATGGATTATCAGAAATTTTGGAAGGAAGGAAAGCGGCTGCTTGCACTGCCTTTGGAGGAAGAGGATAATCCGGCGGCGATTCTGCGTCTTTGCAGCGAATTGGCGGGATTTATGTATCAGTGCAAAACGGAGTTTATGAATCATGGAGTTTCACGGGATGAATGGGAGAGAATGATTTTACTGTTTGAGGAAAAGGAAGATGAGGCTGTGAAACTGTCGGCAAAGGATCCCGCCTGTATGCGGCTGCAGGCGGAGCTGAAAAGAAAGCTGGAGGTGTTAATTTCCGATTGAAAATCGAGTATCGTAATATTATGAGGAGGAAGAAACGTATTAAAAGAAAAGGTATTCGGAATTTTGTTAAGTCCTGGATTGTTTTTGCAAGCTTTGTCTTTGCAGGAAGTGTTTTTACAGGAGCGTTTAAGGCGCATGCAGCGGAAAAAGAAAAGAAAAAAGTAATTGTATATACAGCACATATCAAGGGAGAGGATGGGAAAAAGGTATATGATGATTCCAGATATGTGGAGCTTTTTGCTGAGACACAGTGGGAGGGGGGAGAGCCGAAGGAGGGACAGGTAAATTTGGAGGTTCGTGGATATGCGCGAAGCAGTGATGTGGGAATCTGGAAGGTAGATGTGGAATATGAGCTGACAGGGCCGCAGGCAGACGACTATGTGTTGGAGTGCAGACGTACCGCCCTTGAAACACGAGTTGAAATAGTGCCTAAAATTCTGACGGTGCGGATTGCAGATGCCGTTAAGCCGTACTATTCGGATATGGATGTGGAGAATCTGAGATTCCCAAAGGGTGAGATATCAGTTGCAGTTTCTGGCTTTATGAAAAATGGGGCGGCTTCTGATGAAGCGCCGGCCGGTTTTGAGATGCCAAAGATTGCTTTAGACAAAAATATTTTGCAGAAGGAAAGTCCGATGTATTGTGACGGCAGCTATGTTTGTTATGAGAAAGCCCTGACTCTGGAAAAAGGGGAAGAAGGGGCTGCGGGGGGCTTGACCAATTATTGTTATGCGCCGGAGGATGAACGCTATACCAGAAAGGGAAACATCACACTCACAGAGGAACAGCCAAATTTGGAAAAAATCAGGATATCGGCAAAGCAGGGAAGCGCTATTTGGGATGAAAAAGCAAAAAAATACTGCGTCGCAGGAAATACGATACTTCAGGTAAAGCCCCGAAAGGATTCAGGATATAATCAGATCCTGGAGTCCGGTATCCTGGAGGGAAGCGGGAAATGGAGTTTTTATCTGGAGCGTTTCAGCATGGATGGTGAATTGCTTGCCAGATCGCAGAGAATTGTGTTTGATTACGCAGTGGATGAGACACCGCCTGATGGAAGGATTTTTTTGAACGGCAGAGAGCGCCGTAAAATCATTACTGATAAAATATGTATCTGCAGTACAAAGAATGTGAAGGACGATTTTTCAGAAAAGGTGAAAATTCAGTGGTATATTTCAAGGGAAAAAATGGATTTGGAGGATTTTGCTGCCGATAAAGCAATCTGGACGGAGGCGGACAGTATTCAGCTTACGGAGGAAGGGCATTGGTATCCTTATGTGCGGCTGCGCGATCAGACAGGAAATACAGTGTGCAAATCTGCAGGAGAGGTGATCATCGACCGCACACCACCGAGATTTTCCATAGAAGGAGCAGCAGATAATGGAATCCTGGGAGCAGATTTTAAGATAAGCGTTTTTGTAGAGGATGAAAATGCAAATATGGAAAGGAGCGGCCTGAGACTTTACAGGAAGGTTTTGGAAAAGAATAAGACCGGGCAGGATAGTGCGATAAAAAGAGAGGTGGTGTCAGAAAAAAGAATCTTTCTGCCAGTACGAAAAGAGAACAATATTTTAAAAATAAGCGCAGATACAGTTTCAGAGGAAAACTTGTCAGACGGATGGTATATTCTGAAACTCTCAGCGGTGGATCTGGCGGGAAATTGCGGGGAGAAGGAAATAAGCTTTTCCATAAATCAAAGGGGACCCAGGATTTCGATTAATTCCGATACGGAAAAATTTTTGTCAAAGAGCTGCGTAAGAGAGGGGCAGGACATTACCTTTTTGGTACGTGATGTAAATAAGATTAAGAACTGCAGGATTGTGAGCATCTGCGATGGAGATTTTTCAGTATTAGATACCCAAAAAGACTGCTGTACGAGCAGCCGGATTTTCGCGGATGGAACATGGGAATATCAATATGTAATACCTGGAAGTTATTTTGAAAAAGAAGGTACATACCATATTGTACTGTCTGTCAGAGATGAGGCAGGTAATGAAGCCGGAAGTGACAGCCAAAAGCCGGAAATGGGATTTACAATTGATCGGACTGCACCGGTCTGTCTGATCTATCCTTTAAAGCAGAGAAAAGATAAAATTAAAATTTCCGTGGAGTGCGAGGACAATTATCGTTTTTTCAGACTGCATATATATAGAAATGAAATGTTGGAAAAAGAAACAGAGAACGAAAAATATGAGATAGAACTTTCTTTTGCAGAAGAAACAAAATGGCGGCTGGAAGCTTATGATACAGCCGGAAACAGAGAAGTAAGATATATCTCAAGAGAAGAGCTTGAAAAAGAGCTGGAACGAAAAGAGCTTTTGCCGGAAAATGCAGGTGCAGAGAAAATGACAGAGTTAATTCCAAAAGAAAGCAGTAAAAGCTTGGATGGAGAGGAGAAAGAAAGCGGGAATGCCGCAAAAGACGTTGAAACCGATAAGGAGCGTACAAAAACGATAAAGGAAGTTTGTGATATGAGAAGATGGAAAGTATATTTGGCAGTAAGTGCTTTTCTGGCAGGCCTGATAGTATTGCCAATCCTCTGCAAAAAGAAGAAGGATTAAAATAGTCCATAAGATAGTCATACTGCCTGCGCCTGATTGTACCATGCAAAATCCTCTCAATGGCAACTGCCAAAAAGTGATTGTGCAGAAACGGAAAGTGTGCTATGATGTTTCCATTCGTAAGAGGTGAGCGTATGAGATACAAAATCATAGATGTATTGTTTCCAATACTGATACATTTTCTGGCACTTCAGTGTACCTCACTGCTGGGTGGGCTGGATGCGGCATTTCGCACTATGCTGGCTTCTATGGTGACAATACCGGTATTTTATGTGTGGTATCGGGAAGATAAGAGGATTTGGAATAAAAATATAAGAAAAATTACCTGGTATGCAGTTTTTGGGACGGTTATTGCAGCGGCAGTATTGAATTATCTGCTTAGCAGTATGATATCCATCTTTGCTGTTGAACGGGGGATTTCTAATCAGGCGCAGGAAGAGCTGCTTTCCGGCAGACTCGTGTTTCAGATACTTGGCATGGGTATTATGGTTCCGGTGACGGAAGAGCTTTTGTTTCGGGGGCTGGTTTATCGGAAACTAGAGCGGTATATGCCTGCCGCCGCTGCAGTGATTTTGGGAGCAGCATTGTTTGCGGTATATCATGGAAATATCATACAGTTTTTGTTTGCCTTTCCGATGGGGGTTATTTTAAATCTTCTTTACCGGTATTATGGGAGTCTGAAAATGCCGATACTTTTTCACATGTCATCGAATCTGGCGGCAATTATGCTGGAACTGGCGTGCAGGACGTGACAGGCTTTTTTAATCTGTGAATGTGATAGTTGCCGTTTTTTTTGCTGTCGTGTATCGGACGGGAGCGGAGCTGTCAATAGAAGAAGTGGAAGCTTAGAAAAGAAAATAGATGGAAAAGGCTGAAATTTAAGATATATTACGGATAAAATAAGTTAAAGATTGAAAATTTTATAAAAAATTGTCCATTATCAAATTATCTGACAATTTAGCGAAAAAAAGTTCTTTACAGATGAGGAAAAAGGGTGTATAGTAAAGCAAGCTTTTGAAAAAATTGAAGAAAGGAAAAGACGTATGAGTACAGCAAAATTGAACGAATCCGTTCGGACTCCTGGGCTGTATCAGCCGGAATTTGAACACGATAACTGTGGTATAGGAGCAGTTGTGAACATTAAGGGTATCAAATCTCACGGGACCGTCGAGAACGCACTTAAAATAGTAGAAAATCTTGAACATAGAGCTGGCAAAGATGCCGAAGGAAAAACAGGTGATGGTGTAGGAATCATGCTTCAGATTTCACACAAATTCTTCTCCAAAGCCTGTCAGTCCCTCGGCATCTTTTTAGGTTCCGAGAGAGAGTACGGAATCGGTATGTTTTTCTTTCCGCAGGATGAGCTGAAGAAAAATCAGGCAAAAAAGATGTTTGAAATCATCGTGAAAAAAGAGGGACTGGAGTTTCTTGGATGGAGAGAAGTTCCGGTAGCGCCGGAAGTCCTCGGACATAAGGCGCTGGAATGTATGCCATGTATTATGCAGGGTTTTGTGGCAAAACCAAAACATCTGGCAAAGGGTATTGATTTTGACAGACGTTTGTATGTTGTTCGCCGTGTGTTTGAGCAGAGTAATGACAACTCTTATGTAGTGTCGCTCTCCAGCAGAACGATTGTATATAAAGGTATGTTCCTGGTTGGGCAGTTGAGAACGTTTTTTGCTGATCTGCAGAATCCGGATTATGAGTCAGCTATCGCAATCGTGCACTCACGTTTCAGCACAAACACGAATCCGAGCTGGGAGCGTGCGCATCCGAACCGCTTTATCGTACATAATGGAGAGATCAACACCATCCGCGGCAATGCGGATAAGATGCTGGCCCGTGAGGAGACCATGTTCTCAGATCATTTCAAGGGTGAGCTGCATAAAGTTCTGCCGGTTGTCAACACAGCAGGTTCTGATTCGGCTATGCTGGATAATACCCTGGAGTTTCTGGTGATGAGCGGCATGGATCTTCCGCTGGCAGTTATGATTACCATACCGGAGCCATGGGCAAATAATAAAACAATGAGTCAGAGTAAAAAGGATTTCTACCAGTATCATGCGACAATGATGGAGCCGTGGGATGGTCCCGCATCTATCTTGTTCAGCGACGGTGATCTGGTGGGTGCGGTACTCGATCGAAATGGTCTGCGTCCTTCCCGTTATTATATTACTGAAAGCGGTTATCTGATTCTGTCCTCAGAGGTCGGTGTTTTAGATATTGATCCTACGGAGATTGTGCTGAAGGAGAGACTGCATCCTGGTAAGATGCTTCTGGTGGATACGATAAAGGGCAGAGTGATTGATGACGATGAGCTGAAGGAAAGCTATGCAGGAAAGCAGCCGTACGGCGAGTGGCTTGACCGTTATCTGGTGAATCTTTCTGATCTGAAGATTCCGAACAAGCGCGTGGAAGAGTACAGCGATGAGGAGCGCGCAAAGCTGCAGAAGGCATTTGGTTATGCTTACGAGGAATACCGTACCTCAATATTAAATATGGCAAAGAATGGTTCGGAAGGCATTGCATCCATGGGTATCGATACGCCTCTGGCAGTGCTGTCCGACAGTCATGTGCCGCTGTTCAGCTATTTTAAACAGCTTTTTGCGCAGGTTACGAATCCGCCTATTGATGCTATCCGTGAGAAGGTTGTAACCTCCACCACAGTTTACATCGGTGAGGATGGAAATCTGCTGCAGGAGGAAGCGAAGAACTGTCAGGTACTGAAAATCGACAATCCGATTCTGACAAACACGGATATGCTGAAAATCAAAAATCTGAATGTGGAAGGCTTCAAGGTTGCCGAGGTACCCATTACTTACTATAAAAATACCAGTCTGGAAAAGGCGATTGAATATTTGTTTGTGGAAGTAGACAGAGCACATAGAGAGGGTGCAAATATTCTGATTCTGACAGACAGAGGTGTGGATGAAAATCGTGTTCCGATTCCATCATTGCTGGCAGTTTCTGCAGTGCATCAGCATTTGGTAAAGACGAAAAAGAGAACCTCTCTTGCCATTGTGCTGGAATCCGGTGAGCCGAGAGAGGTGCATGATTTTGCTACTCTGCTGGGTTACGGTGCAAGTGCGATTAATCCATATCTGGCCCTTGACACAATCCATCAGTTGATTGAGAGCAAAATGCTGGATAAGGATTATTATGCGGCAGTGGATGATTACAATAAGGCGGTACTGAGCGGTATCGTAAAGATTGCATCCAAGATGGGTATTTCCACAATACAGTCATATCAGGGGTCTCAGATTTTTGAGGCGATCGGTATAGACAAAGATGTGATTGATAAATATTTTACCAATACAGTAAGCCGCGTAGGCGGCATCACTATGGAGGACATTGCAGAGGAGACTGACAAACTGCATTCTGCTGCATTTGATCCTCTGGGACTTGAGGTGGATGAGACGCTCTACAGCATCGGACGCCACAAAATGCGCAGCGCAGGTGAGCATCACCGTTATAATCCGCAGACTATCCACCTGCTTCAGCAGTCCACCTGGAGAGGTGATTATAATCTGTTTAAACAGTACACAGATCTGGTGGATAAAGAAGATACCGGTTATCTGCGCAGCCTGATGGATTTTAATTATCCGGAAAAAGGCATACCGATTGAAGAAGTGGAGAGCGTGGAGTCTATTGTGAAGAGATTTAAGACGGGCGCTATGTCCTACGGTTCCATCTCACAGGAAGCTCACGAGACACTTGCCATTGCCATGAACCGTCTGCATGGAAAGTCAAACAGTGGTGAGGGCGGTGAGGATCTGGAGCGTATGATTGTGACAGATCCGAATAAAAACCGTTGTTCTGCAATTAAACAGGTGGCATCGGGACGTTTTGGTGTTACTTCGAAGTATCTGGTAAGTGCACAGGAAATCCAGATTAAGATGGCACAGGGTGCAAAACCGGGTGAGGGCGGACATCTGCCGGGAGGAAAGGTTTATCCGTGGATTGCTAAGACAAGACATTCTACACCTGGTGTGAGTCTGATATCACCGCCGCCGCATCACGACATTTACTCTATCGAGGATTTGGCGCAGTTGATTTATGATTTAAAGAATGCAAATAAAAATGCAAGAATTTCTGTAAAACTGGTATCTGAAGCGGGTGTTGGAACAGTCGCAGCCGGTGTTGCGAAGGCTGGTGCACAGGTTATACTGATTTCAGGCTACGATGGCGGCACTGGCGCAGCTCCGAGAAGTTCTATTCACAATGCAGGACTTCCATGGGAGCTTGGCCTTGCAGAGACACATCAGACTTTGATTATGAATGGTCTGAGAAATAAAGTCCGCATTGAGACGGATGGTAAGCTGATGAGCGGCCGTGATGTTGCGATTGCAGCATTACTGGGTGCAGAGGAATTTGGTTTTGCAACTGCTCCGCTGATCACTATGGGCTGCGTAATGATGCGTGTCTGCAACCTGGATACCTGCCCTGTAGGTGTGGCAACACAGAATCCGGAGCTGCGCAAGAGATTTCGAGGCAAACCGGAATATGTGGAGAATTTCATGCGTTTTATTGCACAGGAGCTGCGTGAATATATGGCAAAGCTTGGTTTTCGCACAGTGGATGAGATGGTTGGCCACAGTGAGATGCTGAAGAAGAAAGAACAGTCATCCAAAGCGCATGCTTCGAAAATAGATTTAAGTCGTATTCTGGAAAATCCGTATGCTGGTACCGGCATGAAGGTGACCTTTGATCCGGCGCAGGTATATGATTTCCAGCTTGAAAAAACGGCGGATGAGACTGTACTGATGAAGAAACTGAAATCCTCTCTGGACCGCAAGCAGAAGAGAAGCATTGAAGTGGATGTCAGCAATACGGACCGTGCTTTTGGCACTCAGTTTGGCGCTGAGATTACGAGACGCTATGGTGATACCCTGGAGAAAGATACCTACACAGTAAAATGTAAGGGCGCCGGCGGACAGAGCTTCGGAGCATTTATCCCGAAGGGGCTGACTCTGGAGCTGGTGGGTGACAGTAATGACTACTTTGGAAAAGGCCTTTCCGGAGGAAAGCTGATAGTATATCCGCCTACAGGAGTAAAATTTAAAGAAGATGAAAACATCATTATAGGAAACGTTGCGCTGTATGGCGCCACAAGCGGCGAGGCTTATATTAATGGTGTGGCCGGCGAGCGTTTCTGTGTCAGAAACTCAGGAGCAAAAGCTGTGGTAGAGGGTGTTGGAGATCACGGCTGTGAATACATGACGGGCGGACGTGTTGCGATTATCGGTAAGGTTGGAAAGAACTTTGCAGCAGGTATGAGCGGCGGTGTTGCCTATGTGCTGGACGAAGACAACGATCTGTACACAAAGGTTAACAAGCAGATGGTTTCTGTGGATAAGCTTGGCAACAAGTACGATGTACAGGAACTCAAGGACATGATTGCTGAGCACACGGCCTATACCAATTCTGCAAAAGGAAAAGAGATACTGAATCATTTTGAAGAATATCTGCCGAAATTCAAAAAGATCATTCCGCATGACTACAACCGCATGATGATGGCGATTGTTCAGATGGAAGAGAAGGGTCTGAGCAGCGAACAGGCGCAGATAGAAGCATTTTACGCAAATAAAGGAAGATAGGAGGGACAGAAATGGGAAAACCAACAGGATTTTTAGACTACGCAAGACAGGTCAGTGAAGAAATAGCACCGCTTGCGCGTATCAAAAATTTTAATGAATTTCATATCCCTCTGCCGCTGGAAAAACAGCAGCTTCAGGGAGCCCGCTGCATGGCGTGCGGCGTTCCATTCTGCCAGTATGGGCAGATCATCAACGGTATGGCTTCAGGATGCCCGTTAAATAATCTTTGTCCGGAATGGAATGATCTTGTATATACAGGAAACTGGGAGCAGGCTTACAGCCGCCTGATGAAAACCCATTGTTTTCCGGAGTTTACATCAAGAGTGTGTCCGGCACTTTGCGAGGCAGCATGTACCTGTAACTTAAACGGAGATCCGGTTTCCACGAAAGAAAATGAGAGAGCGATTATTGAGAATGCTTTTGAAAAAGGACTTGTGAAGCCGGAGGTTCCCAAGGTACGCACTGGCAAGAAGGTGGCAGTGATAGGAAGCGGTCCGTCCGGATTGGCTGCAGCTATGCAGTTAAACCGCCGCGGCCACCAGGTTACTGTATTTGAGCGAAACGACCGGATAGGCGGACTGCTGCGCTATGGTATTCCGAATATGAAGCTGGAAAAGCATGTCATTGACCGCCGTGTGAAACTGATGGAAGAAGAAGGCGTTGTATTTAAAACCAATGTAAATGTAGGTGTAGATATAAAAGCATCCAAGCTTTTGAAGGAATTTGACCGTGTAGTACTCTGCTGCGGCGCTTCCAATCCAAGAGATATCAAGGTGCCGGGGCGGGAAGCAGAAGGTATCTATTTTGCCGTAGATTTTCTGAAAGGTGTGACAAAGAGTCTGTTGGATTCGAATCTGGCAGATCAGAAATTTGTAGCCTGCAAGGATAAAAAGGTTATGGTTATCGGCGGCGGTGATACTGGAAATGACTGTGTGGGAACATCGATCCGTCTGGGCGCGGCATCCGTGCTGCAGCTTGAGATGATGCCGAAGGCTCCGGATGAGAGAACACCTGGCAATCCGTGGCCGGAATGGCCGAGAGTCTGCAAGACGGATTACGGTCAGCAGGAGGCGATTGCAGTATTTGGTCATGATCCTCGCATTTATCAGACGACAGTGAAGGAATTTATCGCAGACGATAAGGGCAAACTCTGCAAAGCAGTATTGGTAAAACTTCAGAGCCAGAAGGATGAGAAGACAGGGCGCATGATGATGGTGCCGGTCGAAGGCAGCGAGTGGACGGTAGAGGTCGATGTCGTGCTGATTGCAGCAGGCTTCCTCGGTTCTCAGAAATATGTGACGGATGCGTTTAAAGTGGACCTGACACCGCGTACAAATGTGGCAACGGAGCCTGACAAGTATCAGACATCTGTGAAAAATGTGTTTACCGCAGGCGATATGCACAGAGGACAGTCACTCGTAGTGTGGGCAATCCATGAGGGAAGAGAAGTCGCGAAAGCGGTAGATGAGTCACTGATGGGATATACAAATCTTCCGTAAAAGGAAATCCGGACGGAATAACTGACGGATGCCGGATTTTCGTGAGGTACCGATATATTCAGAAAGTGACGACAGAGCAGGAGACGGATATGGAGAAGTATCCGCCTCCTGCGTTTTTGTTGCCAGGCATCCAAAGGAAGCTGCCGGCGGCAGGTTCTGCAGGTCTGCCGCAATCGGCAGCAGGAAAAGCCAAGAGAGGCATCGCGGCGCTATGGTGCATATATGAAGAAATATTGCTGTGCAAAAGATGTCATTTTTCCTCCGGCAATTCCAGCATAACGCTTGTCATGTACCAGCCGTTTTTTGCTTCTTTCGTAAAAATCCCATTGTATTTTTGTACGATATCTTTGACAATCTGCCGCCCGAGTCCGTGGTTTTGCCTGTCCTGTTTTGTAGTTTTGACAGTCAGAGGATTTTCCTGCATTTGTGTATTGATTTTGTTTTTAACAGTCAGTGAGAGATAGCTTTTGACCATTTTCATTTCTATAAAGATCTGGGGATCCGTTATTTTCCGGGAAGCCTCGATGGCGTTGTCCAGAAGATTTGCGACCAGAGAGCAGAGGAGATGATCGGGAATATTCAGATGGCGGGGAAGAGTGATTTTGATGTCCATAGGGATGTTCAGTTTTTGTACTGTCGCACATTTGATATTGACGACCTGATTGACGATTTCATTTCCTGTTTCAATTTGCGTATCTTTGGCATAGATATCCTTTGCAAGTGTGTAAAAATATTCCTTTAAACTATCATATTTACCTTGACTCAGAAGCCGGTCCATACAGGCGAAATGATTTTTGGTGTCATGCCGCAGGTGATGGTATACTTCTACAATGTCATTTAGTTCTGTCATGTGTTGATTTTGGTAATTTATTTGCTGGTTCATAAGCTGAAGCCGGATTCTGTTGGCATATTCTGTAGTACCCTGCCAGATCATAAAATAAATCAGAAGTTCGATCAGAAGGGCGGAAGTTCCAACATAAAAAATAATTTGAATGAGATCCGTATAATAATTTTTCAGCAACGTGAAGGAAAAAATATTCAGCAGCGGAGCTGCGATCATGGTCAAATAATAGGAAGAGGGATAATTCTGCTGGGCGTCCGGCTTGAAATGGACAAGAAACAGTGTGAGGAGAGCGAGAAAAATGGCGCTGCCCAGAGTGTCATTATATTGCTGCAGGAAAAAGAGCGCATGTTCAGGCAGAAATGGTGCAAGGAACTGCTGCAGCATGCTTAAAGGGAAACGCCGCAATGTAATTATGGACACATAGATAAGCGGCATGAAAATCTTGAATACAGGTTTCCCGGTACAAAAAAGAAAACTATATAAAATAAACATGGAGCAATGGAGCAGCACATAAATATGAAAGGAATCGCCGATCATGGCAGTGATGGAATATTCCTCTGTAAGAAGCAATACGGCATGTACCGCGGGAAAAATACATGTGCACAGCCGGCAGGCACGAAAAGTCTTAAGCGTTAAAACCTTGATCAGCAAAAAATATCCGAGAAGGATTTCGCAGAGCAGAGAGATGATATTAAGGATTGTGAAAAATGAATTTTGAAGCGTCATAATGTTAATCTCCTGAAATTTGCTTTAATTTCTTCCAGACGGTAGCGGCTGACTGGAAGCTGTGTTTTGTCGTCCAGTACAATGTAGGTGGATTGAATGCTTTTAATGTAGCGGTAATTTACAAGATAGCTCTTGTGGATACGGATAAATCCATGGGGAAGGAGCTGCTTTTCAATATCCGACATTTTAAAACGTATGGCTTCTGTGTGAGTCTCATCTTTTAACGCAAGGGATACATATTTGTCAATGCTATGGACGTAGATTATATCTGAGATCCGATAGCGGTACATGGACGAGCGATTTTCAAAAGTAATAAAATCACTCTCCGACTCTGAACGATAATCGGCGAGAATATCCAGAATACAGGATTCGATGCGGGCATGAAATTCATCCTTTGGAATAAAGCGGAAGGGTCTGGCCTGCAGAGAATCGTAAACACATTCTCTGTGAATCGACACATAGATAAGATAGCAGTCGGTATCTGTTTCGCGAATTTTTTTGCCTAAAGCAAGTCCGTTGATCAGCGGCATATCAATGTCCAAAAAATAAATATTCCATTGCTTGTCACTATAAAGTGCAGCGAGAAGTTTGCCGCTGTCTGTGAACAAGTCGATCTGATATTCAATGCCTTCTTTTTCAAAGATTTGTTTGATTTGCTCATAGTAATACTCTGCAGTGATATATTCATCGTCACATATGGCGATTTTTAACATAAATTTCTCATCTCTTTCCGTAAAAAAATCTATTTTTATTATAGTAGACTTTGAAAATGATGTCAATTTGTCGAATGCTTTTTCACCATATACGACATTTCAATGCCATTCACGCCTATATTTGCCATATGCGACATGCACGTTGAATGTGAAAATTCTGTGTGTTAAAGTAAAAGCATCGAAAAGTACTTTTTGTGGGAAGAAAATGTAAAGTTTAAAGATCAGTTGAAAAGTCAGCCGGGGACAGAAAAGTAAGGGACGAGCAGGAGATGCTGTCCCCGGGATATGGAGGTAAGGATGAGAAAACGTGTTACGGCAATGGCAATGGCGGTTATTATGGCGGCAGCCAGCTTTAATGCAGGCAGCATCAGTAATATTGTCTATGCTGCAGAGCAGGGTGAAGAAGTTCATTTTCCGGATGTATATACCAGTGATCTGGTTCAGCCGATAGATAATGCGGCTGCAGTCAGTGAGAAAGTGGAAGCTTTGATTAAATCAATGACTACAGAGGAGAAGTATACATTTCTGGGAGGAAACGGAACAGGTGATAAAGAAGGAAATGCCGGATATTTAAAAGGAGTGCCAAGACTGGGCGTGCCGATGATCAAGATGTATGACGGGCCTGCAGGTCTGCTTTATACGCGTGATACGACAAACCCGCCGCAGGAGCAGATGCTGGCTGCGACCTGGGATGAAAAAATGGCGCAGATGTACGGCGAAGCCGTTGGAAACGAGAATCAGGCAATCGGCGGATGTATGATGCTGAGCGCACAGCTCGACATTCAGAGAACTCCGCAGTTTGGAAGAACGAAGGACCAGATGGGTGAAGATCCGTATTTGCTGTCCAGTCTTGCAGATGATTTGGTAAATGGAATGCAGCAGAATGGAGGTATCGCAGTTCTGAAGCATTATGCAGCATTCGCGCAGAATGCGACGCCCGGAACCAATACGAACGTAGAGGTTTCAGAGCAGGCGCTGCATGAAACCTATCTGGCGGGCTTTGAATCAGCAATCAAAGATGGCGATGCGCTTGGGGTTATGTCTTCCTATAATAAATTGTCAGGGGTCTGGGCTTCCGCAAGCACCTATCTTCAGGAGGATGTCCTGCGCGATATGTGGGGGTATGAAGGCTTTACCGTTACAGACTGGGGCGGAAATCACGAATACACGCTGGATAAGGGAACAGATATCGAGATGCCTTCTTTGAACAACAACAGCCAGGCAAATACGCAGGCTAAGGTTGAGAGCGGAGAGATGACGCAGGAACAGGCGGATGAGCTGGTAGATAAAAGTGTAAGGCGTATCCTGACATCTTATGGAAAGGGAGGCTATTTAACCCTGGTCCAGGTAGATGAAAATGGCTATGCAAAAGAAGAGAAAGACCGCACAGAGCCGATTCAACCGGGTACAGACAACGAAGCGCTGGCAAGTCTCTATGAGGAAAGCAATTCTGCGGCACAGAAGGTGGCGGAAGAAGGAGGAGTTCTTCTGAAGAATGAAAATGATACGCTTCCGCTGAATACTGACGGTGATCATACGGTTGCAGTAGTCGGTGTAAATGGAATGACACTGATTCCGGGTATCGGCGGCGAACGCTCTTACGGCTCGATTAAGGCGATGACCAGTCCGTATGAGGCGCTCTGCGATATCGTAGGCGAAGATAAGGTGGAAGGCCAGGTTTACAATGACATGGTGGGAACTATTATTCCGGCTGAAAATTTATATACAACGATAGACGGTGACGAGCATGGCGCAGTGCGTACGTATGGAACCGGAAAATCGGAGGAGTCGGGCGGCAATTATCAGGGACAGTTTGTGAGCAACAGCGTACCTGAGACGAAGATGGAAGGCCATGAAATCGGGGAGTACTGCACAACAGACGCTGTGATTGACTTCAATACCGGAACTAAGACTTATATTAATTCTGAGAACGGTACTGCATTTGATTATACGACAAATCCCGCTTATACCTGGACAACCTATGTGGAAGCTCCGGAGGATGGTGAATACAGCATTATTTTCCAGAGCATAGGAGGAAAAGCTGCAATGGCGATTTATGAGATCGCTGAGGATGGAACGGAGAAACAGATAGGTTCCGGTTCCGGCGCAAGTGTAAATCAGGGAACACAGTGGTACAGCGGCGTGATCCCGTCAGAGACCGGTGAAAATCTCTCCACAGTGAATGTAACGCTGGAAAAGGGAAAACGCTATAAAGTCGGCGTTGCATCTGAGAATGCAGGGGCTGTGGATGGCAAGGATATGCAGGTAGGACTTGCATGGGTGACGCCGTCTCAGAAGCAGGCAAATATAGATAATGCGATCAATGCAGCAAAAAATAATGATACCGTTGTTATTTTCGCGTATGCGCAGGTAAGTGATCCGGCGGACACCAGAGAGGCTACGACGTTGAAGCTCAATGCTTATCAGCAGAATATGATTTTGGACGTAGCCAAAGCAGCGCATGAGAATGGGAACAAAGTTGCGGTTGTTTTGAATAATGATTCCGCGGTGGTTATGGAAGACTGGATTGATGAGGCGGACGCTATCCTCGAAATGTACTATCCGGGACAGAGAGGCGGGGTTGCGACAGCAGAGCTTCTGACGGGTGAAATAAATCCAAGCGGTAAGCTGGCATATACAATTCCGAAAAAAGATACGGATACAATTATTACCTGTTCGGATGAGGCGTGGGACAGATATGAGAAGGAAGACGAGACAGAAGATGTTCCACAGGCGCAGGCGGAAGATGAAGAACCGGGCTTTCCGGGCGGTTTTCCGGGAGGCTTCCCTGGATTCGGAGGAAAGGCTAACACCACATATTTTGATGAAGGCATTAATACCGGCTATAAGTGGTATGATGAGAACGGGATCGAGCCGCAGTTTGATTTTGGATACGGACTTTCCTATACTACATTTGAGTACGGAGATATGAATGTTGTACGCAGCAATGCCGAGGGCGAAAATGCAGGCTATGACGTAACCTTTACGGTGACAAATACAGGTGATGTTGCTGGCAGTGAGGTGGCTCAGGTTTATCTTGGAGAAGCTCAGGTTCCGGAAGGAATCCAGACCTCAAAATATGCTCTGGCAGGCTATGAAAAAATCAAAGATATCGAGCCGGGCGAGACAAGAACGGTGACGATTCACATTTCGGAGCGTTCACTGTCTTACTGGAATTCCAATCAGGAAGAATTGAATGTGAACAGCGATGGAACAAAGGATAAATGGACTGTGGCAGCAGGCGAGAGAACCATTTATGTGGGTTCCTCTTCAGACAATCTTCTGATGCAGACAAAAGTTGATGTAGAAGAGGGCGATATTGAGATGGTGACGTCAGGACTTAACCGCATGATAGCGCTGATTGAAAGCCTGGATGCCTCGGAATATACAGAGGAAAGCTGGATGGCTGCAGCAAATGCGCTGGCGGCGGCAAAAGAGGTGCAGGCGGATAAGAACGCGGCGCAGGCGGATGTGGATGCAGCTCAGAAAGCACTCGTGGCGGCATTTGGGAAGCTGGAGTACGGTGTACAGAAGCTTCATCTGGAAACAGCAATCAAAGCGTCAAATTCTATTCTGGAGCTTGCAGGCAATTATGTGAACGATGCGCAGGCACTTAAAGCAGCGGTGGCCAAAGGAGAAAAAGTGCTTGCAGATAAAGCTTCGACGCAGGAAGAAGCGGACAATGCAACGTACGCGATTTTGGAAGAGCTGTCTAAGCTGGCGGAAAAAGCGGATATCCGTTCTCTTCAGAGCCTGATTGATACGGCAAAGGACCTGCTGAACGGCAGATATACAGACAGCAGCCTGAAGGCGCTTAAGGATGCAATTGCAAAGGCGGAAAACGTGATAAGCAGTCAGGACAGAAGTGACAGTGATATTGCCAATGCATATTCAGGGATTATCGATGCGATTGTGAATCTTGAGATGAAAGGCAACAAAGCGGCGCTGGAGGCAATGATCACAAAAGCGGAAGAAATTTTGGAGGATAAAGACGCATATGTAGCATCTACCGTCAATGGTTTGTCAGCAGTTTTGGAAAATGCAAAAGCGGTATACGAAAATGATAATGCGGCACAGAGTACCGTAGATAAAATGGTAGAAACGCTGACTTTGAAGGCGGCGGCCGCACGGCTGATAGGTGACGTAGATGGTGACGGAACCGTGAGCACCAGCGACAGCGCGGTACTTCTTCAGTATGCGGCAGAATTGAGCGAGCTTTCAGAAGATGATGCAGAGAGCGCAGATGTGAACGGCGATGGCGTTGCAGACACAGGTGATGCGGCTTTCATTCTTCAGTATGCGGCAGAGAAAATCAGCGCATTCTAAAACATAAATAAGCAGCAAGGGCTGCGGCACGAAATATTTCGTGCCGCGGTCTTTTTGTTGCCAGGCATCCAAAGGAAGCTGCCGGTGGCAGGTTCTGTGGGTGCCTTTTTTGAATAGATAAATAAACAGTATATAACAGTTGACAACACACATCAACTGTTATATACTGTTTACATCC
>ERZ809224.1318-NODE-1318-length-18445-cov-5.375313_pt1 | contig 18445 bp, 19 predicted proteins | sample MGYA00520513_ERZ809224 | MGnify/ENA primary metagenome ERZ809224 (study PRJEB31576, sample SAMEA3212658) | Homo sapiens | biome: human-gut; feature: human gut; material: fecal | place: Sweden | collected 2012 ... | reverse complement strand
ACCTTCCTTTGCAAGCTGAGCAAGTTTCTTTGCATCTTCCTCTGAAAAATATTTTGCATACGCTCTGGCGATAGCCGGTGTTATATCCGGACGGAGCACCAGCGTGTTTCCTTCTCTGTCAAAAAATTTATAAAGATCCCTGGAAGGAATCGTGCCGACCTCCCTGCTGAATACATCGAAATACTCAAATGTCGGCGTCTCAATGTCGCGGTATCCATAACTCTCTATCACCCGATGAAGCTTCTCCTGAAGCGCTTTTTTTCTGGCGTACTCTCCGCTGTAAATATCACGCACACCCTCCGGTGTGTGCAGCAGTCTCTGTTCCATAGTCTCCTCCATTCCTTTTCCGTCACAATTTCTTATCTCTGCAAATCCGTACAGGACTTCAGGCCCTGTTAAGCTTACGAATTTCTCCTTTTGCTTTATCATTTTAACGTATTATCGTGCTATCAAGTAAAATTTGAGCAACAAATATTATATGCGCAATTTACACTACTGTCAATCCCTGGCATCCAAATCCTTCTGAAGTACTTCAAGATAAGGAACAAAAACCCCGTGCCCCGCCTCTATCTGATAGGACAAGTCTGTCTCCTCAAACCGAAAGCTTTTCCTTCCCCCGTCTTCTGCCCTTTTCCAGAATTTCATCATATCACGAAACGGCAGATAAAGCATCACATTTCTTCCGGTGTAATAGATAATCAGAAACGCAATTCCTCCCTGCCGCTCAAATTCCTGCATAAAAGCTACCTGATGGGGATGGATGTTCTGCATGGCAAATGTGTCTGCAGCGCACTCCTTGGCATCGAAACACACGGGAATCCCCTGTACAACACCAATATAATCTACTGTGCTTTTCTGCTCAAAATAAGCCAGCGTGATATGGCGGTTCTCCTTGTCGATCTTAATCGGTGTGATCGGCGTAGGCACCTTCTGAATCAGTGCAAGCCCTTTTTCACGATACTGCTCATTTGTCCGATTGATGAGATCCTCAAGCGCCGATCCTCTCAATCCACGGGAATTCCATGTCGCCATCCGCCAAGCCTCCTCTCCTTTGCAATTTTAAGAAAAAGCTCCGGCACGGGCGCGTAAAAGCATTGTTCACTCATATCCGCGAACTCGCCGGTAAGCCTGGGCATCTCCAGTCGGTAAGCGTGCAGCAATTGTCCGTGCAGACCGTACTCTTTCTCCAGCGCCTTGTTTAAATTTGCATCCCCGTATTTAGCGTCGCCAAAAAGCGGGTGGCCCGCAAATGCCAGATGCGCTCTTATCTGGTGAGTCCGGCCTGTCAAAAGCTCCACCTCAAGGAGAGTTTCCTTTCCATTGTCCGCAATAGGACGGTATCTGGTGTGAATTTGCTTCGCATCTGCCCTCTGTTCCCTGCAAATATGGACCTGATTCGTCTTCTCATCCTTTAAAAGCCAGCCGCGAAGCTCCTGCCTCTCCTTCACCACACCCTTTACCACGCACAGGTAAAATTTATGTACTGTCCTGTTTTTAAAAAGCTCCGACAAAGTCTGAAGTCCCAGCAAAGTTTTCCCTGCCGCCAAAATACCGCTTGTGTTGCGGTCCAGACGGTTGCAGACGGATGGACGGAAGGTTTTCAGCATTTCCTCCGTGATCTGCCCGGTCTCCAGAAGATGAGAAATTACATATTCCACCATGGAAATATCTTTTTTGTCTGCGCGCTGAGAAAGAACTCCGCAGGGCTTATTTAACAGCATCACATGTCGGTTTTCATACAAAATGTCCAATTTTTTGTCTGTGCGCACAGTTTTTTTCTGAGATTGGAAGCCTGCAATTGTTTCCTCGGCCAAAAACATTTTTATCACATCACCCTGTACCAGCTTCTCGTTTCCGGCAGCTTTTTTGCTGTTAAGCGTAATATTTTTTTTGCGCAGCATTTTATAAAAAAAGCTTTTCGGCGCCTGGTCCATGTATTTTGCCAGAAGCTTGTCCAGCCTCTGACCCGCCTCATTTTCCGATACCGTAAACTGCCTCATCCAAATCTCCTTCCAATTCCTCTTACAATGCAATTGCTTTCAGTACATCACAGATATACTCCGCTTTTTTCCCCTGGCCTTTAACATCCTCGCTGTTCTTTTTATTCATCAGTTTTACCTGCTCCAAAAACCGTTTCTCATCGCGAAACAGTTTCACACCTGTAGATTTGCAGCCGTTTTTTCTGAGAATCTCGCGAATATGATTTTCTCCAAACGAGATATCCGATTTTTCGCTGCTCACATAGCCAATAGCCTGAGTGTCACTCACTGCCATGCAGTCCACAGGAACCGTTTTCTGGTAAGCGGTAAATACCATATCGTAAAGTACTGTCACATCGCCTTTTGCATTTTCAAGCTTTGTATGCAGCTCCCTGGATGCTTGTTTCTGCATGAGCATCATAATCATTCCCGTTGCGCTGCGGGATGCCGGAAGACACCCCATAATCGCAACAAAAGTAAACATATTCAGCCTGGTCTTTGTGATGACAAGCCCTGTAATAAAGATCGTGATCGGTATAGCAAACATTACCGCTGTTATCAGGGAACGTTTTATTTTCTGTGAGTGAATATATCCGTACTCTCCTTTTTCTTTTGTCATACTTTCCTCCGTTCTTTCGTCATATACTCCGCGCCCGCTTTTCCAGACATCGCATAACATCTATAATCAGCTCATGCGGCAGAATTTTACATGCTGCAAACAAAAGCTTCATATTCCTTCCGTAAATTGACAGTTCCCTTCCGCAGGCCGCATCCCGAATGGCCTTCTCCACCACTGGGGCCGCATCTGCCATCGAAGACTTTTTGTAATCCGGCATTTTCCGATATCGTTCTGCTCCGCGAAAAAACGGAGTATCCACAGGACCGGGACAGACGGCAGTCACCGTGATTCCCCGCTCCTTAAGTTCACTGCGCAGCGCCCTGGAAAAGCTCAGCACATAAGCCTTGGAGGCCGCATATACCGCAAAGCCATGCTGAGGTACAAAGGCCGCCGCGGAAGCCATCTGCACAATCCGGCTTCTCTGTTTCATGTAAGGCAGACAGAGATAAGTAACCGCCATCAATGCCTCACAATTCAGTCTTGTCGTCCCTCTCTGTGTGCCCAGAGGCAGCTCCTCAAATTGTCCGATCTGCCCTGTACCCGCTGCATTGACCAGAATCTTAATGGAAGGCGCTGCTTTCGTAAGCCTCTCACCCAGTTTTTCAAGATCGGCCCTCTTACGCAGATCCAGTCTCACCGGAACAATTTTTTCTCCAAACTCCGCCCGAAGACTGTCAAGCTTTCTTTTATTCCTTGCAATCACCCATATTTCATCCAGACACCTGTAATTTTCTGAAATCTGTCGTACAAATTCTCTTCCCATTCCGGAAGACGCACCTGTCACAATGGCTATTTTCATAATCTACCTCTTCTTTTTACTGTGTGTATTGCGTATGGTTTTCTTTTTCTTCACCGATTTATTAAAATTTCCCGCCTGTGCACACGGTTTTCTGCCATCCCTCGGTCTGATCAGACATTTCGGTCCAAATCCAATCAAATCGGTCCGATGCGCACGCTCCAGCGCTTCCTTCACCAGATCATAATTCTGAGGATTTCGGTATTGGATCAAAGCCCTCTGCATAGCCTTCTCATGGGGATTTTTCGGTACATAGACCGGCTCCATGGTGCGCGGGTCTACACCTGTATAATACATACAGGTGGAAATCGTAGAAGGTGTCGGATAAAAATCCTGCACCTGCTCCGGCATATAACCCAGATCACGCAGATACTCCGCCAGCTCCACGGCTTCCTTTAAAGAAGAACCCGGATGCGAAGACATCAGATACGGCACCAGAAACTGATTTTTTCCTGTCTCCCTGTTGATTCGCCTGTATTTTTCCACGAAGCTTAAATATACCGCATGTTCCGGCTTCCCCATCTTCTGCAGCACCTTGTCCGCCACATGTTCCGGAGCCACTTTAAGCTGACCGCTGATATGGTACTCCACGAGTTCCCTGAAAAACTGATCATCCTTATCCGCCATCAGATAATCGAAACGAATACCCGAGCGCACAAAAACCTTCTTAACCTGCGGAATTTTCCGAATCTTCCGCAGAAGTGTCAGATAATCCCTGTGGCTGACCTCCATATTTTTGCAGGGTTTTGGAAAAAGGCACTGCTTATTTGGGCAAACGCCCTTCTCAAGCTGCTTTTTGCAGGCCGGGTGACGAAAATTTGCCGTAGGCCCGCCCACATCGTGTATATAGCCTTTAAAATCTTTATCTTTTACCATCTGGTATGCTTCCTCAAGAATAGACTCATGACTCCTTGTCTGAATAATCCGCCCCTGATGGAAAGTCAATGCACAAAAGCTGCAGCCGCCAAAGCATCCCCTGTTGCTCACCAGGCTGAATTTCACCTCAGAAATAGCCGGAACACCGCCGGCTTCATCATAGCAGGGATGCCAGGTCCGCTTATACGGCAGCGCATAGACATCGTCCATCTCCGTCTGCGTGAGCGGCTTTGAAGGCGGATTCTGCACCACATACAAATGCTTACTGTACGGCTCCGCCAGACGCTTCCCGGAAAACGGATCCGTGTTGCAGTACTGCGTGTAGAAGCTTTTCGCGTAATTCCGTTTATCTTCTTTGAGTTCATCATAGGCGGGCAGTATCACGGCATCATAGACATTTTCCAGATCTCTCGTCTTATAGACCGTACCGTCGATAAAAGTGATATCTTTCACTGAGAGTCCGGAATCCAACGCCTCCGCAATCTCCACAATGCTCCGCTCTCCCATTCCATAGGAAATCAGATCAGCGCCGGAATCTAAAAGAATTGACCTTTTCAGACTGTCTGACCAGTAATCATAGTGTGCCAGCCTGCGCAGACTTGCTTCAATGCCTCCTATAATAATCGGTGTATGCTTATAGCTTCTCCGAATCAGGTTACAATATACAATTGTTGCATTATCCGGGCGCTTTCCCATCACACCGCCCGGCGTAAAGGCATCCTTCTGCCTTCGTTTCTTTGAAACGGAATAGTGATTTACCATGGAATCCATATTCCCGGCGGACACCAGAAATCCCAGCCTGGGTTCACCGAGGATGGAAATGCTCTTTTCATCCTTCCAGTCCGGCTGTGAGATAATCCCCACCTGAAATCCATGTGCCTCAAGCAGACGGCTGATAATTGCATGGCCAAAGGAAGGATGATCCACATAGGCATCCCCAATCACATAGACAAAATCAAGCTGTCGGATTCCCCTCTTTTCCATATCCTGCCTGGAAATGGGCAAAAAATCTGTATTCATCTAAATACCTCTCAAGTCTGCAAAAGCTGAGCAACAATCTCTTACTTTTTTCCGCTTCGGTTAAAAACTGCGCAATTCGTTAATTTCCTTCTGTGTAAGTCTGCGAAATGTGCCCCTTGCCAGGTTCTCATCCAGAACCAGACTTCCCATAGAAAGCCTTTTTAAATAGAGCACTTTACTCCCTACGGCCTCAAACATACGCTTGATCTGATGGAAGCGTCCCTCCCGTATCACCACCTCGATCTCGGAAATATCACCCCGCGATAAAATGATAAGGTCTGCGGGCAGAGTCCGCTTGTCATCTCCAATATCCACTCCCTGTGCAAAACATTCAATTTCACGCTGAGTCATCTGCCCTTCTACCCTGGCAAAATAGCGCTTGTCTACATGGTTTTTAGGAGAGAGCAGCCTGTGTGCCAATGCACCGTCATTGGTAATCAGCAAAAGCCCCTCCGTATCTTTGTCAAGGCGTCCCACCGGAAACAAATCTTTTTTCTGAGGCAAGGTAATCAGATCCATCACCGTCCGCTCTCTCTTATCCTCAGTAGCTGTCACTACTCCTGCCGGCTTATGGAGCATAAGATAGCAGCGCTCCTCATAACGCACCGTTCTGCCCTGAATCATGATCTCTTCCATACCGCATATTTTACGCTCCGGCCGTTTTTCTATCTGGCCGTCCACTGTCACCATGCCCTTTTTCAAAAAGCTCTTAACCTCAGAACGCGTGCCCTCTCCGGCCAAAGACAAATATTTATCCAATCGGTAATTCATGCCTGCATTCTCCATCCCGCATAGTACTTATTTTTCAGTGTTTCGCCTGCCGCCTTCGCCCAGCCAAGCCCGTATCCATCCACACAAACCAGCACCCAGCCCTTAAAATCCGCCCAGGCTGTACCGGACAGGTCCAGTGTCTCGCCTTTTAAATAGCGCAGCACTCTTTCATCCTGCACATTAAAAGAAATGCTTCTTGAAAAATCATTTTCTTTCAGACAAACAGCAAGCGCCTGTGACGGCTCAAACCGTTTTTTCTTCAGCTCTCCCAGATAAAGTCCCGTGCGCAGATATCTCACAGAATGTCTGATTTGCGTACTCGGCGGCAGCAAATAAATACGCTCACTCTGCATCACAATGCTGCCCTCCATTTTTTTTGTCAGATTTCCCATAAAATCAGCGAGCTCCGGGTACGCTGCCAAAAGCTTCCGGTTGCTCTGGTCAGATAACTTTTTCTCACTCTGAACCGCAGCCGCATCAACATTTTCCTCTGTTTTCTTCTCAAGCAGAGCAGCAAAATGTCCTTCTCCCTCCGCCAGATGCGGAAAAATACGAATACAATCCTCAAATCCCTTCTTTTTCCCATAAGAAAAGTATGGATTCCACTTAGGCCTCACAAGCCGCATATCCGGACAATTTCTCAGCAAAAATGCAATATTTTCCTCATTTTCCTGCACAGAAAAAGTACAGGTGGAATACAGCAGCATTCCCCCGGGTTTCAGCATATCCACAGCATCCATCAGCAGTTTTCTCTGAATGGGGACATAGTATGACGGTCCTTTTTCCTCCCAGTTTTTCACCATAGCAGTATCACGCCGAAACATTCCCTCGCCTGAGCAGGGCGCATCGATTAAAATTTTGTCAAAATAGCATGGATAAGCCTTTTTCAGCTTATCCGACGCTTCACTTGTCACAAACACATTTCTGATGCCAAACAGTTCCAGATTTTTCAGCAGCCCTCTGGCTCTGGAATTGCTGATGTCATTGGCCAGCAGCATACCGCTTCCGCGAAGCCGTGCACCCAGTTCTGTAGCTTTTCCGCCCGGTGCTGCGCACAGATCCAGCACAAAATCCCCTTCCCTGACAGGAAGTGCGGCGGCCGGTATCATAGCGCTTGGCTCCTGCACATAATACAATCCCGCGTAATAATACGGATGCTTTGTCACTTTATCTGTGCTTTTATAATAAAATCCATTCTCTGTCCATGGAACCGCCCGCAGCGAAAAAGGAACTTTTTCAATAAACTCTTCTGTATTCACCTTTGCTGTATTGACCCGAAGTCCCTGATAACTCTCCTTCTCAAAGCTTTTTAAATACCCCTCATACTCCTCACCCAAAAGCTTTTTCATGCTATTTAAAAATTCATCCGGCAGTCTCATCCGTCGCTCCCTCTGCTCTTTTAAATTACTCAAACGTCTGCGCACGATACCCTTCTGCAATTACATCGAGCTCTTTGTGAAACCGCTTGAGCTGTTCAATATCATTGGTTTCATAGATACGATAAAATTCGTCCTGAATTTTTACAATCTCTCTCTTATTTGCTACATGATAAAGATTCTGAATGTTATTTAAAATATCCCGCACCAGATTTGCCTGAATCTGAAATGAATTCTGTGCATCCATGATCTCGCTGCGCACGGATGACATCTCATTGTCCAGGACAATGATAGCATCCGCCGCCCTGGAAAGCTTTTCTCTAATGTGATCCGGCATATGCTTTTTGTATTTATACTGAAGCGAATGCTCAATTGTAGACCAGAAATTCATAGCAAGCGTCCGAATCTGTATCTCAACCTTTATGTGCCTGGTACCTGCAAGCGTCTCTACATTATAACTCACGATCATATGATAGCTGCGGTATCCGCTGGATTTCATGTGATTGATGTAATCCTTCTCACTTAACACCTGCATATCCGTACGATTTCTTATAATCTCTACTACCTTCTGAATATCCTCCACAAACTGACAAATAATACGGATACCTGCAATATCATCCAGCACGTCTTCAATATCCTCTATGTCAATCTTCTTCTTCTGTGCCTTGTCCAGAATACTTGAGATCGTTTTTACTCGTCCGTTGACCTGCTCGATCGGCGAATAAAGACCTTTCTCTCTATGCTCTTTTATTAAATGATTAAACTTAACCAACAGCTCATTTACTGCCAGCTCATATGGATTCAAAATATCCTTCCATAACTGTATTTCCATAAAATCAACTCCTTATATCAAAAGCTCCTTTCCGTACGCAGGCAGAATCTCCGCCTCTATCCCTCAATTAAACAAGTATATCATACTTCCTTTCTTTTTCCAACATACGATTCTTAACGTTTTCCATGCGTCATGTTTTCGGTGTAACTTCATCCACGTCTTTCCAGCTCTCTCAGTACCCAATACGGGTTCACACTGATTTCCTGCTTTTCTGGCGTCTGAATATAAATCCCAAAGTGCAGATGTACCTCAAATTGCCCTGTAGTCCCTTCCGGCCCATATCCGGTATCACCCATATACCCTAATAACTGCCCCGCCTCTACCTCGTCTCCTTCGCACAGACCTTCCTCATATTCTGAAAGATGTGCATAGTAAAAATACCCGCCGTGAGGACTGCGAATACCTACACGATATCCTCCTTTTTCAAGCCATCCCATTTTTTCCACAACACCAGCCGTCACCGAAAACACCGGATAAAAACCACTCTGGTCTACGGGCGGCATTAAGTCCGTACCCTCATGGCCTCTCTCTCCGCCATAGGTACGCTTTGCCATCCAGGAATCCTCATAGCTTACCCTGCATTTGACCGGAAAGCACTCGATATCATCCCACACTGCACAAAATGCATTCTCCAGCAGCTCATATTCTCCGGGACACCACTTATAAACCCATTTTGCCGTTTTCTCCAGCGAAGAAAAATTCGGCATATGCTTTGGAAAGCTGCCGCCGTTTCCTGCAAAGGCAAGCGCCAAAAGCCTTCCTGTGGTAATCCCGTTTTCCTGTTTAAGTCCCCAAACTTCCTCAAGCAGCTCTGCCTGCACCTGCATATCACGAAAACTTCCCATCTCAATAAGCTTATCATGCAATGCAAGTCTTCTGCTTACATGTCTTCCTGCAAATATCCCGGCCGCCAGCACACAAATAACTGCAAACGTTAAAAACAACCTGCTGCGCAGACGATATGTAAAGCCTGCCCTCTGCATAGACCACCCCTGCAAAAAATCACTGCTTTCTTTTTATATGCATATGTATCTTCATTCATGCATAATATGAACAAAAAACGGATCGAAACTACAATGAAGCAGTTTTTTTCTTCCCTTTTCGCGGCTGCGGCCTTTACATTCGCCCTTTTTTTCCAAAAAATCATACTGGAAGGTGCAAAATACGGCCTGAATCTATGGTTTTATACTTTGCTGCCGACTTTGCTGCCCTTTATGATCCTGTCAAATTTGTTTATTCAAAGCAAAATCATACGGCCGTTGATGGCAGTTCCCGGAAAATATTCAAAAAAATATCTGGGAATCTCGCCTGCAGGTCTCTATGCCTTTATCTGCGGTTTCTTTTTCGGATACCCCTCAGGCGCCAAAATATTGGCCGACCTTTTAAAAACCGGTCAGATTGATAAAAAAGAAGCAGCCTGGCTTCTTGGCTTCTGCAACAATGCAAGCCCTGCCTTTCTTATGACTTTTTTTCTGGCAGAACAGCTCAATCATCCCGAGAAGACAGCAGAGACTTTTCTTCTGCTTTACGGCATACCTGCCGTACTTTGCCTTGCACCTCTGATAAAAAACTGCAGATCGAAGGCACCTATTATCTATGATTCGGATCAAGATTCCCCAAAAAAGGCATCGAATCCAACGTTTTCGTTTGCGCTGTTCGATGCCTGCATTTCTGATGCTATTACGGTTATTCTAAAGCTAGGCGCTTACATTATGGTCTTTGCCGTGCTCTCAAATGCCATAGCAAATATTCCGCGCCTTCCTAAGAAATATGCAGCCCTTTTATGTGCTGCCCTGGAAATCACAAACGGAATTACAGCCGTCAAAGCCGCATTTCCTTTTCCGCAAAATTATCTTATTTTACTGCCGTTTTTGGCCTTCGGCGGAATATGCTCACTCATGCAAACAGGGAGCGTCATCAAAGACACTCCCCTGTCATGGCGTAATTACTTTTTATGCAAGCTTCTGCTTTCTGTTCCCGTGCTATTTGCCGGATTACTATGCCAAAAAACACTCTTTCTGCTCTTTTCCTGTTAAGCTTCATCCTCATCATCATACGCATCCGTATCATCCGGCGCGGCATATGCGCTCATATTGCCCGCAGGAGACAGTTCACGTCTGTTTTTATTTACAATATCATAGCAGGACTGAATAGAATTGATAAAGTTGTTATATTTTTCTCCTGCTGTGTCAATGGTATGACTCATGATGTTTTCCAGATTGGACAGCATCTCATCCGTATACTGCAGCGCGCCCATACGAATATTGTTGGCATCCGTAGTTGCATTATCCATGATTTCCTGCGCCTGCTGATTTGTATTCTCCAGAAGCTCATTAGACTGTGCATACGCCTGCTGCATAACCTCACTCTCAGTCACCATCTGCTGCGCCTGCGCTTTTGCATCAGCGATAATCGCATCCGCTTTCGACTGTGCATCAGCCAAAATCGCATCTTTGTTGCTGATAATCTTCTGGTAGCGCTTGATCTCGTCCGGTGTCTTCATGCGAAGCTCACGCAGAAGCTCTTCCAGCTCTTCTTTATTTACTACAATCTTTGTAGAAGACAACGGCTGAAATTTGCAACTGTCTACATACTCCTCAATTTCCTCAATAATCTGTTCAATTCTGCTGCTCATCACTATCACTCCTCATTTATTTTTTACTTTGCCCCTATTTTTCTGTATATCTTGTCAATCACCATCTCCGGAACAAATTTAGATATGTCCCCATGGTAACTGGCGATCTCCTTTACGGTTGTCGAACTCAAATAGGCGTACTCCAAGCTTGTGGAAAGAAAAATCGTGTCAATGCCGGACTGGAGAATACGGTTTGTCTGTGACATTTGAAGCTCATAATCAAAATCCGTAATTGCCCGAAGACCTCTTACCATAAACTGGGCGCCGCAGTTTTTCGCAAACTCCACGGACAATCCATCAAAAGCCATAATCCTGACATTGCTTATATCTTTCGTAACATCATTTAATATATTAACACGTTCCTCGACGGAAAACAACGGCGTTTTTGCACTATTTGTCAAAACACCTACAATCAGTTCATCTACCAGAGAAGCAGAACGCCTGATAATATCCAGATGTCCGAAAGTAACCGGGTCAAAGCTTCCCGGATATACTGCCTTTCTCATACAATGCTCCTTTTATCCTTCTGTAAAAACATATGGACATTTGTTTTGTATTCTTTGCGCTTTAAAACCTGAAAACCGAGCTCCTTAAGATAAGAAAAATCTGTTTCCAGTGATGCCTCCACAATAATCAAAGTATCGTTATCCGCAGCCATCCCAGCGGCAAGCTTTGAAAGTGCCTGCTTTTCCAGCAGCTTATTGTAGGGCGGGTCCATAAATATGATACCGAAGGGTTCCTTTTCTCTGCCAACCTGCGCCCCCAGCCTGTCCAGCGCTGCAAAAACATCCGCCTGCACAACAAAAGCACCCGCTTCCAGCCTGGTAAATCTCAGGTTTTCGCGGATGCACCGCACTGCAGCGGGATTTTTCTCCACAAAAACTGTTTCTTTTGCCCCTCTGCTCAATGCTTCTATGCCGATGGCCCCACTTCCGGAAAATAGATCCAGAAATCTTACGCCATACAGCTCATCCTGTATCATGTTAAAAAGGGTCTCCTTAATCCGGTCCGTAGTCGGTCTGGTTTCAAGTCCAGGCACCGTCTTCAGAGCCAGACGCCTTGCCTTGCCTGCGATGACTCTCATGTAATCTTCCTTTGTTTTGTGTTTTTTCCATTATAATTGTTTTGACCATCCGCGTCAATAGATTTTATCACAAACACCTACAGAACCTGCCACCATCAGCTTCCTCCGGATGCTTGGCAACTGCAAAAGAGCAGTCCGCTGCTATATGCAGACTGCTCTTTTGGCATACCAGATATGCAAACAACACGCCAGACGGCGCGTTTTGCATGCTGTCAGAACACTTTTAAGGGAGGTATTTTCTGTTCTTTTACAGCATACGATAATCTTTTATATTTCCTGTCTCTTTGAAGACTTCCCATTCAGAAATATTTACTGCATGATCGCCGATTCTCTCCAGGTATTTCGCAATCATTAGTAAATCCACACAGGCATCCTTATCTGTCGCTTCCTCTTTCAGACAGGAAACTATTTCCTCCTTGACCTCGTTGAATAAATCGTCAATCAAATCATCTCTTTTATAAAATTCTTTTGCTTTTTCTTCATCCCTTGTGAGAAACAGCTCCACTGCATCACGGAGAATTTTTCTCGTTTCCTCCAGCATCTGCGGCATAGATCTTGCATATTTTTTATAGTTGATACCGTCCAGGCGCACAGCCACTTCCGCAATATCCGATGCATGGTCGCCAATGCGCTCCATATCACTGACTGCTTTCATTACCGAAGACACTACCCGCAGATCACTGGCCAGTACCGGCTGCTGTCTTGTGATGAGCAGCAGACAGCCTGCCTCAATTTTACGCTCCATATCATTGATCTTCCGGTCATTGCGCTGTATTTCTTCCAACTGTTCCGTATCGTTTACCGCAATCGCAGCAAGCAAAGTATCAAATGCTTTCTCAATGCCTTTGCCCATCTCTTCCATGTTTGCCCGCAGTGCAGTAAGCTCCTGTTCAAAATTTGCTCTCGGTGACATAGTCTCCTCCAATCATCATCCAAATCGACCTGTGATATAATCCTCTGTCCGTTTATCCTTCGGTCTTGAGAAAATATTATCCGTACGGTCAAATTCCACGACCTCTCCCACCAGAAAGAATGCCGTGTCATCTGACACACGCGCTGCCTGCTGCATGTTGTGCGTGACAACTACAACCGTATATTTCTTTTTCAGCTCCACCATCAGTTCTTCGATTTTCAGTGTAGAAATCGGATCAAGAGCTGAAGTAGGCTCATCCATCAGCAGCACCTCCGGCTGTACTGCAAGCGCCCGGGCAATACAAAGTCTCTGCTGCTGTCCTCCGGAAAGGCCAAGCGCAGACTTTTTCAGACGATCTTTTACCTCATCAAAAATTGCCGCTCCTTTTAAACTCTCCTCCACGATCTGATCCAGCGTTGTCTTGTCTTTGATACCATGGATTCTCGGTCCATAAGCGATATTATCATAAATACTCATCGGAAACGGATTCGGCTGCTGAAATACCATACCCACTTTTTTGCGCAGCAAAGTAGTATCTACCCTCGGGCTGTAAATATCTTCCCCATCCAAAAGTACCTTTCCCTCAATTTTAACACATTCAACCAGGTCATTCATCCTGTTCAGACATTTCAGAAATGTAGATTTTCCGCATCCGGATGGTCCGATAAAAGCTGTTATATTATTCTCTTTGATGTCCATATCGACATTTTTTAGCGCGTGATTTGCACCATAATGCAAATTTAATTTGCTCACGCTGATTTTTGTTTTATCCATACTGGTCTCCTTATTTCAGACGGGTGACATCAAACCGTCTTGCAAGATATTTTGTCAGAAAGTTGATACAGAGCACAATAACAATAAGTACAAACGCAATGCCAAATGCCACATCATACTCCGCCTTAGAACTGCTTAAATACAATTGAATCGTCAAAGTACCGCCGGATTCAAAAATTTTAGACAGCCATCCGCCCGCTTTCGGCAGCAAATATCCGCTGCCCGCTGTAAAAAGCAGAGCCGCCGACTCGCCCACAATACGGCCGATTGCCAAAATGACGCCAGTTATGATACCTGGCATAGAGGATGGCAGCAAAATTGTGCGAATCATATGCCATTTCGTCGCACCCATTCCAAGTGCGCCAGTCCTGTACGTATCAGGAACTGTTCTCAATGCTTCCTGTGTGTTTCTTGTAATCAGCGGGAGTACCATCAGACTCAGAGTAAGTGAACCAGTCATAAGAGAATATCCAAGCCTTAACATCGTGCCGAAAAATACCATACCGAAAAGCCCAAAAATAATCGAAGGAATGCCTGAAAGAGTCTCTGTTGTAAACTCAATCAATCTTACCAGCTTTCCCGGCCTGGCATACTCATTCAGATAAATCGCACTTCCCACTCCGATCGGCGTGGCGATCAGCAAAGTGATTACAATGATATACAGTGTATTCACGATATTGCTGGCTATACCAACCGTACCCTTTCTTGCGCTTGTTACTGTAGTCAGAAATTCAGGGGTGATGCATCCGATTCCTTTTGCAGCCACATAACAGATAATCATCAGAAGGAGGGCAACCGCAAATACAGCAGACAGATAAATACAGCCATAAAGAATTTTATCCATGCCTCGTGTTCTTTTGTTATAAATCGACTGTTCCCTATGCATTTTCATCCATTCCCTTCTTCAAAATACGAGTCAGTGTTATATTGATAATCATAATAAACACAAACAATACCAGGCCAATGGTAAATAAAACTTGTCTATGCAGATCGGCAGCATATCCCATCTCACTTACAATTGCTGTGGTCAGAAAACGCACCGAGTTAAAAGGATACGGAGGATTTACCGAGCTTCCGGCTACCAGTGTAATAGCCATCGCCTCACCGATCGCCCTGCCTATTCCAAGAACAATCGCAGTGATAATACCGGATTTTGCAGCCGGCAGCATAACCTTAAAAATTGTCTGAATATGCGATGCTCCAAGTGCCAAAGATGCTGATTTCAGGCTGGGAGACACGGCTCTTAATGCAGATTCGCTGATGTTGATAACAGTGGGCAAAATCATAATCGCCAGTACAATCACCGCCGAAATCAGGTTTGCGCCGCCGGTAAACTGATGTGTATCGGAACCGCTGAAAATAAGCAGCTCCAATTTATACATAATAGGATTGAGAATCAAAATACCCAGCAGACCATAAATAACGGAAGGAATGCCTGCAAGGAGTTCCACTGCCGGCTTAACCACTGCTGCCAGCTTTTTCGGTGCAACCTCCGCCAAAAAAACTGCCGTAAAAATGCCGATCGGTACTCCCAGCAAGATTGCAAATGCCGTTCCCACAATAGAAGTCAGTATGATGTACAAAATACCATAGGAAGGAGTGGCAGAAGCCGGAGCCCACACAGTTCCGAACAGAATATCAAAAATGCCTACCTTAAATAGTGCTGGTGTTCCGCTGATAATCATATAAAGAGTAATCGAAAAAACCGCAAGTACCGCTGCAATCGAACATGCGGCAAAAATGATCATCGCGGCTGTTTCCACTGCTGATTTGGATGCCTTCGAATTGAAAATACTGAGTTCTTTTTTCTTATTTTCCATCCTTTTCACCGAGGTTCAGGTACAGGCTGCCGGAAAATATTTCCCGCGGCAGCCGCCTTTTCCCTTTCTTTCTATATTGTGCCTGTGCAGATCAATCTACGGTAATCAATCCCACAGAACTGATCAGATCTTTACCTTCTTCAGATGAAAGATAAGCAAACAGCTCCTGTACAGCCGGACTCTGCTCTGAAATCTCACCCTTTGTTGCCATGACAAACGGACGGCTCAGAAAATAATTTCCGGCCTTGATATTCTCTGCTGTCGGTTCTACGCCTTCCAGATTCAGCGCTTTTACTGTATCATCCAGCACATCCAAAGATACATATCCGATAGAACCTGGCGTGGAAGCAACCTTTGCGACAACCGCTCCTGTACTGTCCAGTTCACTTGCATATGCACATTTATCTTCAATCTCAAGCAGCTCTTCAAATGCTCCTCTTGTACCGGAACCAGCCTCACGTCCAATAACTACGATTGGTGCAGAATCTCCTCCAACGTCGGCCCAGTCTGCAGCCTCACCGGTATAAATCTGAGTAAGCTGCTCTTTTGTCAGATTGTCTACGCTTGTAGAAGGATTTACAACAACTGCGATACCATCAATTGCAACAACATTCTCTACTGCTCCGCTCTCCTTTTCACTATCCTCCAAAGCGCGGGAAGAATTTCCGATATCAACGCTGCCTGCAAGAAGTGATTCAATCCCTGCGGAAGATCCGGTAAATTCAGCATTCACTGTAACCTGCGGATATTTTTCCATAAAAGCCTCTGCAACTGCATTTGCGAGCTTCTCCATGGAAGTACTTCCAGCCATGGAAATAGAGCCGCTGATATCTTCTGAACTTTTATCAGAAGTATCCGCTTCTTCTGCAGCCGTCTCAGGCGCATCTGCCTTTTCCGCGCTCTTTGTATCTTCCTGTGAAGAGGTATCTGCTGCCGGTTCCGTTGTCTTTGCTTCCTTTGTTCCACATGCCGCCAGGCTTGCACCTGTGATTGCACAAACTCCTAATAATGCCGTCCATCTTTTGATATTTTTCATAATATTTGTCCTCTCTTAATAAAAATTTATATTCTTTTGGAACATTCACAGAATAACACAAAACCAGCCCATAAAAAGCATGGGCTGGTTAATCCTGTGTTATCTTTTTGTAAAGAAAAACAACAAATATTAAAATAACGTAAAAATTGTAAAATACAGGTATCGCTGCCGGATATTTCTCCATCGCACTCCAATAAAGTATCTTTTGTCAGCTTCCACACATGACATACTATTTTGCAATCTCCTCCATCGCTTCCGCCACACTCTGTTCACAGGATCTCATCGCCAGAATTGTTTTCTGTATCAAATCACTCAACTCATAACCAAGCATAGCCGCGCCTCTCTCGATGACCTCCCTGGAACATCCCGCAGCAAAATTCGCACTCTTATACTTTTTCTTAACAGATTTCACTTCCATGTCCTGAACGCTTTTTGACGGCCTCATAAGCGCCGCAGCCCAAATAAGTCCCGTAAGCTCATCCACTGCGTACAGCACCTTCTCCATCTCATGTTCCGGTTTGATATCCACCGTCAGCGCATAACCGTGGCTGCACACTGCATGGATGATATCATCCCCCACTTTTGCCTCTTTCAAAAGCTTTGGAGCCATGAGGCAATGCTGCTCGGGATACTGCTCAAAATCAATATCATGCAGCAATCCCACAATGCCCCAATACACTTCATCCTCACCGTATCCAAGTTCCTTTGCGTACCATCTCATAACACCCTCGACAGTCAGTGCATGCTGAATATGAAACGGTTCCTTATTATACTTTTTTAACAGCTCAAATGCCTCTTCTCTTGAAATATGCTCTCTCATTTTTCATCCTCCTGCAATGTCTCATTCATACTTCCTGTGCGGTAGCCCGTCAGATCCATAGTCACATATGTAAAGCCATACTCCCGAAAGCTCTTCACAACATCTTCCCTGATATCTTCCTGCAGCAGCTTTGCAAATTCATCCGGCATAATCTCAATACGCGCCATCATCCCATGTATACGCACCCTCACCTGCCGGAATCCATAGTCCAGAAGCTTCTGCTCAGCCCTGTCCACCATGGAGAGCTTTTCCTCTGTGATCGTTTCCCCGTAGACAAACCTCGAAGCCAGACAGGCAAACGACTGCTTCTCCCAGGTAGGTAATCCAAGCTCTTTCGACAAAAACCGAATCTCCCTTTTGGTAAGACATGCCTCGCGCAGCGGACTTTTTATCCCAAGCTCAGCAACTGCCAAAAGTCCCGGTCGATAATCGCCGTTGTCATCCATATTCGATCCTTCTGCAACATGGATCATACCATTTTTTTCAGCCGCTTTTCTGAATTTCTGAAACAGCTCCTTTTTACAAATATAACATCTGTTTTCGGGATTCTGCCGAAAGCCTTCGATTTCCAGTTCCTCAGATTCGCATACTATCTGCCTTATCCCTTCCTTTCGGCAAAAATCCCTGGCCTGTAAAAGCTCTCTTTTCGGAAAAGAGCAGGATTTCGCAGTCAAAGCAATGACATTATCACCCAGCACCTCGTGAGCAACCTTCAAAAGAAATGTAGAATCCACTCCTCCCGAAAAAGCAACTGCAACACTGCCCAGCCCGCTTATATATTTTTTAAGATATTCGTATTTACTGCTTAATTTTTCTTCCATGTGCCTGAACCTCCAGCATATCGGCGATCTCAAATTTCTTATTTATTTACTAGGTTTTATATGTTTTGTATTCTACGCTTTGACAGTCTAAATGTCAATACGAAACTTTTCAGGTATATCCAAATAATCAAAGACCCCGCTGCAAGCAACGGAATACCAAATTTCTGCATCCCATACTCAATATTTTCATATATTAAAGAAAAATGTGCAGGTGTTCCCCTATGTGGTATCCTATTGTCGTCATCGTCATCGCAATTGTTACAATAAAATACG
>ERZ809224.1316-NODE-1316-length-18459-cov-5.801782_pt1 | contig 18459 bp, 14 predicted proteins | sample MGYA00520513_ERZ809224 | MGnify/ENA primary metagenome ERZ809224 (study PRJEB31576, sample SAMEA3212658) | Homo sapiens | biome: human-gut; feature: human gut; material: fecal | place: Sweden | collected 2012 ... | reverse complement strand
ACTTTTCTGGTCTATAATCCTGTTTTCTCACACTTGACCGATACTGCTGGGGACTGACTCCCGTCTTTATACGAAACATTTTTGAAAAATGAGAGTTAAAGGAATATCCCACCCGCTCACAGATTACTCCTATAGATTCATCTGTCTTCTCAAGAAGCTCCTTTGCGAGGGCAATTCTGGTGTCAAAAATATACTCTGAGATCGTTTTTCCTGTCTCCTTTTTAAAAATCTTTGACAGATAATCCTGGTGTACATATACCTGATCACAAATTTCCTTTCTTGTCAGCTCTTTATCCAGATTTTGATTGATATAGGCAATTGTTTTTTCCACAACTGTATGTGGTATCTCCTCCGTACTGCCCGTCATTTTAGAGAGAAGCTCCGCTTTTTTCTCGTTTTCGCGGTGCTTACGAATATCCTCGACTTTCCGGATACAATGACACAGTGTTTCCTCCAGTGCTTCCTCGGAAGCTGGCTTCAGCAAATAGTCAAAAGCACCCAGGCTAAGCGCTTGCCTCACATACTCAAACTTCTCATAAAACGTCAAAAACACCGTCACGATGTCAGGAAAATGCTCATTCATCCAGGCCAGAAGTTCCAGACCGCTGCCGTTCGGCATCTGGATATCACAGATTAAAATCTGTATCTCCTGCTTTTCCATAGCCGCAATCGCCTGTTTCATGCTGGTTGCCAAAATGGGCGGCTCTATCTGATAACGACTCCAGTCCACCATCGACTGTAATCCTTTCAGTGCGAGAATTTCATCATCTACCAATAATATTCGATACATTACCATCTTCCTCCCCTCTTTTTACAGGAATCCAAAGGCTGACAACCGCTCCTCCCTCGGATGCATTCTCAAAGTGAATATTTGCCTTTCCATGATATATCAAATTCAGCCTGTTCTTAATATTTTTGATTCCTATTTCATCTCTGGCTTCCAAAATAATTTCCTGCTCACTTTCATCATTCAGCTTTATCAGCTTCTCCATCTCAAAGCCTTTACCGTTATCCCTTACTTCTATTTTCATACCTTCGCTGCCCTCACATTCCAAAGCCGTAATCCGCAGCCTGATCCAATTCTTCTTATCCAGATCAATCGCATGTTCAAGTGCATTTTCCACAAAAGTCTGCAGCAGCAGGGACGGAATCTTTACCGGAAGCAGTGTCTCATCTACCTCCTCCAGATAAGTAAACTGATCCGGAAAACGTATTTCCTGTATATGCATATAGTTTCTCACATGCTCTAATTCACGTTCAAGTACGTGAAGCTCCTGTGAATCATCAGATGTATAACGATAATATGCTCCCAGACAGCGCGTCAGCTCTTGTATCAGCTTATAATTTTTCATCTGCGCCAGAGAATAAATAATATTCAGACAATTCAAATAAAAATGAGATTTCAATTGTATCTGAAGATATTGTCTCTTGATTCTCTGCTGCGCAAGCTGCTGCTCATAAATATCAATTTTCAGATCTTTTACTTCCCTCATCATATCCCGAAAGGTCTGATTCAGAAGTTCAAATTCTGCTAATCCGGATTTCTTAATCTGCAGCTCCATATTACCGTCTTTGATCTTTTCCATCGCGTGATTAAGATTCATCAATGGCCGGTAAATGATTTCTCGCAACACAGACACACTGAATAAGAACAGCACAACAATCAAAATAGCTATCATCGCAAACCACAAAAGCTCTCTGTCAAATTTTCCTGAGGATAGAGAATTTTCTCTGCTCAGATAGGACACCCAGTAATCACCTGTCTCTGACTTCATGCTGACCTGCAGATAAGACTTATCTTCTTCATCCGTCATCACCTGATATCCTTCCTCTGCATAAGAATATTGTTCAAAGTTATAACTCCCGCTGAACGTTTTTCCATCCTGTGAACAGAACATCAATCCATTTTCATTTCCTTCCAAAAGTGTTTTTTCCAGTCCATCCAGGCGGATCCATGCACCGCAGTAAGTCCGGCCAAGGTCGATGAGACGCATCAGATAACCGTTCCCCTCTCTTATCTGCAGTACCCATTTACTGCTTTCCACTGGCCTGCCTATCAGATAGGTGCGTATATGACCTTCCATATCCCTGAGAATTTCGTCACCTTCGTCCGCATTTAAAACACCGGATGTATATCTGGCAAACTTATCCTGTTTTGGAATATAATACCATACGCCGTTGACCAGCTCTGAATCTTCTGAAATCTCTTTTAACGTTTCTGAAATCTGCTTTTCTGCCAGATACACTTCCAGTTCACTGGATGCATGCTCAAGGTCATCCAGAAGTTCATCGCAATAAGTCAGATCATACAGCTTCTGCTCCGTCCTTTCAATGGATTCATCAATTTTATTCAGTATAATCGTAAGTGCCATCCGATTCGTCTCCGCTGCATGCTCTTTGCTTTTGGCACTGCTGATCGACAAAATCAGGACAACTGTCAGTATCGACACGGCAAAAACAAAAAAAGAAAATACTCTCAGCAAACCATGTATAGAATAATTCCGTTCTTTTCTCATATCAATCTCTCGCTTTCCCCACCTGTTCCCTGGCGAGCCATGCATCCAACTGTCTCTGTTTTTCTGCAATTACAGAATCCAGGCCTGCCGCTGCAAGCTCCTGCTGCAGCTTTGGAAGATATACATCCGGATTCAGCCTGCCTTCCTCCAGCCCAACCGCATATTTATTCTTTATTTCAATACACTTTTGATATTCCTTACTTACCTTATTGCTGTCAAATAAAAAACCGAATGCTTGTGATTTCAGGGAATTTTGATTATATTCTCTGATTTCATCCCAAAGCTTTGGAGAATTTCCTTCCCAAATATCCGCAAGAAATTGATTTCCAAGTTTCCAGCCGTTGGACTGTGTATATCTGCTTGTGCTGCTGTCCACTCCCTCCGGAAATCCGATAATTCCGTTATTTTTATCTACATATCGGTAATGAACCCCTTCTATGCCATTCAGCAGAAGATTTGCTACCTTTCGATCTGAATACATAAGATTCAGGATCTGCATTGCTTTTTCCGGTTTTTCGCAGGAGGAACTAATCGTCCAAAAAGCATAAGTCAAGTCAATTGAACTGGTAAAAACCGGAGAAAATGCGAGATATCCCACTGGAACTCCAAGTACTCTGCTTTCACGCTCAGCCATTTCCGGACTGTCTGTATCAAAATGACAAAACGCATTGTCCGAGCGGAACAGACTATGATAATCGTCTGTTCCCGCCAGAGAAGTATCCGCCATATATCCGGCCTGATTCCATTCATACAGCAGACGCACATAATCTTCATATTCTTTTGTTTTGTATAAATCAACTACCTTGGCAGACTGTCCATAATCCATCAAAACCCCAAGGGGACAATAATCTACGCTCAGAGTATCCCAGGTTCTTGAATAAGACGACGTAATCACAGGAACCGCATCCGGATTTTCTTCTTTTAACTTTTGAAACACCGGTGTCAAATCCTTCATTTCTTTTATCTCGGAGACATCAATGCCATATTTATCCGCAATATCCTTCCGGTACTGGACGCCAAATACATACCCCTTATTCCTGTTTGTGGTAATTCCGTACAACTGCCCGCCGATCCTGCCGAGCACCATTTCCTCCTGCTTCAGATTTTCCAATATTCCCTGGCCATATTCCTTGATCAGATCATCCAGCGGGAGAAGTTTTCCGCGCCTTCTAAGTCCTTCCACTCCCGAAATAGCAGGCTGAAATATAATATCCATTTGTTCATCCGCCGAAAATTTATAATTCAGCGTTCTGTCATAAGTAGAACTGTCAATATACAAAAGCTCAATCTCCGCAGAAATCAACGGACGTATATACTCATTTATCTCATCCACCACCATATCCAGGTCATCCAGTATCTCCGTTGTTTTCTCCATTCCGATCACGATTTTGTCAACAGCAGCACTTTTGGTGTCCTCCTGCTGAGGTATGCTTATTTTCCATAATAAACCCCCCGCAATAATTATAGTCAAAACCAACGCAGACAGTATTTTCAGCTTTCTCATATTTCCTCCCATACCACGAACATTCCCTTATCTCATATATCCCAGTACCTTTTCACAATCACTGCATCCGTTTTTCAGACAACAGTATAAAGACATTTTATCAAATTCCTAAATCCTTCACCAGCCCTTATCTTAAAAATACTGACAATTCGCAGATATTTCGTAACTACTCAGGCTGAATAATTCCGTTTCTTTTCATCTCCTCTCATTCTGTCCCCCTCTTGCACACAATTCGCTAGGAATTCTTTAAAAACAGGTGTATGATAGATAAAAGCAAAACCACCCAAACAGAAAGGATCAAGAACGGTTATATAAATATGGCAAACAAAATCAACTATCAAAAAGAGCTTGAAAAAATCATTCAGAAAGCAACGTCTGAAAACCGTATCCCTACTCTTCTGCTGCATAGCTGCTGTGCACCCTGCAGCAGCTATGTGATGGAATATCTTTCCAACTATTTTAAAATTACGGTTTTCTACTACAACCCCAACATCTATCCCGACGAAGAATATTTTCATCGTGTCAAAGAACAGCAGTCTCTGATTTCAAGAATGCCATTAAAATATCCAATTGCGTTTATAGAAGGGGATTATGAAAAAGAAAAATTCTATGAAATGGCAAGGGGCCTTGAAAAAGTGCCTGAGGGCGGTGAACGCTGCTTCAAATGCTATGAGCTGCGCCTGACCAAAACGGCAGAGCTTGCAGCCTGTCAGGGCTTTGACTATTTCTGCACTACACTTTCCATCAGTCCTTTGAAAAATGCTGAAAAATTAAATGAAATCGGAAGCTGCCTGGCCAAAGCATATTCTGTTGCCTGGCTGCCTTCCGATTTCAAAAAGAAAAATGGTTATAAACGCTCCATTGAGCTGTCCGCCGAATACGGACTTTATCGCCAGAATTACTGCGGATGTGTGTTTTCACAAAGAGAACGAATCACAGCCCGCGAAACAGCTCACGAACTGACCGTTCATCAAAATCCCTGATTCGTTTAAGCGGCAGATCCGCAGCTTTGAAGGCTCTGTCCTTAAAATGATCACGCCTTCTGGCATCCCTCGTCTCATGCGTGCTGTCATCCAGCTCCAGCGCAAAAAGCACATTCAAATTTCGGTCGCATATGACAAAATCTACATGCTTCTGAGAAATTTTGTAAAAGTATTTCATATAATTCCTGTGATCCGTCACCTCCAGCAGATCTTTCACTCCTACTTTGGGGCAGACCAGACACCTGTGTCTGTCCGCCTCTTTTTTAAGCAGCAGATAAAACGCATACTCCCTGCGCGTCAATATGTGTTTTCTTTTGTACGGAAAATAATTCCGGCAGTAAAGCCAAATCCCTGCCCGGACGAGCAGAATCAGGACTGCACAGCCCACAAAGATCCATCCGTAAAGCTTCCAGTCATCCATCCCCTTTTCTTTCCTTTACCTTTTACTCTTTTCTTTAAACACGGCTTTTCCTGTGTTTAATGACTTTCGCACGCCCCTTCTACTTCAAACATATACAGTTCATGCAGCGCTCTGGTTGCACAGATATATTTGGCCTGCCTGTGCAGAGGGCTCTGGTCTTCGCTGCCATAAACGGCAAACACCTGGTCAAACTCCAGCCCTTTTGCCAGATAAAATGTGGTAACGGTCAGTCCTTTTTTAAATCTGCTGCTGTTGCGGTCCACACAGGAAAAATGCTTCTCCGTATCCATCCCCAGCTCCTGCATCCTCTTTTTCAGATATCCTGCCGAAAAAGCTGCTCGCTCCTCTGTCATTTCAAGCACGGCTATGGTTTCAAACTCCTCCATCCGCATCATTCTGAGCACTTCCTCCAAAGCCCCTTCCACTGATTCAAAGCTCTGCTCCTGAACAGGCTTTCCATGCCGCTCAAACAGCTCCATATCCGATATATCCGACAAACGATTTGCATAGTCTGCAATCTCCACCGTATTCCGATAACTCTTATTCATGCATATTTTCTGAATATCCCGTCCAAATATCTTCGGAAGAAACTCCATCACATCTCTGGTCTCCTCTTCCATCGTCTGGGCGCGATCTCCCAAAATTGTCATCTTGCACGAAAACATTTTGTCCAGAATCAGATACTGCATATAAGAATAGTCCTGCATCTCATCGATCACCAAATGGCGGATATTCCGATGCTGTCCATAGCTTTTCAAAAGATATTTCAGATACAATACCGGATAGACATCCTCATAGGCAAGTTTACGCTTTTCATAAGATACTTTGGGAAGCGTGCGGTATCCATATTCTTTCAAAAACCAGTTGTACAGCACGTACAGATCGGTCGTCCGATACATTTTCATAAATTTTTCCCGAATGCTCTCCAGCTCTTCTTCCCTGAAATCCCGACTCACCAAAGTTTCATACTCATCCACCACATAATCCATCACCGCCTGCATTCGCTCCAGAAGCGGAATATCCGGAAATCGACAGTAAAACAGCTCCATCAGCTCCCGCTCTGTCTTCTTCATGCCCTTATACTGAATATCTGCAAACCGCATCAGTCTGTCCTCCAGACCCAGCACAAACTCATTCAGCTTTATCACAAATTCCTTCGACTGCTTCTCCCTGCACAGCTTCCGCCCCTGCGGTTTCAGAAAATCCTTCTCGATCTGGTCATAGCGGTCTTCGCAGTCGCTTGCCGTATCTAAAAGCTCTTTATAAGCAAACATATCAAATCCCATTTCTTTGATATTCTCCTCGCCAAGCTCCGGCAAAATATGAGAAATATAATCCGAAAACACACCATTTGGCGAAAGTACCAGAACATTTGAAGATTTGAGATTTTTCTTATCGTGATACAGCAGATAAGCGATACGATGCAGTGCAACCGAGGTTTTGCCGCTGCCTGCCACTCCCTGAATCACCATGATCTTATCCTTTGTGTTGCGGATGATCGCATTCTGCTCCTTTTGAATCGTCTTGATGATATTTTTCAGTTTCACATCACCGTGACTCCCAAGCTCCTGCTTGAGCACCTCGTCATCAATCTTCACATCGCTCTCGAACGCATAAATCATCTTGCCGTTTCTGATTTTATACTGCCACTTGGAGAGCACCTCACCATCCATTCTCCCTGCGGGAGCCTCATAGTATGCCTCACCTTTGTCATAATCATAAAAAAGACTGGAAACCGGAGCCCTCCAGTCGTACACCAATGGAACCCTGCCCGTCTCCTGAGAAAAATTTGCGATGCCGATATAAAATGTCTCCGGCTCGTCCTCGCCCTCATACACAAAATCCACCCGCCCGAAAAACGGAGAATCCTGCATCCTGCGAAATCTCTGACGCAGAATAAGCTGCTCCTGATTGGCGTTCACCTGCCCGAAAAGAGCCTGCTGATTGTCAAAGTCCTCATATCCGTACTGGTCCATCTCCGTGTAATTTTCCCAGTAATACTGGTGCATCTGTTCAATTTCCTTTTGTCCCTGCTCAATCGAGGCATCAATCTTATCGAGCCTCTCCTGCAATTTATCCAAAACATAGTCCAGATATTGTCTGCTGTCCATGTTATCATCCTTTATCTCTAAAATTTTAATTTCAATACTACTGATAGTGCATTCTTTATATTATACGTTATTTTGTCCAAAGATACAACCACTCATCCGCATCGCTTATATCACAAAGAGGACGGTCACTTCACAGCAACTGTCCTCTTCTTTCCTGCAATTCCTGGCTGATATCTCTCGCCCGCTTCTTCTAATTCGCGCGGAATCTCGCCAGAAATTCTTTTGTTCTCGCATTCTGCGGATTTTCAAAAATATCTTTCGGGGCGCCCTCTTCGCAGATGACACCGTCCGCCATATATACCACATGATTCGACACGTCTCTTGCAAACGCCATCTCATGTGTCACAACCAGCATTGTCATGCCTTCCTTTGCCAATCCGCGCATAACCGCCAGTACTTCTCCCACCATCTCGGGATCAAGCGCAGAGGTAGGTTCATCAAACAACAATACCTCCGGCTCCATGGCCAGCGCACGGGCAATCGCCACACGCTGCTTCTGACCGCCGGAAAGCTGACGCGGCTTTGCATTTATGTATGGATTCATCCCAACCTTTGTCAAATATTGCATTGCTTTTTCTTTTGCTTCTTTTTTATCACGTTTCAGCACCTTTGTCTGACCAATGATACAATTATCCAGGACGGACATATTGTTGAACAGATTAAATGACTGAAATACCATGCCTACCTTTGCACGGTAAGCAGCTCCATTCACCTTCTTATCCACAATGCTGTCCCCATGAAACAGAACATCTCCGGAGGTCGGCGTCTCCAGCAGATTAATGCAACGCAAAAGCGTTGATTTTCCCGAACCTGAAGAGCCTATAATTGAGGTCACATCGCCCGGATGCACCGTAAAATCAATATCCTTCAAGACAGCATTTGCACCAAAGGATTTCGACAGATGTCTTACTTCTAATACCACATCCCGACTCATTTGCCCTTTCCTCCTCCATCAATATTTCTCTCAATATTTCTCTCTTTTCCAAACCCACCCTTTTCCGGATAGCTGTACATACTGCTGGTATGCGCAAGCTGATCGGTCGTTGCAAGATCAAAGCTTGCAGGTCCATCCAGCCTGGACTCCCAAAACCGCAGCAATCTGGAAAATGCAAATGTCATAATGAGATAAATAATCATGGCAACAGTCATTGCCTCGAACCACCAGTAGTAAGCGCCTGCTGTCTGCTTGGCTGCATAATACAGCTCAATAACGCCGATAACTGAAAGAACGGAAGAATCCTTGATGTTGATAATCAGGTTATTTCCGATCTGAGGGATGATATTTCTCAGTGTCTGAGGAAAAATAACATACATCATTGTCTGAAAATGCGTCATACCAATGGCTTTCGCACCCTCTGTCTGGCCCGGATCAATAGATAAAATACCTCCGCGCACTGTCTCCGCCATATATGCGCCTGTATTAATGGATACGATAAAAAACGCTGCAAACCACATACCCATCGTGATACCCAGATACTGCATAGCGCCAAAATAAATAAACATTGCCTGTACAATCATAGGCGTACCCCGAAATACCTCTACATAGATATTCAGAATCAGTTTAATTACAAAGAGAATCGCCCTCTTTATAATATTGTCCTGCTTTGTCACCGGTATTGTCTGGACAATACCTACTGCAAATCCAATTAAACATCCCACAAAAGTACCGACCAGTGCAATCAGCAGCGTACTGCCTGCACCGCGCAGGAACGAGGTACCGTAATTGGAGATCAGAAAGACCACTCTGGCCCAATATTCGGTTGGTAAACTGCTGCTCATAATCATTTCCTCCAAATCAAGAAATTTTACTCAGACAATGGCTGAACAGCAATCGCCTCATTCATCATTTTCTCATAGTCTTCCTTTGTCATCTTGGACAAAACACCATTAATAGCATCCACAAGCTCCGTGTTGCCTTTCTTAATGGAAACGCCGATATTGATTTCTTCTTCTGATACCTCATAGTTATCATCCATATCGGTGAAATCAAGCATTGTCATATCCGGATAAGCGACACACGCTGCCATAGCAGTCGGCTGATCGGTACAGATCAGGTCACATGCCCCTGATTCCAGAGCAACCAACATGGTTCCTGTTGTCTCATAAGCCGGAAGCTTGTTCACATCCTCAATCTGATCCAGACAGGTATCATACCATACGGTGTTGATCTGTGAAGTAGCTGTAGCGCCCTTCAGGTCAGACAATCCTTTTGCATCTTTATATGGCCCGTCATTTTTTACCAAAGTAACAATAGACGCATAATAGTACGGCTCTGAAAAATCTACAGACTGCAGACGCTCTGCCGTGATGGACTGTCCGGCAATTGCACAGTCAATAGCCCCTGAACTTACAGAAGTCGGCAGACTGTCCCAATCCATTTTTACAATTTCCAGATTCCATCCAAGCTCATCACAAATATGCTTCGCCATCATAACGTCATAGCCATATGCATAATCTGAAGAACCGGAAATCGGAACTGCACCGTTGGAATCATCGCTCTGTGTCCAGTTGTACGGTGCATAAGCACACTCCATGCCGACACGCAGCGTCTTTGTCTCTCCGGAATCGGATGTCGTTTCCTTTGCTGAAGAATCATCAGCCTTAGCTGCTTCTTTGCCGCCGCAGCCCGCCATAGACATACCGACTGCCAGTGTCAATAACATTGCCATTACTTTCTTTTTCATAATAATTTCTCCCTTCATTACATTAGTTAATGAAATTAATGGTATAAGAAAAGAGTCCGCAGCATGAAAACGCCAGAAAACCTGCAGTGGGCTTTCTGGCGATATATCCGGCATAACCGTTCATGTCCAATATATACGATAGCGCTCCACTCCAGTGGCAGTCTGCAGAATATTATTCTGCAGCCCAAGTATCATTTTCCAGGCAGAAAAATGATCTTTCGGCGAATGACCCTTTCCACATGCAGCCGAGTGCCTGCTCCTTATCTGCTGTGTACTTTTGTCAACCGCGACCTCTATCCCTGTGCAGAAAATACACCGTCGGCGTTTTTTCTGCATACTTTAATATAAAAAAACAGAGAAGCCAGGAATACGACCTCTCTGTCTTTTCGATATCATAACTCAGCTTATTTTCTTTGTCAATACACTATAGCAATATATTTCCGACAAAATACAATCCGGCAATCGGAATCAGTTAAAAAATCTTGCTCCCATATATCCCACCTGTCCATTCACAGATACCTCATACCATCCGCCCACATCCGCCAGAAACTGCACTGTAGTCCCCGCATCGTACTGACCAATGATATTGTCACCGTAATCCGGATAAGAACGCATATAGCAAGCGCCGTTCAATGTCAAGTACACTGGTTCCGGAGGCTCTGTCTGAACCGTTTCAGGCTGCGGCGCTTCTGTCTGCGCTGTCTCAGGCTGGATGATTTCCGCCTGTGAATTTGCCGAACCATTTGCTCCATCACTTGCGTTCTGTCCATCATCCCACTGATCATCGCCCGCTGCACTGCTCTCAGATTGTGTTTCCGTCTGTTTTTCTGTCTGCTTTTCTGTTGGTTTCTCTGTCTGCTTTTCTGTCTGCTTTTCCGTCTCCTTCTTCGTAGCCTTTTCCGTCTCTTTTTGCGTGTCCTTTTCTGTATCCTGACTTTCTGTATTTTTCTGAATAACAGCAACCTTATCATTTCCATTCACCGCCGAAGAGTAAATCCTCAGCCCTAGAATGGAACCGCCGATAATCAGGATCACGACGACACCTACCAGAAAATAGCGAAGATTGTCTGATAACCATTCTTTAAAATCGTGCATAATGTTCCTCCTTATGTATTATACTCCGGCATCCCTGCAAACAGGCACATGCTCGTCCGCTGCCGTTTTTTCTCTGTGCCCTCTCTGGCAGGTCCCTGCTGCAGACGCTCTCAGTATAGCATGTTTTTTTTATATAATCCAGAAAAAGATGATAAAATCCAGGATTTTCCGCGGATAACCGAACCTGGCCGCATTGCAGAAAAGACGGAATATAAGCCCGATATTCCCGCGATTTGCATCCATAAGAAAGGCTCCGGAAACCTTCTTTTCCGGAGCCTTTGTTTATTTGCGCAAACGACAAGCCAAACGAACTTACAGCTCGTTGCCGTTCGGTGTACCTTTCATATAGCTTAATGCATTGTCCAGTGTCACTTCACTGATCGCTGCAAGTGCTTCCTCTGTGAAAAACGCCTGATGGGATGTCACCATAACATTCGGGAAAGACATCAGTCTTGCAACTGTGGAATGTTCCAGAATAGTCTCAGACATATCCTCATATACAGAGCCGTTTTCTTCCTCATATACATCCAGGCCTACTGCAAAGAATTTATTTTCGCGAATACCCTGAATCAGATCATCCGTTTTAATCAGACCGCCGCGTGAGGTATTCACCAGAATCACACCATCCTTCATTTTCTTGATCGTATCAATATTGATCATATGGTGCGTGCTCTCCATCAGCGGACAATGCAGCGAAATCAAATCCGACTGGGAAAGCAAGGTATCCAGATCTACATATTCCACAAAATCAAGATCCTTATTGGGGTACATATCATAACCCAATACCTTCATGCCAAAGCCCTGGCAGATGCGCGCCATCGCTGCTCCGATTTTACCGGTTCCTACGATACCTGCTGTTTTTTTATACAGATTTACACCCATCAGGCCGTTCAAACTGTAATTATTCTCACGTACCTTAATGTATGCCTTGTGAGTATGCCGGTTTGCGGTAAGCGCAAGCGCCATTGCATGCTCTGCAACAGCTTCGGGAGAGTAGCTCGGCACTCGGGTCACTGTCATGCCGTAACTCTTTGCGCGCTCCAAATCGACGTTGTTAAAGCCCGCACAGCGCATCAGAATCAGTTTTACCTTGCATGTATTTAAAATGTCAATTGTCTCTGCGCATAAGTCCATATTTACGAAAGCACACACTGCCTCATATCCCGCTGCAAGCATAGCCGTCTGAGGAGTAAGATTCGGTTCGATATACACGACATCCAGATCCTTGTACTTTTCCTGCTCCAGATAAGCATTAAAAGATTTTATGTCGTAACTCTTCGCACCAAAAAACAAAATTTTCATGATATCTCGTTGCCTCCTTTACCTTTTTTGTTAGTATGAACTACCTTTTTCATTATATACAAAAAATCCGTACATGTAAAGCAAACAATTTCTCAACTGATATGATTATGCAGTCGTTCATTACTATTCACAACTGCTCAGAATGAGCGGCTGCCGCCATACAGTTTGATCACTATCATCTTCATTCCATCGCCGCTATAATCACATCCGCAGCCTTTTCATAGCCAAGCATCGACGTATTCAGACACAGAGCATAATTCTTCCTGTTTCCCCATTCTTTTCCCGTAAAATAATGATAATAATTTTTCCGCTCTGCATCCTTTTTGTGTATACGCGATTCTGCTTCTCTTCCGGATATTCCGTCCACGGCTTCCACACGCGCAATTTTTTTCTGCATGTCGTCTCCATAGATAAACACATTCAAAACCGGCGTCTCATCCTTCAATATTTCGCCCGCACATCTCCCAAGAAAAATACAGGGGCTTTCCCTGACAAGCTGCTTCATCAGTTTCTCCTGCGCATTGTATATTTTATAAGGTGTCTCAAGCTTCTCATAGTCATCCATACAGTGCGCTGCCATGGCGAGACTGTACAGCAGACTGCCCATCCGCTTCTCGTCATAATCCTTCATTATTCCCAGATCAATGCCGTATCTCTCACTTGCCAGCGCCAAAAGCTCACCGTCATAAAATTTCATTTCCAGTTTGCGGGACAGGATCTTTGCCACCTCACGTCCCCCGCTTCCATATTCCCTGTCAATCACTATCGTCTGCTTTCTCATCCTGCACACACCATTCCTTTCCGCTCACGCCGTTTCCTGCTGTTCAAACTGACTCGTGTAGAGTTCCGAATAAAATCCGCCCTGTTTCAGCAGCTCTTCATGACTGCCTTGCTCTACAATATCGCCATCACGCATCACCAGAATAATATCCGCGTTTTTAATAGTAGAAAGTCGATGAGCAATGACAAAGCTGGTTCTCTTCTGCGTCAACTGATCCATAGCCCTCTGCGTTAAGAGTTCCGTTCTGGTGTCCACACTCGAGGTAGCTTCATCCAAAATAAGCATCGGACTGTTTTGTATCATGGCCCTTGCAATTGTCATTAACTGCTTTTGACCGGCTGATATGCTGGTGTTATCTGTAAGAACTGTATCATACCCCTTGGGCAGCGCTTTGATAAAACTATGGATACCACAGGCCCTGCAGGCATCTACCATAACCTTTTCCGGGACATTCTCGTTGTTATACAGAAGATTTTCCTTTACTGTTCCCTCAAACAGCCATGTATCCTGCAGTACCATTCCGAATTGTTTGTGTACATTTTCTCTGCTCAAATCTTTGGTATCCACTCCGTCAATCCTGATTGAACCGCCAGTAGGCTCAAAGAAACGCATCAGCAGATTCACCAGAGTAGTTTTTCCGGCGCCAGTAGGCCCGACAATGGCAACCTTCTGTCCGGGAGTCACATGAACTGAGAAATCATGGATAATTTCTTTGTCCGGGGCACTGGGATATGCAAATTTCACATGAGAAAATTCTACTTCGCCGCGCACGTTCTGAATACTTTCCTCTTTATCAGATTCGTCCTCAAGCTCCTCCTCGTCCAGAAATTCAAATACACGCTCAGAAGCTGCAGCGGCGGACTGGATATTGGTCATTCCCTGAGAAATCTGCTTCAGCGGCTGCTCAAACAAACGTACATATATCAGGAACGCCGTGATGACACCAAAGGTAATATTCCCATTGAGTACCAGCAGTGCACCGACAATGCAGACTGCTACATAGCCCAGATTGCCGACAAAATTCATCAGAGGCTGCATCAGCCCGGAAAGAAACTGAGACTTATAGTTTGCATTCTTCACGTCCTCGTTCAGTTTTGCGAACCGTTCCTTCACACTATTCTCCGCACCGGAAACACGAATCACATCATGTCCGGCATACATCTCTTCAATATATCCGTTCAATTCACCCAGACTTTTCTGTCTCGCAATAAAGTATCTCTGTGAATGCTTCATAATGAATATCATCAGAAAAAGTCCGATAATTGTTGTGAGCACCGTCGTAGTCGCCATCACCCAGTTTGTATAGTACATCATCACCAGACATCCCACAAACTGCGCCGCAGACGACACAATAGATGCAAGACTGTTGGACAATGCCTGACCGATGGTATCCACATCATTCGTCACACGTGAAAGTACATCTCCATAAGAATTTGTAGAAAAATATTTCAGAGGAAGACGATTTATTTTGGTGTCAATATCTCCTCTCATCCGTCTGGAGAGCTTCTGAGTCACGGTAGCCATAATAAAATGCTGGCAAAAACTGCAAATAGCACTGATCAAATACAAAACCATCAGAAAAAGCGCCGCATTTCGGACTCCTGTCATATCAATGCCTTTGTCTTTATATTTTTCCTGAAAATCATCGCTGAGACGGATATTCTCCATGATTGCGGAAGCGAGCTCTGAATCCTTATCTGTCAGATCCAGCTCTTCCATATTAAGCGCAGAGGGATCCGTCCCCTCCGGCAAATAGTCCATAATATTAATCTGTCCTGTCTTTATCTGATTTTGGATATCCTCTGCCACAGCCTCCGTGGATATACCACCAGACAGCCCGTCATAAATATAATCCGTTATTTTACTGATCTGATTTGGTCCGACGATCGTCAGGACAGCGCCCAAAGCTGCCATAATCAATGCAAACAGGATAATTCCCGCTTCCCTTTTGCAGTAAGAAAGCAGATCACGCAAAGCCGTTTTCAGGTTTTTAGGTTTCTGTATCTTTTTATTCGTTCCTGGTCCTGGCATCTTTTTCAACCTCCTTTAAGCCAACTCTGCCTGTGAAAGCTGAGACAAAGCAATTTCCTGATAAACCTTGCAGCTCTTCATCAATTCCTCGTGAGTTCCGATACCCGCTGTCTTTCCACCCTCCAACACGATAATCTGGTCTGCATGACGAATCGTCCCTATACGCTGTGCTACAATCATACATGTAGTTCCCTCCAGATCTTTTGTCAGACGCTTTCTCAGCTCCTTGTCTGTCTTATAATCCAACGCTGAGAAAGAATCATCAAAAATCAGAATCTCCGGTTTTCTCGCCACGGCACGCGCAATGGCAAGACGCTGCTTCTGCCCTCCTGAAATATTGCTTCCGCTCTGAGCAATCTGACTGTCCAGACCATCCTCCATTTTGGAGACAAATTCTGTTCCCTGTGCGATATCCACTGCCTTCTCCACATCTTCCCGTGTGATCACATCGGAGGCCTCTCCAAATGTAATGTTTTTTTCAATCGTATCAGAAAACAGCACCGCTTTCTGAGTGACATATCCCATCTTATTGTACAGTCCGCGGAAGGTATAATCCTTCACATTTTTCCCATCAATCAGAACCTCGCCTTCAATCGGATCATAGAGTCTTGCCGTCAGGCCGACCAAAGTGGATTTACCAGAGCCCGTCGCACCTATAATCGCGATTGTCTGACCTTTTTCAGCCTTGAAACTGATATTTTCAAGACATTTTTCGGAAGCTCCCGGATATCTGAAAGACACGTTGCGAAACTCAATCGTCCCCTTCTCTGTTGTCTCCTTCGCATCATCCGTTCCCTCCTTCACCGCAATCTCTGACTGAAGCACTTCATTAATTCGGTCAGCAGATACCTGCGCCCTTGGCAACATCACAAAAATAGCCAGCAGAAGAACAAAAGACATTACCACATACAAAGCATAAGAGTTAAATGCAACTACATCGCCAAGCAAATCTGCTCTGGAAGTAATCGCTGTCAAAATCTGTCCAATCGTCCCGTCAAGCGGAATTGCAATATCATCAATCAGCCATGCACCCAGCCAGTAAATGCCCAGGGAAAGACTGCTCTGTACAAGCATCATAATCGGAAATAAAAATGCCATGCCTCTCATTGTAAACATCTGCGTTTTCATCAAACTGTCATTAACCTTCTCAAATTTGTCCTCCTGGTATTTTTCAGCGTTAAATGCACGCACTACCTTCAGCCCGGTCAGATTTTCCCTCGTCACACGGTTTACATCATCCACTTGTCTCTGGACAATCTTGAATTTTGGAATCAGTACCGCCATCAATATGGCGATAGCTGTCACAATGACAATTACTGCCAGGGCTGTCAGAGCAGAAAGCTGCCAGCTCTTGCCTACAATTTTCAGTATTGCCCAAACCGCCATGATCGGCGCTTTGATCATAACCTGCAGTCCCATTGCCACTACCATCTGAATCTGTGTAATATCGTTTGTGGTACGGGTAATCAAGCTTGCTGTAGAAAATTTGCTGATTTCTCCGGCGCCGAAATCTGATACTTTTGTAAACACTCTTCCGCGGATTTCATAGCTGAAATCTGCAGCAATGCTGGCCGCCAGATATCCCACTGCCACTGCCAACAGTGCACTTCCAAGAGCGCAGGCAAGCATTTTTCCGCCAGATACAAAATAATCAGAAATCACACCGCTCTCCGAGCTGATGAGCAATGTAATCTCCTTCGTGTAATCGGGCATTTTCAGATCCAGAAATACCTGACCTGCCACCAAAATCACACAGAGCAGGGTAAATCCCATGTCTTTCTTTTTCATATAACGAAGCAAATGACCCATCCTTCATCACCTTTCTTTTCTTAAAATTAAACTTTCGCTGAACAAAATTCAGTCCTTTGACTTAGGCTCCATCCATATACTCACCTGATAATCAATCAGCCTTTTCCTCCACTTCGTATCTTCCAGTTTGTTGTGATCAATACCGACAACTTTGGCTAATACATAATTCATCAATACGGAATTTACCATCATCGCAGCCATTTCAAAATCCATATGCCTGATCTCACCTGCCTCTATCTTATGGCAAAGCAGAGGCGGCAGCCACGGATAGCGATTTCCTGAAAACCGACGCATCTCTTCCTTTGTAATAAACTCTCGTACTTCGTTTTCCCGAAACATCATCCGGATAAAATCAAGATACTTGTCAATTACCTGCATAAAATTGCAGTAAGTATACTCAAGTACCTGTTCCATCGGCATATTCACATATTCTTCCATTTTTTCTCTGGCATCCAGAGCATCCATGATCTGCTTTATGTTCTCCCTGATTACTGTTTCAAAAATCTCTTTTTTCCCTCCCTGAAAATAGTGATAAAGCAGACCATCTGCAAGATTTACACTGCGATTAATCATGCGGACAGAAGTACCTTCGTAACCTTTTTCAGCAAACAATCTCTGCGCCGACTCCAGCAATTTGCGCCTGGTAGCCGCTGCCTGTTCCTGCCGCAAATTACCTGCCGTTTTCTGGCTCATGCTGCACCTCCATTTCATTCAACATTTGTTTAACGAAAAATATAGCACTATACAGGACCCGTGTCAATCCGTCTGCCAATCATTTTATGATTTTTTCACTCTTTTCTCTTCCTTTTTATTTTTATATATGTTATAATATCTTCCATCGGGGTATTAGCGCAGTTGGGAGCGCGCAACATTCGCATTGTTGAGGCCACGGGTTCGAATCCCGTATACTCCATATCAGAAAGACTCTCTTCCAGAGTCTTTTTTACGTTGCAAGACATCCAAAGGAAGCTGCCGGCGGCAGATTCTGTAGGTTATGTCCCGGGCGCAGTCACATTTTTTCTTTACTGCATATTTTAAATAAAAAGGAGTTTTCCCATGCCGGACAATTTCAGCAACCGCCGCAGACGTGACTGCCCTCCCTGTCCTCCATGCCGCTGTGACCGCGACCGCAGAGACGACAGGCGAGATGACCGCAGAGACGACAGGCGGGATGATCGCAGAGACGACAGGCAGGACGACCGCAGAGATGACAGACGCGGCC
>ERZ809224.1311-NODE-1311-length-18484-cov-6.753324_pt1 | contig 18484 bp, 13 predicted proteins | sample MGYA00520513_ERZ809224 | MGnify/ENA primary metagenome ERZ809224 (study PRJEB31576, sample SAMEA3212658) | Homo sapiens | biome: human-gut; feature: human gut; material: fecal | place: Sweden | collected 2012 ... | reverse complement strand
GGAGCCTGTGTGCGATATGCGCCGTCCTTCTTTTCGTCCTCTCCCAACCTGCAATTATTCAGGCTGAATAGTGACAAATATTCCGCACACTCTGTGAACTTTCCACTTTCCCATAAAAAGTGATGTTGTTAACAGAACATCCTCCTATTACCGCATGACCTACAGAACCTGCCGCCGGCAGCTTCCTTCGGATGCCTGGCAACTAAAAACAGGGCCACATTTTGCTGTATGTGCCCCTGTTCTCTATACTTAGCTGTACCGCTTCCGTCTGCCGTACCTCATCATTCATCGTAAATATTCACAATTTCCCCATCCAGAATGCGGTTCATATTTTTTACTGCACAGAAATTTCCGCACATGCTGCAGGTATCCTCTTTCTCCGGCTTTGCCTCCTCGCGGTAGCGTCTCGCCTTGTCGGGATCAATGCAAAGGTCAAACATCTTCTCCCAGTCAAGCTTCTTGCGCGCATAGCTCATCTCATCATCCCAGTTGCGCGCGCCCTTGACACCTTTTGCAATGTCCGCCGCATGGGCCGCAATTCTGGAGGCAATGATTCCCTCCTTTACATCTTCCAGATTCGGAAGACGCAAATGCTCCGCCGGGGTCACATAGCAAAGGAAAGAAGCGCCGTAGGTCGCTGCAATGGCCCCTCCGATTGCCGCTGTAATATGGTCATACCCCGGGGCAATGTCTGTAACCAGAGGACCAAGCACATAAAATGGCGCACCATGGCACAGTGTTTTTTGAATCCGCATATTTGCCTCAATCTGGTCAAGCGGCATATGCCCGGGACCTTCGATCATAACCTGCACATCCTTCTCCCAGGCACGCTTTGTCAGCTCACCCAGCGTAATCAGCTCCTCAATCTGCGAAGCATCTGTTGCGTCCTTCAGACAACCCGGACGACACGCATCTCCAAGGCTCATGGTAATATCGTACTCACGACAAATGTCCAGCAGCTCATCATAATGCTCATAAAACGGATTTTCCTGTCCGGTCATCTCCATCCATGCAAAAATAATGGAACCCCCGCGGGAAACAATATTTGTCAGACGGCGGTTGCGCTTAAATTTTCCCGCTGTTTCTTTATTGATACCGCAGTGGATTGTCATAAAATCCACGCCGTCCTCCGCATGCATGCGCACAATATCCATCCATTCCCTGGAAGTAATATCTTTCAGCGGCTTGTGATAGTAGACGACCGCATCATAAATCGGCACCGTGCCGATGATTGCCGGACATTCCTTCGTAAGACGGCGGCGGAAGGTTCTTGTGTCTCCGTAGGAGCTCAGATCCATAATAGACTCCGCCCCCATTTTCACCGCATTATTCACTTTCTCAATCTCCATATCCATATCCTTCCAGTCTCTGGAAATGCCGAGATTGACATTAATTTTTGTTTTCAAAGCCGAACCGATGCCGTTTGGATCAATGGAAGTGTGGCGCTTATTGCAGGGAATGATAACCTGCCCTTCCGCCATCAGCTTCATCAGCTCTTTGATATCCATACTTTCCTTCTTAGCGACAATTTCCATTTCTTTTGTAACGATACCTTTTCTGGCAGCGTCCATCTGCGTTGTATATTCCATATGCAGCCTCCTTCTTTCATTTGTTCCCGAGCTTTTGCCGGCAGCTTCCTTTGAATGCTTGGCAACAAAAAAGCATACCCGCTGCGGATATGCTTAAAATCAGTAATATATAGATCAACATCACTCAATCCCTACGCCGGCATTATCCGTATCAGGTTCCAGGGTCGAAATCGTGCGTATTTCCTCTCAGCCGGCGCGCCAGCTCCCCTTTTTATGTATACCTTTCCTCTACATCTTAGCCGAAATGATGATAAATGTCAACAATAGAAAACACACCGCATACTGTCACTGTGAATGAGCCCCCGTGATTCTCCAGCCCGACAGATACTTGTTCTTCAATGTCCCGTTCACCAGCTTGCCCCAGCCCAGAGGATATCCGTCTACACATACCAGATGCCACCCTTTTTTCGCGGATGCCTCCGTATCCTCCACATCTACCGTTTCTCCTTTCAGATAACGTATAACTCTCACATCCTCTGCCTGAAAATCCACGCAGGATGCAAATTCCCGCCTCTGCAGCGCCATCGCAAATGCCTGGGACGGCTCAAACCGCTCCTTACGTATTTCTCCCAGATAGAGTCCGTTCCGCACAAATACCAGCCCTTTCTGTTCACCCAGGCCCTCCGGAACGTAATAAGCATGACCTTTTCTTACCTGTATGCGTTTCCAGTCAAACTCACCCTTTACATTCGCAAAAAACTCTTCCAGAATCCTTTTTTCCTGTCTGGTGTAACTTCCATCTGCACTGACACTTCGTCCTGCAGTCTTTTTCTCCTTTTTTCTGTGTTTCCTGCTCTCATTCTCGTTATCCCAACGTGCAGAAGAACCTTTTTGCATCAGCGCTACAAAATGTCCTTCTCCATCCATGTGATGAGGCCAGATACGTACACATTTCGTAAGCTCCGGATTTCCGTCTGCGAGTTCCGGCCTGCCTTCCCGAAAGCCCTCGTATCCTTTCATATCCACAAGCTGTATTTCCGGATATTCTCTCAGCAGCCACGCAATAATCTGTTCATTTTCCTCCGGCGAAAAGGTACAGGTTGAATAAATCATCATCCCGCCCCATTTCAGCATAGAAAAGGCCTGTTTTAAAATCTCCCGCTGCATTTTCGCACACTCCAGAGGCTTTTTTGCCGTCCACACTCTTGCCGCCTCGGGATTTTTACGAAACATACCTTCCCCGGAGCAAGGCGCATCCACAAGAATCTTATCAAAATATTCCGGAAACTCTTCTGCTATTTTTGACGGAACCTCATTTAACAGAAAGGAATTAGGAATCCCCATAAGCTCGATATTTTTCAGCAGGGCCTTCACCCTGCTGGCACTGATATCATTCGCTACCAGAACCCCCTTTCCCCAAAGCTTTGCTCCAAGCTCCGTAGCCTTCCCCCCGGGCGCCGCGCACAAATCCAGTACTCTTTCGCCTTCATTTACAGGCAGTCTGGATGCTGTCGTCATCGCACTGGGCTCCTGAATATAGTACAGTCCTGCAAAATAATAGGGATGACTCGTGGGAGCATCCTCTTCCTCATAATAAAAGCCATTTTCAACCCAGGGAATTGGCGTCAGATGAAACGGAACAAGTTTAACAAAATCCTCCACTGAAATCTTTGCCGTGTTTACCCTCAACCCGTAATGACGGGGTTTCTCAAACCCCGCCATAAAATCCTCAAACTCTTCCCCTAATATACCCGCCATTTTCTCTATAAACGCTTCCGGTAAATTCATGCTCCATTCTCCCATACCATAATTAAATTATAAAACGCCTGATCCAGAAGGTTATGTATTTCATACTTACATGAAAAGCATAACTGTGGGATGCTTCCTTTATTCTACACTCTTTAAAGATTCTACCATATCAATTTTCCTGAGTTTAAAATACATCACAAAGTTCACCAATACTGAAAATGCAAATGTTATCAATACCGCAAGCACAAAACTTATAAAATTAATATTTCGTCCGAACATACATACATCCACTTCTACCGTGACAATGATAAACCGGTGGAGTACAATGCCAAAGAAAATTCCAAATATACTTCCCATTATGGTCAGCAAAATATTTTCCCGGTATACATAGGCAGAAACCTCATTATCATAAAATCCAAGCACTTTAATCGTGGCAAGTTCACGTTTCCGCTCATTGATATTGATGTTATTCAGATTGTAAAGCACCACAAACGCAAGCATACCTGCAGAAATAATCAATACTACGATTACAGAATCCAGCGCCCTCAGCATATGATCCAACTGATCCTTGATATTACTGGTGTAAGAAACACTGAGCGCAGCTTTACAGCGCAGCGCATTCTCTCCGGCTGTCTGTGCCAGCGCTTCATCACGCTCCGTTACACGGTAAATAATGCTGTTGTACTCAGGCATTTCCCCATACAGACTGCGGTACAGACTTTCCGTTATATACGCATAATGTGACATATAATTCTCACAAATATAAGCAATCGGAATTTCTACATTACTGTTTTCACCGTCCACCTTGACACTGTCACCGACGGACACATTAAGAAGCTTACCTGTCTTTTCTGTCAAAATCATTCCCGTATTGTCCAGACCGTATACTTCCTTTGAAATCCTGTCGCGAAAATGTATAAAATCAGTGATCGGAATTTCATCCGGAATAATCATCAAATAAGCTTCCCGCTTCTCGCTTCCTGACATCAGTTCTATTTTCTTCATATATATTTCGGCAAAATCCTCCACTGTCTTATCTGAAGCAAGCTGCTCCCTGAGCTTTTGTTCCTCTTCCTCACTCGCATCCTCATCCAGTATAATCATACCGTCATACAATTGAATATCCTGATACTGCAGCACTCCCACATCCATAATCGAATCCCGCAGGCCAAATCCCACAAGAAGCAGACCCATGCAGCCGCCGATCCCTATGATTGTCATAAAGAAACGTTTTTTGTAACGGAACAGGTTTCGTATGGTAGATTTCCACGTAAAACTTAAATGACTCCACAGGAAAGTAAAACGCTCCACCAGTACACGCTTACCCTGCTTTGGTGCAGGCGGCCGCATCAGAACTGCAGGCCATGCATGCAGTTCTCTGGCACACGCCTCGATCGTTGCCGCCATCGTACAAAATACCGCGGCAGCCGTGGCTACGACAGCATGGGTCATATTATAAGGAATAATGACTGTATCCATATGCATGTACATAATGCCATAGGCACGTATAATTATATAAGGCAAAATCTTTTCACCGATAAGCACACCCACAATGCTGCCGCCCAGTGTTGCAAGCATGGCATACATCACATATTTTGCAGCAATAGCGGCTTTTCCATAGCCCAGCGCCTTGAGTGTACCGATCTGGGTCCGCTCTTCCTCCACCATACGCGTCATCGTGGTAAGACTGATAAGTGCGGCCACCAGAAAGAATATCACCGGAAATACTTCTCCTATGCTGCGCATACGGTCCGCATTCTCACCGTAGCCCGTGTACTCCAATACATCTGAACGGTCGCTTACAGTCCATTCCGGCATTTTGATATCTGCAATCTCCTTCTCGGCATCTGCGATCTTCTGCTCGCCATCCGCTATGGTATCCTCCGCCTCTTTTTTAGCATCCTCATACTTCTTCTGCCCGTCAGCCAGCTTATCTTCGTTCTCTGCGATCTCCTTTTCACCGTCAGCCAGTTTTTTCTCGCCGTCTGCAATCTCAGCGTCGGCATCTGCAATCTGTGCCTCTCCGTCTGTCACTTCCGCCTGAGCTGATACCAACTTTGCCTCCTCCGAAGAGAGCTTTGCCTTTGCGTCCGCAAGCTGCTGTTTGCCGTCCTTCAACTGCTGCTTTGCCTGTTTCAGCTCCTTTTCGCTGGCATCAATCTTTTTCTGTGCCGCATTCAACTGAGCTTCCCCGTCTGAAATCTGCTGTTCACCCGCAGAAATCTGAGGTGCAGCAGCATCAAGCTGTCCCTTCCACGCTGCAAGTCCCTGTGCCGACTCGGTAAGCGTCTGCTGTGCTGCATCCAACTGTGCCTTTGTGGCTGCAAGCTCCTCCTCGCCCTGGCTGATTGCCGCCTCAAGTATCTGTGCCTGCTCCTGCTGCTCAGGCGTGGCAAGTCCGGCTTCTATCAGTGCCTGCATCTGCTCCAGATTTTTTCTGTTTTCCGCAAGCTTTGCAGCGCCGGCCTCATATTGACCTTTTCCCTGGTTAAACTGCGCCATACCGCTGTCATACTCAGACTTCTTCTGGTCATACTGAGCTTTGGCGGCTTCATATTCTTCTTTTTTTGTCTGGAAAGCGGCTTTTTGTTTTTCAAATTCTTTCTTTTTAGCTGCTAGCTGCTTTTTGCCATCTGCAAGCTCCTGTTCGCCCTTTTCAATCTTTTTCTCCGCTGATGTTTTCTGTTTTTCATATTCCGCTTCTTTTTCAGCAAGCTGCTGTTTGGCAGTATTTAACTGCGTCCAGCCATCAGAAACCTGTTTTTTGGCATCTGCAAGCTCCTGCTTTTTCTCGGCAAGCTCCTGTTTGCCGTCCGCAAGCTCCTGCTTTTTTTCGGCAAGCTCCTGTTTGCCGTCCGCAAGCTTCTTTTTCGCGTCCGCAAGCTCCTGCTCTGCGTCCGCAAGTTTTTCATCCGCCTCCTTTTTACCGTCGGCAAGTTCCTGTTTTGCATCTGCAATCTTTTCCTGCGCTTCTTCTCTAATCTCGGCATAGCGCTCCTCACAGCGCTTATCTTCGATGGCTTCCACCTGATTTCTGGCCTCATCAACCACCTCGTCATAACCTTCCAGATAAGCAGCAGCTTCCTTCGCTCCCCTGACCTTCAGATAAATCTGCATATAATAATCGGTGTCAAAGGTTTTTGCCGGCACATACACAAAACCTGCGATTTCACCATTGCCGATATCTGTATTTCCGCGGCTGAACGCAATATACAGCGGGCTGCTGCAAATACCTGTTATTGTATAAGTATCCGTTTTTAATACCGCGTCCTCGTCTTCATCCAGACTCTCCTTAATATGGATCGTATCTCCGATCTTGTATCCGGCTTTTTTTGCATATTCATAATCCATCAGACACTCTCCCACATTTTCAGGAGAACGTCCCTCTTCCACTGTCACTAAATTCAGATTTTCAGGCATAGACTCAAAACGCAGTGCCTTTTGGTTATCTGCCTCACCTGTAAGTACATCTCTTAGATATGACGCTTCTGCCAATTCAATATCTGAAAGCTTCGCCAAAGCATCCATATCATCCTGCGTCAGCCCCATGGTACTGATCACCTTCAGATGCATCAGCTCATTTTTATCAAAATAAGCGTCTCCTGAATACCTCATATCCGGGGCAGCAGACTGTATCCCTGCATAAAACGCGGTTCCAAGCGCTACAATTAAAAAAATAGACAGGAAACGCGGCAGGCTTTTTCTGATTTCCATAAAAAATTCTTTTCGAAGTGCGCGTTTTTTCATCCTCATCTCACCATTCTATATTCTCTACCGGCTCCGGCCTCTCATTCAGGTACATTTTTGACACTTTTCCATTCTTAATCTTGATCACACGATCTGCCATCGGCGCCAGAGCAGAGTTGTGTGTGATAACAATGACTGTCATTTTTTTCTCCCGGCATGTATCCTGCAAAAGCTTTAAAATTGCCTTACCCGTCTGGTAATCCAGCGCCCCTGTAGGCTCATCGCAGAGCAAAAGCTTTGGATTTTTTGCAAGCGCGCGGGCAATTGATACCCTCTGCTGTTCTCCTCCTGAAAGCTGTGCCGGAAAATTGTCAAGCCTCTCTCCAAGCCCAACCTCACTCAATACCTCAACAGCATCCAGAGGCTCTTTGCAAATCTGAAGTGCAAGCTCTACATTCTCCTTTGCTGTCAGATTAGGCACCAGATTATAAAACTGAAATACAAATCCAATGTCATCCCTTCGATATCCGGTCAGCCTTCTCTGGGAATATTTTGCTATATTTTCTCCATCTACCAGCACTTCCCCTGAAGTTACGGTATCCATTCCTCCAAGAATATTGAGCACTGTGGTTTTGCCCGCTCCACTCGGACCTACCACAATGACAAATTCCCCTTTATTGACAGAAAACCCTATCTTGTCTACTGCCCGGATTTCCACCTCACCCATACGGTAAATTTTCGAAACATCTGTAAGCTTCACAAAGTCCTTTCCATCCGTATTTTTCATATGTTCCTCCTACAACCAGTCAAATGCTCTCCATCTCCTGACATGTATAATTCTTCACATAACAATTACGTTTATTCTAACATAAAAATTCAAAAAATCCCGCCCTTTTATAGTTTTTTTAGAAAAAAAGCACTCTCGATATGGAACTACTCAGCCCGAACCGTTGCAGGTCAGGAAGGAATGAAAAGAAGGGCGTACTGCAAGCACTATTTTATGGTATAATTTTGTTGATTACGGGTTAAGGTAAAACAAATGAAACGATCAGAATCACAAATTCCCCATATCAAAACATAGTGTCAGGAGGACAGCATGAGAGCATACGAGAGATTTTTAAAATATGTACAAGTTATGACACCCAGCGATGAGAGCAGCGAAACTGTTCCCAGCAGTTCCTGTCAGTTTGCGCTTGCAAGACAGCTTGCGGATGAAATGAAGGAGCTTGGCATAGAAAACGCGGCTGTAGATGAAAAATGTTACGTTTATGGAAGTATTCCGCCGACGAAAGGTTATGAAACGTGTCCGCGCATCGGATTTATCGCTCATATGGATACTGTATCCGATTTTACAGAAAATCAGGTGCAGCCTGTGATACATCCAAATTACGACGGAGGTCGGCTAAAGCTTGGAACAGGCAGCAGAGCCCTGGAGCCATCCATGTTTAACCACTTGCCGAAGCTGAAGGGAAAGACATTGATCACTGCCAACGGCAGCACGATTCTCGGTGCTGACGATAAGGCGGGTATCGCAGAAATTATGACACTGGCGGAGCAAATCTTAAAAAGCGGACTTCCTCATGGAAAAATCAGTATCGCATTTACGCCGGATGAAGAAATTGGACGAGGAGCAGACGAATTTAACCTGGATACCTTTGGGGCAGACTTCGCCTACACCGTAGACGGCGGTGCGGAGGGTGAAATAGAGTATGAGAATTTCAATGCGTGCGAAGCAGTGTTTACGTTAAGCGGAGTCAATGTGCATCCCGGAAGCGCCAAAAACATTATGATAAATGCCGGTGCGGCAGCATGTGAAATCCAGTCTTTACTGCCCGCGACAGAAACGCCTGCTCACACAGAGGGTTATGAAGGCTTTTACCATCTGGTCCGAATGAGCGGCACCTGTGAAAAGGCGGAGCTGGTTTATATTGTGCGGGATCATGATGCTGATAAATTTGAAGAGCGTAGGCAAACCCTTAGACAGATAGAGGCACAGATAAATAAAAAATACGGACAAAACACAGCGGTGCTTCATATAAAAGAGCAATATCGAAATATGGCTGAGAAAATCAAGCCTTGCTTTCATCTAATCGAAAATGCCGAGAAAGCCTGCAGAAATGTCGGTGTGGAACCACGTGTGCTACCCATACGCGGCGGCACGGACGGAGCACGGTTAAGCTTCATGGGACTGCCCTGCCCGAATCTTGGCACAGGCGGCTACGCCTATCACGGACCGTTTGAACACATCACAGTCGAGGGCATGGATAAAACCGTAGAAATATTAGAGCAGCTTGTAAAACTTTATAGCTGCAGGGGACCATTGTAACTAATCACCTACAAACCGGCCATAAAAAATCCCGCTTATTGCAGCGGTGAGATATCAAGCTTCGGCGCTCTGTGTACCGCGCCATGACAGCAAAAATTCAGGGCTATCTGATTTTCTTTTCTATCAGACAGCCCTTTTAATGAATAATCGTAAGCTTCACTTTATAACCTCCTGTTCTGTAATCTTTTACTTTGTCCGCTATGGATCTCTGCCTTTCATGGAAATCTCCTCCTTTTTGTTACATCTATGTAAACTCCTTTTGGAGATCTTCTTGATATTAATTAACTATCCCATTGGACTTTCCTCCTGTTTCTTAATTTCTTTTGATGGTTACATTCTATCTTATTTTTCTCGCTTTGTCAAGTATATTTTTAAAATATTTTTTATTTTATTCCGTAATAATCTGATTATATTTTCGCAATTATCTGATTATTGTACACAATTATATTAACCATTACGAAAAGCTGTACCGGCTTACACTCATACTTTGTAAGTATCCGTGTTTTGGTTTGTCGAGCCATGATATGCTTCTCTTAAGACAATCTCCGCACCGCCCTTAATCATCCGATAACCTCCATCCGCCTGCCGCTTTCTGTCAGGCAGGTTTGTCAGACCGCTTATTATCATTGACTTTCATTAGGGACCTTGCGATTTTCGGTCAAAAATGCTACAATTAAATTCATAAGGGTACTAACGATTAAGAGAGGATAGCTAACATGGACAAAATTGACGATCTCAATCTGCTGCACCTGTTTCACCAGTGCAGCCATCATCTTTACGCAAACAGACGCTCTCATGGTCAAGAACGTTTATTAATTCTTTTGCTGGAAAATGGAACTCTTACCCAGCGTGAATTGATCAAAATCACACAGAGACGTTCTGCCACGCTCAGCGAACAATTAGAAGCTATGGATAAAGCAGGCTATATCACCCGCACCCGGAATGAGCAAGATCGGCGCAATATAGATGTTTTTCTGACATCTCGCGGCGAAGCAGCCGCAAAAGATGCACAAAACAATCGAATAAAGCGGGCGCATACACTTTTTTCCGTTTTGGATACGGAAGATAAGAAGCAGCTTTTCTATTTGCTGCACAAGCTGCTGTTTTCGTGGGAAAATCTGCTCTCAGAAAGTGAGGAATCTCAAAAATGAAACTAATGCTGCAATATGTCAGCCGCCATCTCGGGCTTTTTTTCACTGCATTGTTTTTCCTGACAGTAGAAACCATGGCAGATCTTCTGCAGCCTGCTTTCATGGCCCGCATTGTAGACGACGGTGTAAAAAAAACGGACAGCAGGCAAATTGTCTTTTACGGAGGCATCATGTTTTTCATTGCCCTGACCGGCGCTTTCGGTGCAATTATGCGTAATCTTTTTGCCAGTCATACTTCACAGACGATCGGCAAAGAGCTTCGCTCCGACATGTTCCGAAAAGTACAGACGCTTTCTCTTGAAAATATTGACCGTCTGCAGCCTGCCTCCATCATTACACGCATTACCAACGACGTAACGCAGATTCAGGAATTTATCAACGGCTGTATGCGCATTATGGTCAAAGCTCCCATCACTTGCATTGGCGCTATTATGCTGGTTATCATTCAGACACCGCAGCAGCTTCCCATACTGATCCTGATCCTGATAATCGCCTTTTTTCTGATTACCGCAAATATGAAACTGGGTTATCCCCTGTTTGGCATAGTACAGGATAAGCTGGACAGGCTGAACAATGTCAGCCGCGAATTTCTTTCTTCCATTCGGGTTGTCAAAGCATTTCATGCGGAAAATCAGGCGGAAACAAAATTCGAGTCAGCTTCGCTGAAGCTGGCAGATGCCGGCACCTCTGCTATGCGAGTCATGGCGATATTTGCACCCCTTATTAATTTTATCGTCAATTTTGGCATAGTTGCTTTACTTTGGATTTCCAAAAGTCAAAACAGTACGGAAATCGGACGATTAATGGCCTCGGTAAACTATATGACTCAGATTTTATTTGCTATGGGCATGATCTCCAATATCCTCAATACTGCAGTCCGGGCTGTTGCATCTTCCGGGCGAATCAAAGAGGTTTTAAGTGAATCACCTGCTCAAAAACATCCGGATAATCCTTTATCTCCACAATGGCGAGGGGAAATTTTATTTGATGATGTCTCTTTTGCATATGCCAACGCCGGAAAAGAAGCTCTAAGCCATATCAGCTTTCACACAAATCCCGGAGAAACAATTGGGATTATCGGTCCCACGGGTTCCGGAAAAACTACTCTTGTCAACCTGGTTCCCCGATTCTACGATGCTTGTCAAGGTAAAGTATTAATCGACGGAGTTGATGTGACACAAATATCTGAAAAAGCACTCCGTTCTGAGACAGCCATTGTCCCCCAAAAAGCCCTCCTGTTTTCCGGAACCATTCTTGAAAATCTTCGTTGGGGAAAAAGCAATGCAACCGAGGCCGAAATCACAGCCGCAGCACAGCTTGCCTGTGCAGACACTTTTGTTTCGCAAATGGAAAACGGTTACGATACGCTCCTTGGACAGGGCGGCGTAAATCTTTCCGGAGGGCAAAAACAGCGTTTGGCACTGGCAAGGGCTCTGATACGAAAACCTAAAATTCTGATTCTTGACGACTGTACCAGCGCCCTGGATGCCGCAACGGAGGCTGCCATACTTTCCAACCTGCGCAGCCAGCTTCAAAACGTAACTGTGCTGCTAATCAGCCAGCGAATCTCAACCGTACGCCGGGCGGACCATATTCTTTGCCTGGAAAACGGAACCATACAGGGCTTTGGCTCCCATGAAGAGCTGATGGTTTCCTGCCCGGCCTATCAGGCAATATATCATTCTCAGATTGGTGGTGAAAATAATGGCTAACACAAACATAACTCCGCCCCCTTCAGGAATCGGCGGTCCCCGCGGCGGTATACGTCAGCCCGCGGTTAAGCCCCGTGACCTGAGAGGAACTCTCCTCCGTCTTTGGAAACTGACCAAGGGCAGCAGAAAAGGATTAAGCTGGATACTGCTGTTATCTGCAATGGCCTCCGCATCCGCCATCCTCTCCCCTCTTGTCATCGGCCGGGCAGTAAATGCCGTTGATGACGGCAGCTCCATTGCCGCTGCTCTTTTTCTTCTGGCCGGACTTTATATATGCGACTGGGCTGTGCGCTTTTTACAGCAGTACTTTATGGCCGCCATCGGTCAGAAAATGATCCATCATATCCGCACAATACTATTTTGTGCAATGAAAAAGCTGCCTCTTTCATTTTTCGATCGAAAGCAGCACGGAGAACTCATGAGCCGATTGACAAATGATGTGGACAACATCAGCACTACTATTTCAAATTCACTGACCCAGCTTCTTACTTACCTATTTACTATCATCGGCATCTTCTGCATCATGCTTTTTTTAAGTCCATTGCTTACCGCTGTGTCTCTTGTGGGGGTCGGACTTATTTTTCTGCTGACCCGCATAGTTACAACACATACACGTAAGCTTTTTTCTGCACAGCAGATAATTCTGGGAAAACTGAACGGGCAGATTGAAGAAAGTATTTCCGGCGAAAGTGTGGTCAAAGCGTTTTGCAGGGAAAATCAAATTATAGATCAGTTTGAGGAAAACAACGAGGAACTTTGCAGGGTATCTACGCGCGCTCTGATATGGTCCGGATATTTGATGCCGCTCACAAATGTGATTAACAATCTGAGCTATGTAGGAATTTCCATTGTGAGCGGTATACTGGCCATAAAAGGCTATATTACCATCGGCATGATTTCCAGTTTTCTTCTCTATGTGCGGCAATTTTCCCGTCCATTTGTCGACATTGCAAATATTTACAATAACTTTCAAACTGCCGTTGCGGGCGCAGAACGGATTCTTGATATCATAGATGAGACGCCGGAGCCGCAGGATATTCCAAATGCTCTTCCTCTGACATCGCCTACAGGAGAAATCGAACTGCAAAACGTCGTATTTGGCTATACTCCGGAAACTCCTGTCCTAAAGGGTATCTCCCTGAAAATTCCCGCCGGTACAAAAACGGCAATTGTCGGTTCCACGGGCGCTGGAAAAACAACTGTCATCAATCTTCTGACACGCTTTTACGACGTAAACAGCGGAAAGATTCTGCTGGACGGCCACGATCTGCGTGAATACCGCATGGAAGATTTAAGGCGTTCCTTCAGTGTCGTACTGCAGGATACGGCGCTATTTGCCGAGTCTATCCGGGACAATATCAGCTACGGCAGAGAGCACACAGATACAGCGGATATCATAGCCGCAGCCCGCATTGCCGGAGCCGACACCTTTATCCAACGGCTTCCTCATGGTTATGATACAATACTGACACAGGGCGGTATGGAACTCAGCCAGGGTGAACGCCAGCTTCTGACTATCGCCCGCGCCGTCCTTTCCAATGCCCCAATCCTGATTCTGGATGAAGCTACCAGCTTTGTTGATACTGTAACAGAACAACGGATTCGCAATGCAATGCTAAAAATCACAGACGGACGCACCTCATTTATTATTGCACACCGTCTGTCTACAATTAAAGATTCCGATCTTATTATTTTCCTGGAAGACGGACGGATCGCAGAACAGGGAAACCATGAATCCCTGATGGCGTTAGACGGAAAGTATGCGGCTATGTATAAAACACAGACGGGCGGCTGAAAAGGCCGCAAAATCCAGCCGCATATACTTGCCCCACAAAACATTTTTATAATACATTTAATATATGGAAGCCGGATTGTCTTTTTGTCATATTTTTTCTCCCACATCTTGACATCCATTATAAGTCCGAATAAGATGCATCTATAGCCGTGGCTGCTTCCTGACTTTATCGAAGAAAATATAGTCTCATACTATCAAAACTTGTGCCTTAAGGAGGTCATTTATGCCGAACATTATCGAAATCACTGATTTTGCAGCGCCTGAACTGGATGTTTATGCACGACTTACAGAGAATCAGCTTCTCAACCGCCACGAACCGGAAAAAGGGCTTTTCATTGCAGAAAGTCCCAAGGTAGTAGAACGCGCCCTTGATGCCGGATGCGAACCTGTTTCGCTTCTGTTAGAGCGAAAACACATTGACGGACAGGCACGCCAGGTTATTACCCGCTGTGGGAATATCCCTGTCTATACTGCCGATTTTGACGTTCTGACAAAACTGACCGGCTTTCCGTTAACACGCGGTGTGCTGTGCGCTATGCGCCGCCCGCCTTTACCGAACGTTGAAACTGTCTGTGACGGTGCACACCGGATTGCCATACTGGAAAACATTGTGAATCCCACCAACATCGGAGCTATTTTCCGTTCCGCCGCAGCATTAAACATGGATGCCATACTTCTTACACCCGCCTGCAGCAACCCACTGTACCGCCGTGCCATAAGAGTCAGCATGGGCACTGTTTTTCAAATACCGTGGACTTTTCTGAGCAATGACTCTTCCCATTGGCCCCATCCTGGCATTCAGCATTTACAGAGCCTTGGCTTTAAAACTGCTGCCATGGCATTAACCGACAACTCCATCAGCATAGATGATCCCAGACTCAAAACAGAAGAAAAGCTGGCTGTCGTGCTGGGCACAGAAGGTGACGGTCTGGCATCCTGCACGATCGCCGACTGCGATTATACCGTACGTATCCCCATGGCCAACGGAGTAGATTCCCTGAACGTTGCGGCCGCAAGCGCTGTCGCTTTCTGGCAGCTTGGCGCCCGCTGACCTTTCTGCATATGCTTTTATAATGATCGGTTTTCCCGGATCACAATATCCAATTTCCGGCCGGATGACGCATCTTCTCTCATCCGTTCTGTGTACAGTTCGCAGCGTCAATGGCAATAACAAGCAGCAGTCCCATTAATTCATCTGCGGGGTCCATAATGTCAATCACATAAGTATCACCCCAATGAAACCATTCCTTCGTGATATGTATGACAGAGCTGCAGCCGGAATAGACATCATATTCCCACCCAAGGAAATCGCCTTCTGCCCTCCACCCATTAAAATCAACTTCATATTGGGGATGAAACAGCGAAAACTTTTTTGCAATACTGCCCTCCATAATCCCATTTACTTCTATGTCAAAAATGGGAAGTAAAGTCAAAAGCCGTTCTTTAATCAATCCCACCTCATTCTGCATATAATCATATACATGCAATCTGTGACCAAGTGACAAAAACTCCGCTTTTACAAAATATTTTTTATATCCGGTTTCGTCATACACATCATATGTATCACTCCATGAAAATACTCTCTGTTTGATCAACAACCTCATAATACCACCTCACTGACCTGACTTTTCACAGCCTCTGGTATCGGCCTTATCCATATTGCCCCGTACATATCTGGCATTAAATTCCATATTAATCTCACGGATTTCCTTTTTCCCTTCAATATAATCCTGATACATTTCCGCCAGTCCTGCCATACAGCCGTCACAATTCGCGGATATGTTTCCCAAGGATTCTTCTACGATCTTCTGTCTTTCTTTACGTGTTGTATCTTTTATTAAATATCCAGCCATATTCTCACCCTGATTTTTCTTTATATTTTCACTTCTCATCATCAAACAATCTTTTCAGAAGATACTCCCGGTTATTGATAAACATCTCCGTTACCTGATAGCTGTCCGTTTCTTCATACTCAATCGGATGCAGAGTCCCTTCATCAAATGACAATATTTCCGCCCCGGGTATCCCCAGTAAAAGAGGCGAATGACTCACTATAATGAACTGCGCTCCCCGTTTTGCAAGTCGGTTAATTTCAATAAGCAGGGTTAATTGTCTCTGCGGAGAAAGCGCCGCTTCCGGCTCGTCCAATATATATATGCCATCTGCCTTCAAATATTTTTGTGCTATTGCGAGAAAGCTTTCTCCATGCGATCTCTCATGCAGCCGCATCGATGGGTGAGCCAGATCTACATACTCCATTTCCTTCGTTGCAACATTATAAAAACTCTCTGCACGCAGAAAATAGCCCCACCTGTTCTGGCGATATCCTTTTCCAAGAGTTATCGCATTGCAAAGCTCAGAATGCGAATCATACGTAGAAAAACTGTAGTTTTTCGTGCCTCCTTCCGGATTAAATCCATACGCAACTGCAATCGCTTCGAGCAAAGTCGATTTACCAGTACCATTTTCACCAACAAAAAAAGTCACCGGACAAGTCAGACTTATCTCCTCTATGCCTCTAAGTGCTTCAATCTCGTGCAAGTAACTTTCCCTCGAAATACGCTCCCAGTCTATTCTGATTTTTTGTATAAATAAATTATTCATTGTTTTTTCATCACTGTCTCTCTCAAATCGAATCCGTTTTCCCGAATTATTCCATTTGCATTATTAACGTAAATGTCCGTTTCCTGAGCCGTATCGCCCTCTTTAAACCCCATTACAATTAATTTTGATATAATTTCCTTTGCATTTTGAATTGGTACTTTAATCTATGCCTCCGCCATCTTTCTTTCCCAAAGCATTCATTTTTATGTATCTTTCTATAATGAAAGGTCCTTCCATTCCGTCCCTTTTATCAATATCACCCGCATTTGAAACCTGCAGAACCTGCCACCGGCAGTTTGGCAACTTTAAGGGCAGGAACTACCTGCCCCTATGCTTCTCTTTCCTTTTCTGCTGTTTCAGTTCAAACTGCCGCTGTTTCTCTGCTTCCCGTTGTTCCCGGCCCACAGCCTTACGTTCAGTTTTTAACTGCTCGTGCTGTAATTTTAAAGCCTGCTGCGACTTTGTGCCTATTCCGGTGTTCTGTACCTGTTTCCGTACTTCTCTCTGTACCCGTTTCGGATTTCGGCCAGCTTCTTTTACATCAGTTGCCACAGCCGGACTAAACCGCAGACGATAGTAATTTTTCAAAACAAAATCGTATATCTCGTAATCTTTCGGCTCCGCCCCAAACGTAACCTTGCATACAGATAATTTCCCCTCCGATATGCGTTCAAAAACGCCTATCCAGAATGGTTCCTCAAAAAATACTGTCAATCTGCCCAATACTTTGTCCATGACAATTCCTCCTTAATACCTTACGGCTGTCGCGGTATTCGTCAAATGCTCCTGCAAGCAGGACATTTTCCTCATTACTCGCACAAATTGTACTGAACAAAGAACGGACGACCCAAGGAGGGAGGGCTACTTACACCTGCAGGAGTTGCCACTGACAGCGCCCTACGGATGCATGGCAACCAAAGCGGTGCGGCCGGACTACCTACCGGCTCTATAAGAGATGTTATCCCTTACGTTGTGTTTTTATCTCTGTTCCCTGATTTTACCATACTATCAGCGATTATGCCACAAGAAATAAAGGGCACAGCTAATCTACTATATTCCTGCTGCTTTAAAAATTTCCTTTACCCACCCGGCACTCAACAAAAAATTATGCACTTATTTGAAAGCTAAGCAGTTACAGGAAAATATCGAGAATAACAAATACAATTTTACAGAAAAACAACAGGACGAAGCATACCAGTCATTTGAGAGTGATATGGAAGAAATTAAAAATCGTCTGCTTGGTGATAATATGATTGTCCAAAAGGGAAGTAAGGGAATATCTGTTAAGGTGTTCCCACAATAATTTCAAAAAAATGATTGACTCTCACGCTGCGTGATATGATATTCTATTTTCCAGAAGCGGAATAGATATAAGCCGGCAATTTCTATCTTGCTTCTCCATAAATCAAAGGAGCTGGTAAGTATGAGAACCATAAGCCAAGTCGCAAAATTAACAGGCATCAGCATACGCACACTGCAATACTATGATGAAATCGGACTGTTAAAACCAAGCAAACTAACACAGTCCGGCTATCGCTTATATGATGATGAAGCGTTGCAAAAACTGCAACAAATCCTGTTTTTCAGGGAATTAGGCTTTAAACTAACGGATATTCGGAAAATTATTGAAAAGCCCGACTTCGACAGGATTGCCGCTTTCAAAAAGCAAAAAGAGTTGCTTCTCCTAAGGCGTAATCGTACAGACAGGCTCATACAGCTTCTTAGCCGCTTAGAGAAAGGAGAGCAATGTATGAGTTTTAAAGAATTTGATTTATCCGATTATATCCATGCTTTGGAGGATTTTAAGTCCAATCAGACAGAGGAAGTTATCAAACACTGGGGAAGTGTTGAAAATTTTGATATGTTCATTCAGAAAATCAAAGATGATGAATCCGAGGTAGCGAAACTTGCTATTAAACAATTTGGAAGTA
>ERZ809224.1308-NODE-1308-length-18504-cov-12.588704_pt1 | contig 18504 bp, 23 predicted proteins | sample MGYA00520513_ERZ809224 | MGnify/ENA primary metagenome ERZ809224 (study PRJEB31576, sample SAMEA3212658) | Homo sapiens | biome: human-gut; feature: human gut; material: fecal | place: Sweden | collected 2012 ... | reverse complement strand
TATTTGGACAGGATAAGTATATGTACACATTTAGAATGTCCTGCGATGAAGTTCCGGGGCTTTCGCTGAATGACGGGGCTGTGCGGATCTTTTTAAATACTCATGGCAGGAATGATGATGAAGTGTCACCGGGGCTGATTGAATTCCTGCATTATGCGGAGAACCCGGAGCAGTATGGGAAAGATATCCGGGATCCACGTGTACAGAAGCTTGTGGAACAGATGGATGTGCTCAAGAGCAGTCAGGAAGTGGGTGTAAAGTATATGCGTTTGTGGGAAGAACTGGAGGATGCGCGCGCCGAAGGATTAAGTCAGGGCCATGAGACAGGTGTGGAGGAAGAAAGGCTTGCTTCCATTCGGAATTTGATGAGAAAAACCGGATGGCCTGTTGAGAGAACCATGGAAATGCTTGATATTCCGGAAGAGCTATGGGAAAAATATTTGAAGCTTCTGGAGAAATAGAGAAAATAAGTATTAAAAGGTAAGTAAAATTATGATAGAAGAGCAGTTTGAATTGAGGAACATAGGAATAGAGGAAGCAGAGGAAGCGGCGGAGATAGAAAGGATATGTTTTCCGCCAAATGAAGCCTGCTCAAGGCAAATGATGCTTGAACGCATCAGAAAAGCGCCGGAATTGTTTTTGGTGGCTATTGACAGAGAAACAGGGAAAATGGCAGGATTTTTAAATGGGCTGTCCACGAATGAGGATACTTTCCGGGATGAATTTTTTACAGATGCGGATTTGTATGACCCGGAGGGAAGGAATGTGATGCTTTTGGGACTGGATGTGCTTCCGGAATATCGCGGGCGGGGACTTGCCCGGCTGTTGGTGGACACTTATCTGGGAAGAGAGCGGAATAAAGGACGATGCATGGTTGTGCTTACCTGTCTGGATGCCAAAGTGAAAATGTATGAGAAAATGGGATTTAAGAATGAGGGTATTTCTGCATCCGTGTGGGGCGGAGAACAGTGGTACGATATGAGTTTTGAGCTTAAACCGCATTGAAGGGGGAAGTATAGTGTCCCGGGAAAAAATGAAGATTATCGCGGAGAGTCCGCAGATGAAAAAAATACTTCAGACAATTGATTATATTAAAGATGTGGATTCTTCTGTGCTGATTACCGGGGAATCGGGAACAGGAAAGGAAGTTATTTTCCAATATATATGTCAGACAAGCCGAAGGTGGGATAAGCCCATTGTGAAAATTAACTGTGGAGCAATTCCGGAAAATCTGTTTGAATCAGAGTTGTTCGGCTATGAGGACGGCGCCTTTACCGGGGCTCGGAAAAAGGGCAAGGCCGGTTTGTTTGAAATGGCGGACCATGGCACATTGTTTCTGGATGAAGTTGGAGAGATGAATCTGGAAATGCAGGTCAAGCTTTTGAGGGCCATTCAGGAAAAGGAGATTTTTCGTGTCGGCGGCTCTAAAAGTATTCCGGTGGATGTGCGGATTGTTGCGGCCACGAATCAGAATATTGAACAGATGGTGGAAGAAGGCCGATTTCGGAGGGATTTGTTTTATCGGCTGAATGTTATTCGGCTGGAAATACCGCCGCTGCGGGAGCGGACGGAGGATATTATCCCCCTATGTTATCATTTCCTGGAGATTTTTAATAAGAGATATCATAAAAATAAAGGGCTGACATTGCGGGCGGCACGGACTCTGGCCCATTTGGAGTGGCCGGGGAATATACGGGAATTGGAAAATCTGGTGGAAAATATTGTGGTGCTGGAACAGGATGAGGTGATGCGGGCAAAGCATCTTCAGGATAGGTACTGCAAAGGTGAGATGCAGGGCGGGGAAGTGACGGTCAAAGGCATACTTCCATATAAAGAAGCTTTGAGTCAGATGGAACGCCAGCTTCTTGAAAATACCCGGAATCAGTTTGGAAGTACCCGGAAGATGGCGGAAGCTTTGGGGCTGAATCAGTCCACGATTTCCAGAAAGCTTCGCCAGTATCATCTGGATGATGCGCCAGAGCATCAGTCGTAAAACCTTATAAAATCAATAAAAAAGTGAATTTACCGGCTGAAGGTGATGCAAATAAACATCACTTTCGGCCATATTTTTTTCATCTATGCATCAAAATCCCTGTAAAATGGCGGTTTTACAGGGATTTTAAAAGTTGGCACAAAAATTGCTGATATATAAAGCATCAAGTAAAAAGAGAGAAAGTATTGGGAGGTAGTAAAATGAGCTTTATTTTAACGAAGGAACAGAAAATGATCGTACAGCTTGCGAAGACTTTTGCAGAAACAGAGTTGGCACCGGTTGCCGATGAAATGGATAAAAATGCAAAGTTTTCCCCTGGAATTGTACAGAAGGTTGCAGACGTTGGATTTTTAGGAATGAATGTGCCGGAAGAATACGGCGGAGCCGGTGTGGATGAAGTGACAAAGGCTTTGGTTATTATGGAAATTGCCAAAGTGGACGCCAGTGTAGCTGAATTGATTGCCGTACACACATTGACAAATGATATTATTTTAAGAAACGGTACAGAAGAGCAGAAACAGAAATATCTGAGAATGGCATGCACGGGTTCCGTTGGCGCCTTTGCTCTGACTGAGCCGAATGCGGGTTCCGATGCGGCTTCCGCCCGGACAAAAGCTATTATTGACGGTGATGACTATGTGATCAACGGTTCCAAATGTTTTATCAGTAATATGGGCGAAGATGAAGGCGATTACGTTATCCTGATTGCGCTGACGGATCCTGCAAAGAAGACAAAGGGCATGTCGGCAATTATTGTTGACCGTGGCACAAAAGGCTTCTCTATCGGAAAAGTAGAAGATAAGATGGGCCTTCGGGCTGCTCCGGTTTCTGAGTTGATTTTTGATGACTGTCGTGTTCCTAAAACACAGCTTCTCGGCAAAGAAGGACGCGGATTTATGATTGCCATGGCAGGCCTTGACGGCGGCCGTATCGGCATGGCATCCCAGGGTGTCGGCGTGGCCGAAGGCGCTTTGGAAGCTGCGGTTGAATATTCTAAACAGCGTGTACAGTTTGGCAAACCAATCAATGCAAATCAGGGACTTCAGTGGTATCTGGCTGATATGGCGACACGGACAGAGGCAGCGAAGATGCTCACATTAAATGCGGCGGACCGTCGCCAGCATGGAGAAAATATTGGCAAACTGGCGGCCATGGCAAAATATTATGCTTCTGAAAATGCGGTTTATGTGGCTCATAAATCTCTTCAGATTCACGGCGGTTACGGTTATATGAAAGATTATGCGATTGAGCGCATGTACCGTGATGCACGGATTATTCCTCTGTATGAAGGAACTTCCGAAGTACAGAAGATGGTTATTTCCAGAGCAGTTATTGACGGAAAATAGAATATTGTTGATGGAAAGCGCAGGCATGGGTATTCCCGGCCTGCCTTTCTTATTGCCATTCAAAGAAAGAATTGATATAATGAAGCATAATTAAAACAGATGCAGGATGGCGATAAAATGGATAGAAAGAATATATTATTAATCGGCTTTATGGGTACGGGAAAATCCACAGTTTCTTCCCGTTTGAAAAAACGTTTGGGTATGAAAGAAGTCGATACGGATGCCCTGATTGTAAAAAGGGAAGGAATGTCTATTTCGGATATTTTTGCACAAAAGGGCGAAGAGGCCTTTCGGAATATGGAAACGGCATTGTTGGAAGAATTGGAATCTCAGAGAAATCTGATTATTTCCTGCGGCGGCGGTATGGCCCTGCGGGATGAAAATGCGGCTATTATGAAAGCGGCGGGGACCGTTGTGTGGCTGACGGCTGAGCCGGAAACAATTTTAAAACGGGTAAAAAATGATGACAGCCGTCCGCTTCTGCGGGGCAATAAAAATACGGCTTTTATCAGTGATTTGCTGGAAAAACGACGGCCAAAATATGAAGCGGCGGCAGACATCGCCGTGGCAACGGACCATCGAAGAATCAATGATATCTGCGATGAGATTATTCGAAAAATCGATGAAAACTAGAAGACAAAAAATGCGCTTCTCCTGAAATGGGAAGCGCATTTTTGGCGAATTTTACCGTGTAAAATATTTTTCTTTGATGATATCTACCGGCATTTCTCTGCCTGTCCAGAGAGTGAAGGCGGCAGCCCCCTGATAGAGAAGCATGTAAAGGCCGTTGAAAGTCTGGCAGCCCTGTTCGCGGGCGAGGCGGAGCAGTTTGGTTTCCTCCGGATTATAGATGACATCGGAAACAATTAAATCCGGGCGGAACATGGACATATCCGTAATGAGGCAGCCCTCCGTGTTCGGACTCATGCCGACGGATGTTCCATTTGTCAGAATATGACTGGATTCGATAGATTTTTTCAGAGCAGCCCTATCCGCCAAATCATCTAAAGTGACTTTACAGTCGGTTCGGGCGTTGATTTTGTCGACGAGAGTCTGAAGCCGTGGGAAAAACTGGTCTTTCATATTAAAGACATGGATTTCTTTCAGGCCGTCCAGGGCCGCCTGAACGCAGATAGCTGTGGCTGCACCGCCGCCGCCGAGTAATGTCATGGTTTTTCCGGTCAAATCAAATCCGGCGTCTTTCGCGGCCTGCATATAGCCGATGCCATCGGTGGTATGCCCGGTCAAAACGCCATTATCATTGACAACTGTGTTGACGGCGCCGATGATTTCGGCTGCCGGAGATAATTTATCGCAATATTCGGCCATCAGGTTTTTATCCGGCATTGTCAGATTAAAACCGCGGACGCCAAGGACTTTGAGGCCCTCAACGGCGGTTTTTAAATTATCGGTTCCTACATTAAAAGCCAGATAGGCATAATCCAAGCCGAGCTGGCGGAAAGCTTCGTTGTGCATCATTGGTGAAATGCTGTGGGCGACCGGGCTGCCTAAAAGGCCGGTCAGGACTGTATGTCCGGTTATTCTTGATTCCATAATTGTTCTCCTTTATCTAAAGCTTGCCATTACATCAAATAAATATTAAAATAAAAAGGACAGAATGTCAATTTGGAGGTTTGTATGGATACAGTATATATAAGAAAATTGGCAATTGGCGAAGGGCGACCAAAGATTTGTGTTCCCATTTGCGGAAAAAACAGAGAAGAAATTTTGCGGGAAGCGGAAAATATGCAGAGACTTCCGGCAGATTTAATAGAATGGCGGGCCGATTGGTATGAGGATGTGTTCGACAGAGAAGCTTTGCAGGAAACTCTCGGGGCATTGCGCCGCAGCCTTGGCGATAAACCATTGTTATTTACATTTCGCTCCATTCAGGAGGGCGGTGAAAAAGCGATTTCTCCGGAACAGTATCTGGCAGTCGGACAGGCGGTCTGCGAATCGGGACAGGCGGATGGGCTGGACGTTGAATTATTTATGGACGGCAAAGTGACAAAAGCGCTTATCGAGGCGGCCCACCGGCAGGAGATGGCCGTCATTGCATCCAATCATGATTTTATCAAAACGCCGGAAAAGGATGAGATAACCCGCCGGCTGATTTTGATGGATGAGATGGGCGCGGATATTTTGAAGATTGCCGTCATGCCAAAGGCAAAGGCGGATGTGCTGGAGCTTTTAACGGCGACTGAAGAAATGGGGCGGCTCTATACGGAAAAGCCGGTGGTAACCATGTCTATGGGGCCGATGGGACTGATTAGCCGTCTGGCCGGAGAGACTTTTGGCTCGGCGATTACTTTTGGCGCCGGGGAGAAGGCTTCGGCTCCCGGGCAGATGCCGGCCGAACAACTGGAAAAGGTGCTGGATGCGATTCATGAGAGTATGGGAGAGTGATTTAAATGAAATTGATTTCGTGGAATGTCAACGGCCTTCGCGCCGTTGTCGGCAAAGGTTTTATGGATATATTTAAGGAATTGGATGCGGATGTATTTTGTCTTCAGGAGACAAAACTGCAGGCCGGGCAGATTGAGTTGGAACTGCCGGGGTATGAACAGTACTGGAATTATGCGGAACGAAAAGGATATTCGGGAACCGCGGTGTTTACACGCATAAAACCGGTGAATGTGACTTACGGTATGGGAATAGACGAGCATGACACGGAGGGACGGGTGATTACCGCCGAATATGATGAATTTTATCTCGTGACAGTGTACACGCCGAATTCAAAGGAGGGACTTGCCAGACTGCCTTATCGGATGGAGTGGGAAGATGCTTTTCGGAGTTATCTTAAAGAACTTGAGAAGAAAAAACCGGTGGTTGTGTGCGGGGATTTGAATGTGGCCCATGAGGAGATTGATTTAAAAAATCCGAAGACAAACCGGAAAAATGCAGGTTTTTCCGATGAAGAGCGGGCGAAAATGTCAGAACTTTTAAATGCGGGCTTTATTGATACCTTCCGTTATTTTTATCCGGATAAAACGGGAGAATATTCCTGGTGGTCCTATCGTTTTAATGCCCGGAAGAACAATGCCGGATGGCGTATCGACTATTTTCTGACATCGGAGGCGCTGAAGGATAAGCTTCAAAGCGCTTCGATTCATCAGGAAATCTTTGGTTCGGACCATTGCCCGGTAGAACTGGAACTGGATATTTAGAGGACATATCGATGAAAGCAAAGGTGATCATGGTTCAGGGAACCATGTCGAATTCGGGAAAAAGTTTTATTACCGCCGGATTGTGCCGGGTATTTGCCCAGGACGGCTATCGGACAGCGCCCTTTAAATCCCAGAATATGGCCTTAAATTCCTATATTACAAAGGATGGGCTGGAGATGGGGCGGGCCCAGGTGATGCAGGCGGAGGCCGCCGGGATAGAACCGGCTGCCGATATGAATCCGATTTTGCTGAAACCGACAAGTCATACCGGTTCCCAGGTGATTGTCAATGGCCGGGTTCGGGGGCAGATGAAGGCCATGGATTATTTCAGACATAAAACAGAACTGATTCCGGATATCATGGCGGCCTATGAACGGTTGTCGGAAGCCTATGATATTATTGTCATTGAGGGCGCAGGCAGCCCGGCGGAAATCAATTTAAAGGAAAATGATATTGTCAATATGGGGCTGGCGAAGATGGTGGATGCCCCGGTGCTTCTTGTCGGAGACATCGACAGGGGCGGCGTTTTTGCCTCCCTCTATGGCACTGTGAAATTGTTGGAACCGGAGGAGCAGGAACGCATCCGGGGGCTTATTATCAACAAATTCCGCGGCGATTTGGCGATTTTAAAGCCCGGTGTCCGGATGATAGAGGATTTGGTGAATATTCCGGTGGTCGGCGTTGTCCCGATGGAAAAAATTGATATCGATGATGAGGACAGCCTTTCAGAGCATTTGTTGGCGGAAGAGATGACCGGAGGACTGGATGCGGCGGTTATCCGCCTGCCCCATATTTCTAATTTTACCGATTTTACAGTTTTTGAACGGCTGGAAGGCGTATCTTTGCGGTATGTGGACAGGGTGTCAAAACTTGGCAGTCCCCATCTGATTTTAATTCCGGGGACAAAAAATACAATGGCTGATTTGCGGTGGATGCGGAATAACGGGCTGGAAGAGCAGGTTATCCGGCTTTCCGGAGATGGTGTTACCGTGATGGGCATCTGCGGCGGCTATCAGATGATGGGCAATATTCTGTCCGATTCGGAAGGCGTGGAGGAAGGCGGCCGGATGGCCGGAATGGGCCTGCTGCCTGTAGAAACAAACTTCCGAAAAGAAAAAGTCCGAACCCGGATTCACGGGGAAATTCGCTGCGGAAGCTGGAACGGCTGTTTGGTGGAAGGCTATGAGATCCATATGGGAGATTCCCGGATAGAGGATGAGGGGATTCTTGCGAATGATTCCCGGACAGAGGATGATGAGATTCATGTGAATGATTCCCGGCCGGACGGATTGGAACACATCGGCAGTTCCGGAGAATTTTCACCTTGGATAAGTCTTTCGGATGGCCGGATGGATGGGGCGATCAACCGCGGGGAAACGGTGATGGGAACCTATCTGCACGGCATTTTTGATGATGGAGATTTCTTCCTCCGTTTTATTGACACCTTGATGGAAAGATATCATTTGACGGAGGAAAACGGGGCAGCTTCCGGGGGAGACCGGCAGAAATTCTCTGCCCGCAGGCCGGATATGAAAGCCTATAAAGAAGCGGAATATGACAAACTGGCGGATTTGATACGCAAATCGCTGGATATGGAAAAAATATATGAGATAATGGGAGGAAGGCCGAATGTTTAAAATGTTTTATCCGGATGCCTGGGTGGCGTCCACCTATGACATACCCTTTGAAAAGTTATATAAAAAAGGTTATCGGGGAATTATTTTTGATATAGACAATACGCTGGTGCCCCACGGTGCGCCGGCCGACGAGCGGGCGGAGGCCTTGTTTGAGCGATTAAAGAAAATCGGCTTTGCCTGTGCGCTGATTTCAAATAATAAGGGGCCGAGGGTTCAGATGTTTAATGAAAATATTCACGCCTATACGGTGTGCGACGCCCATAAGCCGAGCCCTGAAAATTATTTAAAGGCGGCGGCGCTGATGGATGTGCCGAAGGAACAGGTGATTTTTATCGGCGACCAGATTTTTACAGATATCTGGGGGGCACGGATGGCCGGAATTTACAGTATTCTTGTGCAGCCGATTCACCCAAAAGAGGAGATTCAAATCGTATTTAAACGAAAACTGGAAAAAATTGTTCTGCATTTTTATAAAAAGAAACGGCAGAGAGAAAAAAATAGTTGAAAAATTGCGGGAAGTTATTTATACTAGAATAAGTTATTTATGCAATATTTTTAAGGAGGAATCCAAGCATGGTATCAGCAGGTGATTTTAGAAATGGCTTGACGATTGAATATGAAGGAAATGTTTATCAGGTTATTGAATTCCAGCATGTAAAACCTGGAAAAGGTGCGGCCTTTGTTCGTACAAAATTAAAAAATATCAAGAGCGGCGGTGTTGTTGAAAAAACTTTCCGTCCGACAGAAAAATGCCCTCAGGCACATATTGAAAGAAGAGAGGTAGAGTATCTTTACAAAGATAACGATATTTATTGTTTTATGGACAAAGAAACCTATGATTCGCTTGTTCTCACCGTTGCTCAGGTGGGCAATACAATGAAATTCATTAAAGAAAATGAGACGGTTAAAATCCTTTCTCATAACGGTGAAGTGTTCTCAATAGAGCCTCCATTATTTGTAGAACTTGAGATTACGGAAACAGAACCTGGATTTAAAGGCAATACATCAACTGGAGCAACAAAACCGGCAACGGTTGAGACAGGCGCCCTTGTTTATGTGCCGTTATTTGTTGAAATCGGCGATGTTATCAAAATTGATACACGTACAGGAGAATATTTGTCCAGAGTTTAATGGATGAATATCGGACAGGCTGATAAAACCCCGCAAGATTCTGCGGGGTTTTTCTTTCAAATGCCATGGGAGTAAAAATAGGACAGACAGGAAGGTGGAGCATATATGTATCAGGCAGGATTAGTACTCGAAGGCGGCTCAACGAGGGGAATCTTTACCGCGGGGGTATTGGATTTTCTTTTGGAAAGAGATGTGGAATTTGCGTATATTGTCGGTGTTTCGGCGGGAAGCTGCAATGCGGTGGACTTTGTGTCAAAGCAGTTTGACCGCACAAGGCATTGTCTTATGCCGGAGAAGGAAAACGATTATATGACGCCGGGCGCTATTTTAAAAAAGAGAAGTATTTTTGATATGGATATGATTTTTGATAAATATCCGAATGGTATCTATCCTTTTGATTTTGATACCTATTTTGCTTCGGATTCACTGTGTGAGATTGTGGCCACAAATGCCCGGACCGGTCAGGCTGAATATTTTACGGAAGAGAGTGACCGGGAAAGGCTGATGCAGATTTGCAGGGCTTCCTGCAGTATGCCGCTGGTGACGCCGATGGTGCGGATTGGAAACTCAATGTATGTGGACGGCGGCGTAGCCGATTCCATTCCTTTGGAGCGGACTCTGAGGATGGGATTCGACAAAATATTTGTGGTTTTGACCCGGAATAAGGATTACCGAAAAGCGCCGTCGCCAAGGGCGGACAGAATATGGCGGCGTTATTTCCGAAAATATCCGAAGCTGGCCCAGGCCCTCGAGATGCGGTATGCGATTTATAACCGACAGATGGATTTGGTGGACCGAATGGAGGAAGAGGGAAAGATTTTTGTCATTCGCCCTGAAATTAAAACGATTTCGAGAACGGAGCGCAACAGGGAAAAATTAATGGAATTTTATCGTCATGGCTATATTCAGATGATGAAACAGTATGACGGATTAATACGGTATCTGGAAAAATAATGCGAAGATAAGTTGAGGAACGGGTATGGATTTTTATGGAACTTTGGGGCCTTCCTGCTGTCTGCATCCGGTATTGGTGCGGATGTATGAGGCGGGAATGACGGGGGTCCGTCTGAATTTGTCCCACGGTATGCTAAAGGAACGGGCAAATTGGCTGTATGTGGCAGTTTCCGCGGCAAAATCCGTAGGAGTGGAGACAAAAATATTGATAGACCTTCAGGGGCCGGAACTGCGTGTCGGCAATTTCGGCGGAGAAAGAAAACTAAAGAAGGACACGGATGTTATTTTTGGACAGCGCGGTATTCCTGTGCCGTCGATTTTAATGGCCCAGGTCAAAAAAGGGATGCGTCTTTTATTGGATGATGGGAAGATGGAAGCGGAAGTGCTGGAATGCAGCGGAAATCAGATGATTGCGAAGGTTCTTCGGGGCGGCGTTTTGAAGCCGAGAAAAAGTATTGCTGTTCCGGGGAAAATCATAGAGACGCCCGCATTAACTTCTCAGGATTTGGAGAATCTTAAAATCGCCCGCCATTATGGGGTTACCGGGGTGATGCTGCCCTTCGTGCGCAGTGAGGAAGATTTAAAATGTCTGCGGAGGGCCTTAGAGGAAAATCATGGAGAGGATATTAAAATTTTTGCCAAGATAGAGAATATGCAGGGAGTGGAATCCCTTGCCGCCTTTATGCCTTTGGCGGATGAAATTGTGATTGCCAGAGGGGATTTGGGAAATGCCGTGCCCCTGTGGGAGCTGCCGGCGGTTCAAAAGCATATCGGAGAACAGTGCCGCCGGGCCGGAAAACCTTTTATGGTTGTGACTCAGATGCTGGATTCCATGGAGCATTGGCCGGTGCCGACGAGGGCTGAGGTTTCTGATATTTATAACGCTGCGCTGGAGGGCGCTTCATCCCTGATGCTGACCGGGGAAACAGCAGTAGGTGAGTATCCGGCGGAGGCCATGTTTTATCTGGTGCAGACGGCAAAAAATTGTTTAGAAAAGTCGTTTATTGGAAAGAATTAAGAAGGTGTTCTATTGACAAAGTAAATGGAATTAAAGTAATATATAAAGTAGGAATTAACTATATATGGGGAAGGTATATAGAAAGGTATATAGAAGTGAAAGGGGCGGAATATGGGGCATGAATATTGGTATTATTTCGCATAATAATAAAAAAGAACTCATTGAAAATTTTTGCATCGCATATAAAAAAATTTTGAGTAAACATACTTTATACGCCACAGGTGTTACCGGGCGGCGGATTGAAGAAGCAACCAATCTGAAGGTCAATAAATTTTTGCCGGGAAGTGTCGGCGGTGACCGCCAGTTTATGGAGATGATTGAGGATAATCGAATGGATGTTGTTATCTTCTTTTATAATCCATCCATGGCTGCCACAGAAAAGCCGGATATATATGCCATCATGAATCAGTGTGATGCTTATTGTATTCCTATGGCGACGAATATTGCGACGGCGGAAGCCCTGATTATGGGACTGGAACACGGAGATTTGGAGTGGCGCGCACATTAAGCCGAAATTGAGAAAAATGTGAAGCGGGCGGCATAGTTCATTGACTTAGCCGCTTGTTTTTGTGTTGGAAAAAATTGTAAATAATAATAAAGAAAGGGAGCGGCAATCAGATGGATATTCAGCGAATTCCCCTGGAGGGCGCAAAAAACACACGTGATTTCGGAGGTTTTCCGACAAAAGATGGCAGACATATAAAACCTCATCGTCTTCTTCGAAGCTGTGAGCTTTGTGTGACAACGGAGAATGACAGAAAAGTGTTGGTGGAGGCCTATGACTTAAAAGAGGTTCTTGATTTTCGGACAGCAAAGGAGCGGGAGGAACACCCGGATCCGGAGATGCCCGGCGTCATAAATTTACATATGCCCGTATTGGATGAAAAGGCCCTTGGAGTGACCCGGGAGGGGCAGGACGGAGATTTTCTGGAGCAGCTTGCGGCCTCGGTGATGACGCCGGGATTTGATTCAACCCGGTATATGTCGGAAATTTATGAAAAAATTATTCTTGGGGATAACGCAGCCAGACAGTATGGCCGGATGTTTGACGAACTGCTGTCCCGGGAGAAAGGCGCGACCCTCTGGCATTGTACGGCGGGAAAAGACCGGGCCGGAATCGCATCCATTCTCGTGCTGAGCGCCCTTGGTGTCCCGGAAAAGGTTATTGAGGCCGATTATTTTAAAGTGAACGATTTTCTTCGGGAAGAGAATGAACGGCTTTGCCGGTCGGTGGAGGATAAGATGAATAACCATCGTATCCATGACGGCCTGATGCAGATGTTTATCGTCCATAAAGCTTATCTGGACAGAATGTTGAACACGATTCGGATGTATTATGGAACGATGGGCGCTTATCTCGAGAAGGCTTTGGGCCTTAGCCGGGATAAAAGAGAAGCGCTTAAAGCGCTCTATTTGAATTAAAGTTGAAAATTATAACAAATATATTTAAAATGCCTTTTGGAAATGGATATTTCGAGTTTCCGAAAGGCATTTTTGTAAGAAATTTGAAAGGAAAATAATATTATAATTTCATTAATATAGATTGACAACTAATATTATACAATATATAATATAGTCATAAAAATAATATTGTAAAGAAAGTAGGAAATTATATGGGGAAAGGAGAGATTTGGATGGTTTTTAATACGGGCGCCGCATTGCTGGATGCCATAGTTCTTTCGGTTGTCTCCAAAGAGAAGGATGGAACCTATGGTTATAAGATTACCCAGGATGTACGGCAGGTTATTGATATCTCGGAGTCGACGCTTTATCCAGTGCTTCGCAGACTTCAGAAGGATGATTGTCTGGAGACTTACGATGTCCAGTTTGGCGGAAGAAACCGAAGATATTATAAAATTACCCCGGCGGGCCTGGTACAGCTGAATCTGTACCGTAATGAGTGGAAATCATATGCGTCTAAAATAACACAGTTGTTTGACAGGGAGGAGATGAAGCAATGACTCGTATGGACTTTTTGAAGCAACTTGAGTATTTGCTTCAGGATATCGATGAAAAAGACAGAGAGGATGCTCTGGAATACTATAGAGATTATATGGATGAGGCCGGAATTTCTGAGTTTGCCGCTGTGGACGGCTTGCTGGACAGCCCGGAAAAGATAGCCATATCGATTCGCGCTTCTCTGATCGGCGACAGTGAGGAACAGAGTGAATTCAGCGAGCAGGGCGTAAAGGATGCCCGGTGGGAACCTCAGAAACATATGCCGGATGTCTATAAAGGCGATGACTGGTCAGAGGCGAAGAGCAGCTCGGAGTCGAAGGGCCGGTCGGAGGAAAGTCACAGGAATTCGGGGAGTGACTGGCAGGAAACGCCGGGTGGTTATAGAGAAAGCCACAGGGAAGAAGGGCGTTATAGAAGTCATGAGAGAGACGAGTGGGGAGATGCGGACAGGGACAGTTCGGGAAGAGTACCTTTCCGGGGAAATACTCTGGGGAAAATCCTTTTGATCATTGTTCTCTGCATCGTAGGACTTCCGCTTATCGCCGGAGTCGGAAGCGGTGTTTTGGGACTTCTGGCCGGTATTTTCGGCGTTCTTCTTGCGATAGTTGTCGGTGTGGGCGGCTGTGCTCTTGGCTTTAGTGTGGGCGGCGTGGTACTCTTTGTGATGAGTATTGTCCACATGATTACTTCCGTGCCGGAGGGAATTATGATGATGGGCTTTGCGTTTATCATGCTGGCACTTGGAATTGTTTGTATTATACTTACGGTTTTAGTCTGCGGCCGGTTGATTCCGTGGATTGTACGCGGAATCGTGAAGCTGTTTCAGAGAATATTTCACAGGGGAGGTGCTGCATCATGAAGAGGGGAACAAAAATATGGCTGATCGTGGCCCTCATTTTCGGGCTGCTCGGCGGCGGTTTATGTCTTTCGGCAGCAATTCTCGGTGTGGATTATAATAATGTGAGAGCGATGGTTGATGACGGTGATTTTGCATGGCGGATCGGGCCTTTCCGATGGTTTGATTCCGAAAGTAAAAAGTCTGACCATATAACAGGCCGCAGCCTGAATACAGCCGGGAAGGATAAGATGGTTTTATCTGGACAGATGGAACTGCTGAATATCGATATGGATTACGGCAGCCTGACGGTAAAAGCTTCGGATTCCGAAGAGGTTTGGCTGGACGCGGGCGATGACGCCGATTACTTTGAATGGTATTGCGATGGAAGCACCCTGACAGTTCAGAACATTGAACATGGTCTAAGCTGGATTGGCAGCGATGAAAAAAAGGCGACTCTTTATATTCCTGCAGGCAGCAGCTTTGATGGGGTGACTATCGATGTGGATGCGGGAAGCTGCAGGATTGAGACGGACATTCAGTGCAATATGCTGGAAGCGGATGTGGATGCCGGGTCGGCCGTTCTGAAAAATATTGAGGCAGGATGGGTAAATCTGGACTGCGATGCGGGAAAGATTACCTTTGAGGGCAGTGTGTCTGACAGCGGTGAAGTGGACGTGGATGCGGGTTCCATTGATATTACCCTGTTGAAGGCGGATGCAGGAGATTATAATTATGATATTAATGTCAGCGCCGGAAGCCTGACGATTAATGATAAAAAAATTTCAGGTTTGGACCATGAGCAGTATATTAATAACGGCGCTTCAAGAGAGTGGGCTCTTGGGTGTGATGCGGGAAAAATCACAATGAATATAAAAAAATAAATGAGGTGAAAGATGATGAAAAAATTATATCGTTCGAGAGACAATCGGGTCCTTTGCGGTGTTTGCGGGGGTATTGGCGAATATCTGGATGTGGACCCAACCATTATCCGGCTTTTATGCCTCCTCCTTGGCTTTACAGGCACCGGATTATTCGTTTATATCGTGGCGGCAATTATTATTCCGGAAGAAAGATAAATAAACAGTGTGGATAAGATGCAGACCTGCAGTATGATTTTGTGAACATACTGCAGGTTTTTTCTATCTGCCGGAATGTTTTCAAAGCCTGTACATATATTAGTTTCAGGTGGTGGTCTTTTGGAGAATATTCTTTCGGCAAGATTGCGGCGAAGTTTTTTGCCATTTCAGAAGGAATGGGAAGGTATTCAGGAAATTCGGCTCCGCAGCGGTCAGCCGCTGGCTCTGAGACTTTCGGGTGAGGAATGGTTTCTGGATGCAGGGGGAAAGCAGATAAAAACCGAACAGAGGGCATTGAGAGTGACGGTGGAGGATATACAGGAGAGCATGGCCTACATATGTCAGTATTCTCTTTATGCTTATGAAAATGAAATCCGTCAGGGATTTATCACCATTCGGGGCGGACATCGCATCGGAGTGGCCGGGCAGACAGCGGCAGCCGACGGAAAAGTGGGAAGTATTTCTTACGTGTCCTCGCTGAATATCCGGGTAGCCCATCAGATAAAGGGCTGCGGCGAACCGTTTTTTCCCTGTCTGTGGGAAAATGGACGGCCCTGCCACACCCTTATCGTATCGCCGCCGGGGGGAGGAAAAACCACATTGCTGAGAGATTTTATCCGGCTCTTTTCCAATGGCTTTCAGAAATATCCGGGCATGAGTGTCAGCCTGGTGGACGAGCGCTCGGAGGTGGGAGCCTGCTATATGGGAATCCCTCAGAATGATGTGGGGATACGGACAGATGTCATGGCAAATTGTCCGAAAACGGAAGGAATACAGATGATGATTCGTTCCATGGCGCCCCGGGTGGTGGCTTTTGACGAGTTGGGAGGCCCCGGGGATATGGATGCGGTTTTGGAGGCTGTGTACAGCGGCTGCCGGATACTCACGACCATCCACGGCAGTTGTCTGGATGATGTGAAGCAAAAGGGCTGTTTTGGACTTTTTGAAAGGTATGTGTTTCTGAATGGCTGGCAGAGGGCCGGAAAAGTGGACGCTGTCCTGGATTCAAAGGGCCGGGTTTTATTTAAGGCGGTATGAGATGTGGTGGATGAAATGTATCGGCAGCCTTTTGATTTTTGGGGGCTGCGGTTTTCTCGGATGGGAAAAGGGATTGGGTCTGCGCCGGAGAATATGGCTGCTTCGGGAAATGAATCAGAGTCTGACTGTGTTTAAAAATCTGACGGGGACATACCGTCTTCCCCTGAATATGGTTTTTATGCGTATCAGCGCCCAGATGGAAAAGCCCGTATCGGATTTTTACCGGCGGCTGTCGGAGCATTTTGAGCAGCAGGAGAAGCCGGAAGCTACGCTTTTGTGGCAGCAGACGGTGGAAGAAATGGGCGATTTGTTTGACGCGGAGGACAGGGAGCTTTTTTCACGGCTTGGACATTTTATCGGAATTCAGGATATTCAGATTCAGGCTTCGGCTGTGGAGGCGTGCAGGGAGGAAATCCGGGAGCGGATTTCGATGCTGGAGGCGGAACGGCCGGGCAGAGAAAGACTGTACCGGGTTTTATCACTGACAATCGGTGGTTTTCTAGTCATTTTATTCATATAGAGAGGGGGCGTCTATGTCCATACAGCTTATTTATAAAATTGCGGCCGTAGGCATCCTGATATCCATTTTAACCCAGGTGCTGAAACATTCGGGGCGGGATGAACAGGCGTTTTTAGTCAGCCTGGCAGGACTGATTCTTGTGCTGCTTTGGATTGTTCCCTATATTTATGAGCTTTTCCAGACAGTAGAGCAGATGTTTTCACTGTGAGGGGGGATTTGGTTGATTAAGATTGCCTGTATTGGATTGATGGCGGTATTTCTGGCTCTGAAATTAAAGAGCGTCCAGCCCGAATATGCGCTGCTCACAGGCATTGCGGCCTGTATTGTTCTGTTTGGATTTTCAGTGTCAAAACTGGAAGTCATTTTCTCGGGAATTGACAAAATCCGGGAGTATCTGTCGGTAAACAGCGCCTACATCGGAATTATTCTAAAAGTTATCGGGATTGCCTATGTCAGCGAATTTTCAGCAAATCTGTGCAAGGATGCCGGGTATGGCGGGATTGCTTCCCAGATAGAAATGTTCGGCAAATTAAGTATTCTTGTGATGAGCCTTCCGATTTTGACAACGCTGCTCACCACAATCCAGGAATTTATGGGGGAATGATGAGGGCAGGAAAAGAAAAATATTTCCGCCGGTGGATACCTCTGGCTTTTATGCTATGGACAGCCTTATGTATTCCGGCGATGGCAGAGGACGGGGAGGATATGCTGGATTATGGCGAGATTCAGGAGGCTATGGAAGAAATGCTCCCCGAAACGGTTCAGATTTCATTTTCTGAACTGGTGGGCCGGCTCACAAGCGGCGATATTCAGGGGGTGTTTGAAAGCTTTAAGGAATATCTGCTGGACCAGCTTTTTTATGAACTCCGGGGCAATCGGAGCCTGCTTGTTCAGATGGTCGGCATCGTATTTATCAGCGCCGTATTTACCAATTTTTCCATGGCTTTCTCAAAAACCTTTGTGGCGGAAACAGGATTTTATCTGACATATATGGTTTTATTTTCACTGCTGCTCACATCCTTTATGACGGCGGCCCGTATGGCTTCCGGCCTGATGGAAAATATGCTGCGCTTTATGTCCGCCCTTGTCCCGGTTTTCTGCTTATCTGTCACCTTCACAGGGAATATTCAGAGCGGAATATGGTATCAGCAGGCCATGGTTACGGGAATCACAGTCATTCAGTGGGTGATTTCCAGATTTGTTTTAAGTCTTATTCATATGTATGTGCTGATTTCACTGGTGAATCAGCTCTCAAAGGAGGATTCTCTCTCCAAATGTGCCGATTTGATAAAAACAGTGGCCGGATGGTCCATAAAAACAGTTCTCGGCGTCATTCTCGGTTTGAATTTTATACAAAGCCTGGTGATGCCGGCCTTTGACTCCCTGAAAAACGGGTGGGCCATGCGGGTCACATCGGCGGTGCCGGGAGTCGGGGATGCCATGGGAACGGCCATGCAGACGGTTATCGGTTCGGCAGTTCTCATTAAAAACGGAATTGGCGCTGCCGGCCTGATTGTACTTGCCTTTTTGTTTTTGATACCGGCGGCAAAGCTTGCGGTGATCGTGCTCATGTATCAGGCGGCCCAGGCTATTGTTCAGCCCGTGGCGGACAAGCGGATGCTCACCTGTCTCCACTGTGTGTCTGAGGGTGTTTTGCTGCTCTTAAAAGTACAGGGAATGGTATTTATACTGTTTTTCCTGTCTATGGCGATGATGACGGCAGCGTCCGGCGCTGTCTTCGGCGGATGAGGGGAGGCAGCCGGAAAAATGATGGATATATTCCGGGAATGGATTCAGAATGTGGTTGTTTTTCTTTTGCTTATGACA
>ERZ809224.1307-NODE-1307-length-18513-cov-7.424965_pt1 | contig 18513 bp, 10 predicted proteins | sample MGYA00520513_ERZ809224 | MGnify/ENA primary metagenome ERZ809224 (study PRJEB31576, sample SAMEA3212658) | Homo sapiens | biome: human-gut; feature: human gut; material: fecal | place: Sweden | collected 2012 ... | reverse complement strand
CTTCCGGGTTCTCATTGCCCTGACGGATAATGCGGCCTTCGCGCTGCTGTAAATCGGACGGTCGCCACGGGCAATCGACATGGTGCAGGGCGATAAGCTTTTTCTGGACATTCGTACCGGCACCCATTTTCTGCGTTGAGCCAATCAGCACTCGGATTTCGCCGCTGCGGACTTTGCCGAACAGTTCCTTCTTCTGCGCTTCGCTGGCTGCGTTATGAATATAGGCAATCTGATCTTTAGGAATACCCAAATCCAGCAGCTTATCCCGAATACCATCATAGATATTAAAATTGCCATCGTTATGCGGCGTTGACAGGTCGCAGAAAACCATTTGCGTCGATTTCTGTTCCGCAGTTCTCTGCCAGATTTCAAAGACATTCTTTGCGCAGGCACTGACTTTGCCATTCTCATCGTCTGGCAGCATAGGGTTCATCAGTCGCTGATCCAGTGCCAGCTTGCGGCCATCGTTAGTGATAAGCAGCATATTGTCTACGCTGGAATCAACCATACGATTACGCACACGTTCAGCTCGTTCCGAGAGGTCTTTCACCATTTCCACCTGATAGGCAGACGGCTTCAGCACAACATTATGATAATTTGCTTTCGGAACCGGCAGCTTGAGCATATCCGCTGTTTGAATATCTGCTGTCTGCTTAAACAGCGACATCAGCTCCGGCAAATTATAAAACCGGGCAAATCTCGTCTTCGCCCGATACCCGGTACCCTCCGGTGCCAGTTCAATGGCAGTAACAGTTTCGCCAAAGGTACTTGCCCAGGCATCAAAATTCAGCAGATTTCTCTCTTTCAGCGTCCCGTACTGAAGATACTTCTGCATCGTGTACAACTCCACCATGCTGTTACTGATTGGAGTGCCCGTCGCAAATACTGTTCCTCTGCCACCAGTAATCTCGTCCAGATAACGGATTTTCATATACAGGTCACTGGATTTCATTGCCTCCGTCTGACTGATACCGCCCACATTCCGCATCTTAGAAAATGCGGCAAGGTTTTTATAGTAATGTGCCTCGTCCACAAACAGTCGATCAGCACCCAATTCTTCAAAGGTAACAAGGTCATCTTTTCGGCTCTGGTCGTTCAGCTTATCCAGCTTTGCCTGCACTGCTTTCTTAGAGCGTTCCAACTGCTTGACCGAGAAACGATCTCCGTTCTGTTCTTTCAGTTCACGGATACCGTCCATAATTTCATTGTACTGCTGCTCCAGAATATAACGCTGTCGTGCTACGGACATAGGGATCTTTTCAAACTGGCTGTGGCCAATAATAACGGCATCAAAATCGCCGGTTGCAATTCTGCCGCAGAAGCGTTTGCGGTTCTTTTTTTCAAAGTCCTTCTTTGTTGCAACCAGAATGTTAGCAGAAGGGTACAACTGTAAATACTCTGCCGCCCACTGCTCAGTCAGGTGATTCGGCACGACAATCAGCGATTTTCGACACAGTCCAAGCCGTTTGCTCTCTTGTGCTGCGGCAACAATTTCGAAAGTCTTTCCTGCCCCCACAACGTGTGCGAGCAGCGTATTTTTTCCGTAAAGAATGTGCGCAACTGCGTTCAGCTGATGCTGCCGCAGCTGGATTTCAGGGTTCATACCAACAAAATTCAGATGACTGCCATCATACTCACGCGGGCGAAGTGCGTTGAACTGCTCATTGTAGAGCTTGCACAGTCGCTCTCTTCTCGGCTGGTCTGTCCAAATCCAGTCCTGGAACGCCTGCTTAATCAGCTCCTGCTTGCCTTGCGCGATTGCAGTTTCCTTCTTGTTCAGGGTAGCTACTCGTTTGCCGTTTTCGTCTTCCACATAGTCGAAAACACGCACATCCCGCAAATTCAGTGTTTCCTCAATGATCTTATAAGCATTTACACGATCTGTACCATAGGTGCTGGTCGCGTTGATGTTGCTGCGGTCATAGGACTTGCCCTCTACATTCCACCCGCCGGTGTAGCGGGAATAATGCACCTTCACTTTCCACTGTGCGTAATACGGCGTGTCCAGCAACTCATACATGAATTTCTGCACCACATCTTCCGGAAGCCATGTTGCTCCAAGTCGAACAGAAATCTCGCTTGCAGTCAGGTCCATCGGCTGAACTTCTTCCAGAGCCGTCACATTCGCTGCGAATACTGGATCGCTTTCAGCCGATCTTCGAGCCTCCGCCAGTTTTTCACGCACATTGCCCGAAAGGTACTCATCTGCGGTAAGGTATTTCGCCTGACTGCCGTTCTCCTCATAAAGCGGATTCCGAAAAATAACGCCGCTGAGGTCTGCAAAGATTTCTTCTTCCGTTTTCCCGGTCAACTGCATCATATACGGCATATCGACCTTTGCCTTTTCGCCCATGGAAACCGCCAGGGCTTCCGATGCGGTATCAACGCTGATAATTTCGGTATGCTGCCGGATTGTGCGCTTGCTGAACATATCTGCCTTACGCACGAAGTTTCCCTCATCATCCAGAACTTCCAGTGAAGAAAGCAGGCAGAAGGAACTATCATCTCCAAAAACTGATTTGTTTGCTCTGGTATTGATGCGCTTATACTTTTTCTCAAACGCATCGTACAGGGCATTCAAGTTAGTCTGTTCCTGCTGAATCATTGTGTCCGGGTAATCTTCTGTCTGATATTCGATCAGCTTACGGACACACTCGCGGATTGCAATTAAGCCTTTAACTCGGTTTACGCCGGTTACAGACAAATCGACCGGATGCATGATGCTGTTTTCCCGATAATAGACTTCACCATCTACAACAGTAAAGCTGAAGTTGCGTACGGACGGGTCAGCTGGGATAGAGCGATCTTCTTCCTCGCTTTCCGGATCATCAACTTCGTATTCCATCACAGAACCATTGATGTTTTGAATTGCATCCGTTAAAAGTTCTTCCAGACTGTTGCCGTCAATCGGCAGGCAGGCCGTTTCCGGACCATAAGGACCGCTCACTTCCTGCATGGTTCCAAGCACCATACTCGGATTATCTACAAAATACTGATTTATTGCCAAACCGTTAGCATCAATGCCAAGGTTGACCCATGCCGGCAGCTGATCGACCATGCGGTCACGTTTTTGCAGGATTAGAATGTCTGCGGTGACTTCTGTTCCCGCTGCATCCTTGAACGTATTATTGGGCAGTCGGATTGCTCCGAGCAGTTCCGCTCGCTGTGCCAGATATTTGCGTACAGACGGATTTTCCTTATCCATCGTGCCTTTACTGGTGATGAACGCGATAATACCGCCGGGCCGCACCTTATCCATGGTGCGGGCAAAAAAATAGTCATGGATCAGGAAGTTATACTTGTCGTATCGCTTGTCCACAATCTTAAAAGAGCCAAACGGTACATTACCAATGGCGGCATCAAAAAAGCTGTCCGGCAGGTCCGTTTTCTCAAACCCGCGAACAGCGATAGACGATTTCTGATAAAGCTGCTGTGCAATTCGTCCGCTGATGCTGTCCAGCTCCACACCATAGATTTTCGAGTCGGCCAGATTATCCGGACGCATACCGATGAAATTGCCAACACCGCAGGACGGCTCCAGAATATTACCGCGCTGGAATCCAAGCCTTTCTAAAACCTGATACATCGACCGAATCACAACAGGCGGTGTGTAGAACGCTGTCAGCGTCGATTCGCGCGCAGCTTCGTACTCCTCATCAGACAGCAGCTCTTTCAGTTCGGCATAGTGACTGTTGCGCTCATCAAAGCAATCCGCCAAACCGCCCCAGCCGACATATTGTGCAAGCACCGACTGTTCTTCCGGTGTTGCCAGCCGATGCTCAGCCTCCACCTTTTTCAGAACTGTAATCGCGCGAATGTTTCGTGCGTACCGCTCGCTCGGCGTTCCGACACCCAGCAAGTCATCAGAAATGTGATACTCTGAGCGTTCTGTATCCGGTATCTCCGGCAGCAATGTCAACGGTGCTGTCTTGTCTTTTTTTCTTACAGCCGGCGGTGTAAGCTGAGGTTCCTGCGTCTGCTCCGGCTCTTTATGCTGAGCGGCATATTCATGTTCTGCAAAGGCAACGAGTTCATCGAATGTCATATTCACGAGGAACTCATTCATATCACCTAAATCAGCATACTGAATCTGGGCAACCGCTTCATTATCTACTGCATAAAGCATACGGCAGTGCTCAAGGTCTGCATCCACCTGAATACTATGCTCACCATCACCCGATGTGCTATACGCCAGCGGAACTGCGGTTAGATCGCTGAAATCCGCTTTCTCCTCAAAGCACTCCAGCGCGTACAGGTTGATCATGCGTATGCTTTCGTTCAGCAGATATTCTCTGTGTCCCTCTGCGTAGTCCACGACTGCAAAGCCCTTTGGCGGTGTTCCAAGGTCTGTCAGGAAATCCTGTGGAATGGTAGTGCCGTTCTGGTCACGATACAAGGTAATGGTAAACGGTGCACCTGTATCTACGTCTTCTTTGACTTGCTCGACAAGCTGGATTTCGTCATCATATTCCACCTGCTCTCCGACATGTCCATTCGAGTCCAGATAGTCCAATCGGCCAATTGCTTGCGGTTTTACACCGGCTGCCTGCTCGCCACTGTTTTCTTTCGGCTGGTCATTCAGCGGATTTTCTGCAATGCGCCGATCAAAGTCACTGCGGCTCAGTTCTTCGTTGAACAGCGGGTACTCCGAATCATACAACCGAACCATATGATCGTCGATTGCAAGAATTTCATATTCTTTAACGCCCAGATATACCTTATCGCCAAGTGAGTAGTGCCGCTGCACCGGTTCTTCTTCATTTGCCGGAGCAGCAGTCGATTGATCCGCTTTCGTTGAAGACTGTTCCGCACTGATTCGCTCAATTTCTGCCTTACTCAGATACCGTCCCAGTGCAATCAACTCACCAATGCGCTTCTCAACAACATTCCAGGACAGATTAACTGCCTTGCTGCCGTCATCATGCAGTTTGCTGAGGTGAAGCCCCTTTGCATCATACTCCAGCCAGTAGTTTGTACCGGGAATGGCATCAGAATGGCCGCCGATTCCGTACTCTCGCCGCAGAAACCGAACATTCGCTTCTGTTCCTTCCTGCTTGAGAAACTGTTGGTAGATGCGCCGTTTTCCGTCTTCAAATCCGCTGCCACTGCTGAGTACATAATCAATCGCGTCTTGCGGCATAACAAAAGCCGAGTCTTTTTTGGACTCGGCTTCGCCAATCAGAGAAAGCTGTTCATTTACGCTGGGCAAAACTGCTTCATCCGGTGAAAGCCACTCATGCAGCACGATCATTCCGGTAATATGGTCTGCAACCGTGCTCCACTTCATAATCACTCTCTGCTCCGGGTTGCTTGCCGAGCCTCGCCACATCATAAACACTGTGTCAAATGCTCGATAGCCTGCCCGCTGACCGTTGCTCAGTATCATTTCGGTGAACGTGTTATCAAAGAACGTTTTGATAAAATCTGCACGTTCATTCTTGTCCTCATGGTCAGCAAAAAATGAAGCGATTTCTGTCCGATGGTCTTTCAGCGCGTCACCGGTGCGCAGCAGCTCATTCTTTTCCTCATCGGAGTGGAAATACGGCACCTTGGAGTCCTTGTACCACTCATCGTGAAAGACCTCCAATCCGGTCGAGCCAACGGCCCGCATCGTGGCAGCGCCAATATCTCGCGTTACCGGTACACCAGTTCCTTCAGCACGATTTCCTCCGCTGCTGCCTGGATGTTGTTCATCAGCCCGACCCACTTCATCTGGTTCTCCGCTTTCAGGCTCTCGTTCACGTCCTCCTGCTTCGCCATCTGCGCGGTCAGCGTTTCCATCATCTCGTTCGCCTGACGGTCGATCTCCTCCAGATGCTGATTCAGCCTGCCGGTCAGCAGCATTGCGGTGTACGTGCCGTTCCGGTTCTCCCGAAGGAATCTCCGCCGCAGCATTCCATACCTCCCAACCTTCGGTGCCTCCGGCACGATCAGATCCGGCAGGTAATACTCGCCCTCCTTGTGGTAGGTCACTTCCATATTCAGCGCTCCCTTCTGTTGTTGCTGTTCTGTTCACATCATACCGGCTGTCCGCCGGAACCTCAAATGTGCGATTCTGATTTCTTTCTTCTCGCTGCAAATCCTGCACTAATACTGCGATTTCGCGGAGCAGAACCTCAGACATATCACTGACTGCTGCTCCCAGAATAGAGATAACCTCTGGCGTATTAAAATTGCAGACATTGTCCAGAGAATTTCCGAAATATGCTCTGCCCGGAAGTCCACAGCGGATATGCAGCATATAGCCGACACTGTAACTGAGTGCGGTCAGCATTTGTAGGCGTGTATTGTCCTCGTCCAGCTTTTCCAGCAGGCTACCCGCTTTTGCCTCCATCAGCTCTGCCAGATAATCCTGATAATTATCATTAACAAATGTGACCGCCACATTGAGCAGGCAATCCTCCAGTGACTCTTGGGCATCAACCTCATATCGTTCTGCCAGCACATTTCTGACTGGCTCAATGAATCTCTGTTCCAGCTTCCAGATGGGGACTTCTTTTCCTGCTCTGCTGTTGGTATCGGATACATCAAACACATGACGCAGCTTATACGGTGCATCCGTATCGACCAGCAGCGCAATGCCTTTGGTATTGCGGTTGACCCAGCGGCCATGCTTATTCCACCAGCTGACTTCGGCGCAGGCTGTCGCATCAGGCTTCTGTGCAAAAATCAGCAGCTGCTCCTGAAACGAATATTTGAAATTATTGGCCGCAGTGGTCAAGAAGTCCATGTAGTGATTCGTATCCACTGTCAAAGTCCGCAGATGTTCCGCCTCCATCTCCGTGATCACCTGATACTTGCTCGGCATCTCGTTCACCTCCATCATCAATCTGAATTGTCACCTCAACGGGAATCGGCAGCTCTCCCAAAAGCGAAGAATACAGCAGTCCTGTCCGGGCATTGGATATTTTCGTCACCAGTCCAGTCAAACGAAAGACTGTTGCATTCACTTCTTCCTGATTTGCTGCGAAGTAGTATCCGCTCCGGTCACTGCAAATAGGAACGCCATCCTGACGCAAGCGATTGATCTTGCGGCGCAGGTTACGCCCGTTCAAGGAAAAAAGCTGCTCCAGCTCTGTGCTCGGAACAGCTTTTTCTTTTCCGGTATGATATTTCTTCAGATACACGCACAGTGCTGCGTTCTTATCCATACGCTCCTTCCTCCATCATCGTGCATCTCTTTGCACACTTGACAAGCTCTGTTTCGGGAAATCCCAGCCATAGACCTTGCCGATTTCATCGCCCAGCCGGAGGGTTATGCGCGTAATATCCGCCCTTGTTGCGGTGCCGCGATAAATTTTCTCTTTCAGATTCTCAATCTGCGCATCGCTGACACCGTCCTTATAGATTCGATAGAGATAATGGTTGGTACCATCATGGTGAACCGCATCACAGCGCATATCGCCTAGCCTGTCAACATACCAGGTTACATAGTCGCACTCCGAGGTCAGGCAGTCCTTGATGTTGCCGCTCTTGATTTCCTTGTAACCGCTGTATCGTCCATTCCAGAGGCCGAGATCAACAATCACCAGAATCGGCTTATCCAGCTGAATATCGAGATTCATGCGTTCATCGTCCAGATATTCGCTATTCCGTTCATACATCTTTTCCTCACGTTCCTGTTCGGTAAGTTCGGGATACTCTGCCTCCAGGTCCTCGCGCCAATCCTCGTAATCCAACGAGTAATTGCTCCAAATCAGGTATTTCGGTTCTGTCATCGCGCATCACCTCGATCCTTTGGGCGGCTGCGTGTATTTCGGGTAGTATTCTCCATCGTATCCAGCGGCAGCACCGTGTTATGGCAACGTTCCATCTGTTCGGCAAACTGGCAGATATGATATATCGAGTCCCAGCTGGAGCCGATTTCTACATGGTAATCGTCGATGTACCTACAAACCCTGTCTATATGGGTTCCGTCCTCCCGCAAGATACGAATTTTCCCGCCGTCCGGTATCCGAAACAACTCCGTATAATTCGATGTGATAAATCGAATACCCTTTTCCGCCTGTTTCAGATGATGGTCAAGGAATTCTCTCTGGTAGCAATAGCAGTAAACCGTGTACATTCCCTTCTGGGGATTCAGGCGCAGGAGATAGGAATAATCTTTCGTATCCGCACGGAACGCGAAATCCTGACCCGCAAGGTCAATCGCACTGTCGATCTGACGGTAACAGTACGCTGATACCGCCGCTCTGCTTTTCAGAAAACCGTCATCTTCTCTCAGCTGATTGATTACCTGATTCAACTCGTCATCAAACTCGGGCGTCAGAAGCCTTTCGCAATGACTGGTCCAGTCATGAAAGAACTGCTCGCCGCTGTCACCCATATCTGCCCGCAAATGACCGATGCAGCCAGTCTGTCCCATAATCTGGTCAGACTGCGTATAGCAGTACATCTGCTCGGTCTTTGTGGCAGGTCTTACTTCAATATCCATCGTCTTTCCTCCTCATCTATGTGATTTCATACGCTGCTTGCAGTGTATGTAGCCGTACCTTTGCGCTTGTGCAGTTTCGCCTTTATACTAAATTCATCAAAATGAATCGGAGGTACTCCCATGAAACGAATTACATACTTTCTGTCCGGTGCATTGGCGGCTCTGCTGATCTGTTCTGCAACAGTTTCCGCCTTTGCAGCCGGCGATCTTATCACCCTCAACGTCCAGCCGGCACAGGTCATGGTCAACGGCGAGGTTTTTCAGCCTAAAGATGCACAGGGTCGTGATGCTCTTGTTTTCACTTACAACGGCACGACCTATGCACCGGTTCGTGCGCTGGCTGAAGCATACGGTCTGACCGTCGGTTATGATTCCGCCAAAAACATGGCTACTGTTGACGGTGCTGCACGGACCACCAATAGCACTGGCAGTTTTTCCTCTCAGTGGACGGTCACGGAAAAGCCGGTCACCCGATACGGTAATGAGCATATCTTCACTGCCGTTTATTCCGGCCCGCTTTCCATGGACAAATTCAAAAGCTGGTGGAAGTCGATGAATGCCGCTGATCTGAAGACGCAGGCAGAACAAATGGCTTTGAAGGCTCAGTCTGACCTCCTCGGCTCCGAAATCACCATGTATTTCAGCTTTGGTCCTTATAATCTCGGCACTGCCTTTGCACAATCCGGCTGCACATTCAGCAACTTCGACCCCGCCTCTGTCTGGATCAAGTAATTCTCATGATAACACCCTGTCCATTATGGACAGGGTGTTGTTCTACTTTCGCCACCAGCGCCAAAGCAATACACCAATGACAGTCGCTGCTGCCGCTGTGCCGCAGATTACACGCTTCTTCATTTTCAACCCTCCTCCCGGATAAAAGAACATCGGCCATTGCACAAGCAGCAGCCGATGTATGTAAGTCTATGAGCTTTTCAGCCCAGTTTGATAAGCAGTTCGTCAACCGAGTCGGTAATATGTCCCTGTGCCAGCAGCTTATTTCTCCAGATGAGCAGATATCTCCGGAGCATCTGCAATTCCTTATATGTGATCTCCAGCTGAACTGTATTCTTCCGTTTGAACATTTGCAAGCACTCCTTTCTCTTGACTTCATCATATATGCCGTAAGAAGTGTTTGCAAATATGCAAACGGTATGTATGTGGCCTGTCGATTGACAGACCACTGGAAAGCCTTACTTGTACCAGCTTTCCTCAGTGCCCATAAGGGCATTGTGTGCGTTTGCTGCTTCCAGAATATCGCTGTACGCCCAGTAACGGCGGCTTACATCGGGGAAGGTGTTCAGCTTCCTCAGATTATCGCTGACATACTCCAGATCAGCCACACGGCCAAGCAGTCGGTCCACAAGCGTCACGACTTCAGCGCGCGTAATCTGATAATCAGCACGGAAGGAACCATCACCATATCCGGTAATCCAGCCATGCTTTGCCGCGGCCTTGATATACTCTGCCGCCCAATAGCCGTCGCTCACATCATCAAAGCTCTTGAACTGCTCCATGATTTCAGCATCACCATCGCCGTACACATCAAAGAAGCGGACCGCCATAGTTGTAAACTCGGCACGGGTAATCTGCTCGTCCGGCGCAAAAATAGTCTTGCTGTGGCCATAGGTCACACCGTTGTTGTTCAGGTATTTCACATAGCCGCTGTACCACGCATACGCAGGCACATCGCTGAACTTGGTCTTTGCCACAGGAGAAATGCTGTCCCCATTCTTATCCGCCAGCAGTCGTGCGAAAATCGCCGCTGCTTCGCTTCGGGTCATGTTGCGTTCCGGTCCGAACGTACCATCCGTATAGCCAACGACATAAGCGCTGTGATGTTCCGTTTTCTCGACTTCGGGAACCGTAACCTCACCGTTCTTATCAGTCTTGCCGGTGGCCTTGTCACCCAGATCGTTCTTCACGATCACATTGATATTCTTCTGCGGCATCTTCTTCTGGTCGGTTACGATTACCGTCACCTGATGCTTGCTGTCCATATCAACGCCCTTGGGCAGTTCAACCGTAATGTTGCCGGTCTTGCCAATGGATACCTCAGAACCCTGAATCGGACGTCCGGTGTCAGTGCGAACCACCTTGACCGTCAGCGTCCAGCGGTCTCGATCTGCATCCTCATAACCCTCCGTAACCTTGCCGTCCTCGTTGGTCTTTCCGCTTTCAATGGGAACCGTAATCTGACCGGCCTTGTCGGTTTCATCTGCTGCATAGTTATCATTCTTGTCGGTCACAGCGATACGCATACCCTGAACGGCGCTCTTATCCTTTACCCGCTGTACCAGAACAGTGGTCTGGTCGTCATAGTCCAGCAGTCTGCTGTTCGGCAGACGGATGGAAATGCTGTTGTCCTTGTTCAGCACCACGGACGCATTGGAAACAGGCGTTTTATCCTCCGTATCCGTTACCATCACCAGATAACCGCCCACAACAGCCTGGCCCTTGCTGTCAGTCGTACCGCTGTTGTAGATTTTCTCGATCGGCTGCGTATCCAGCTTTTCGCCGCACTCAGTACACTCCTTGTGCTTGCTGCCTTCGGAGTCCGCAGTAGGCTGCTTGTCGATGATCCAGTCACCCGGCTTGTGACCGGTTGCCTTGGTATAATCGGTCTTGCTGGAATCGCCGCAGCGAGTACAGGTCATCATGGTGTAACCCATCTCCGTGCAAGTCGGCTTAGTGATTTCGGTCTTATAGTCATGGCCCAGTGCCTTATTCAGAACCGCACCGCATTTTGTACAAAGCTGAGGCTCCGTACAGGTAGCCGCAGAACCGGGAACATGACCGGCAGCAGCATTTCCCTCGATTTTGTGCTCACCGCAGCGAACGCAGTGATATTCCATCACGCCCTCACCGGTACAGGTCGCATTCGTCACCAGAGTACCCTTGTCCCAGCTATGGCCGAGCGGTTCCGTATAATCTGTTACGAATGCACTGCCGCAGCCATCGCAGCGATGAATGGTCTTGCCGCCATATTCACAGGTGGCGGGAATCACATGGTCTTCGTACTTGTGTGCCAGAGTCGCAGTAATATCTTCGATGTGCCGCTCTCCGCAAATCGAGCACTCACGAACGGTATAGCCGGGATTGGTGCAGGTAGCCGCAACCGAATGGGTTTCAAACTTGTGCTCACCCTTGGGCGTTGCCGTTTCTTTCATTTCACCACAGCGGGAGCACAGCTCCAGCTGCTTGCCGTCTGCTTCGCAGGTGGCTTCGCGAATCTTTACACTCTGCCATGCATGACCCAGAGAATCTACATAATCGCGCTTTTCGATCTTTCCACAGGCTGTGCATAAATAGCGATCATAACCCAGCGTCTTGCAGCCGGCCTTTACAGAATCCAGCAGCGTGAAATGATGCTTTTCTCCGCAGCCTTTATCGGTGCAGCAGTTGCCGCCGCAGTTTTTATCCTCGCAGCCGCAGTTCGGGTCAGAGCAGCCGCAGCTGCACTTACCGTCATCCTTAGTGGTTTCATCATGCAGCCAGACGTTTGCTACACCGTTCTCCGTCATCTCTACGCCCTGATAGGTGTAGGTAATCTGGTAATACACATCGTACTGTCCCTTGTCGGTATAGTTCGGCGCGCTGGTCATTGTGCAGCTGTCTGCGCTGTTGCCATAGCGGATTTCCGTACGCACACCGGCATCAGAAAGGTCTGTCACGCTGATGGTGTGCGGTGCTCCGTCCACAACGCCGTAGTAGCTGGCAACAACGGACTTCGCGCCCACATACTCGTATTTTGCGTAGTCGCAGTCCTTGCACTTCTCTACGATGGCAAACCGGCCATTGGCAGGCTGAGAAAGGATTTCTTTCTCCATGTCATGCCGTTCCAGAACACTGCTCTTGGTGTGATTCGTGCCGTAACAGAACGCGCAATACTCACCGCCGGTCGTTGTGACCTTGTGATAGGTACTGTCCACATACTCATAGGTTTTCTGTTCGGGCAGTTCCTGCATGAATTTCGAGTCACAGTCATAGAGCCAGTAGACGTTCTTGCCGAAACCATAATCGTTAATGCTCATGTTGCTGTTGACCGTACCGCAGGTCTCACATACTGCTTTCGTCCAGTGATAACCCGTATAGCTCGCATTCTGACCGGGAACGCCATCCAGGATCGTGCCCGTACCCGAGCCGCCGACCATCGTACCGTCCGAATACTTCACATTCCGGTTCATAGCAGTCTGTCCGTCCCTCGTATACTCCGGAGTGCGGAACGCCTGAAAAGAAGTTGCCTTGCCGCATACACCACAGTTGAAGGTTTCATGCGTTAGAATCGCATTGATATCCAGCTCATTCGTTCGACCGGAAGCCTGCATCCAGTGCTCCGCAGGATCATGATAACTGTTCACCTGGGCAGCACCAGCCGAAACAGGAAACGTTGAGAATGCCGTCATTGCCGAAAGCAGCATGGCAACGGCTCTCGTGCCGAACTTTTTCGTTCTAGCTTTCATTTGAGATACCTCCGTTTGTCTTGATTTGCGGCATGAAAAAACTCCACAGTCATTGCTGTGGAGGAAAATCCGCCGCTGTTTTCTTGTGTCCAACCATAGCTACATTGCAACCACCTCCTTTGCGGTTTTGCTGCCCATATACTTACTTCTCAGGTAGTAATACAGATGGTTTACTAAAGGGGAGAGTGTGAGAGGGGGAATGAAAGAGCAGGGAAGGGGGACAGTTGTACCGCAAATGGGCATACCTTCCCCATGATGGAGGTTATCTTGCTTGTTCCCTTTTCTGCCGCTCCCTTGCACGCTGATAATATTCCAGTGCCTTGATGATATAATCCTCGGTTTTCTCCAGCGGCACTGTCGAGGGAATATACGGACGCAGCCGTTCTGCCTTGAAGCTGATTTTCTCTTTCTGGTTTGGCTTTTCCTCACCGAGAATTGCCTCAATGACCTCTGCGCTCAGCTTGCCTTCTTTGGAAAATTCCTTGAGCCGAATGGCCTGCGGGAGTGATGGCGTGGCATCATTGTAGCTGATGCTGTTCAGAAGATTGTGCTGTTCCGTTGCCGTCAGATAGGAAAGCTCCACCGCAGGACGAAACGCAATCTTGTTCTCATCGACCATATCCAGAAGTTCGGGAATCAACTCTGTAAGACGGATATAGCGTCGAACTTGGTTCTTGCTATCACCTGCCAACTCTCCAACAATTTCAGCACTTTCCTTACCTGATAACTTCCCACCCACTGGGTCGGAAGTTAAATCCGTTCTCTGTCCCTGCCGCTTCATCGCCTCCAGACGCATCTTGTAGCTGAACGCCTTTTCACTTGGAAGAATGATTGAGCGCTGCAAATTGGATTCCACCATCAGAATGATTGCTTCATCTCTGGACAAGTCCTTGATTTCTGCGGGAACGCGCTCCAGACCGGCCAGTTCACAAGCCTTTCGTCGTCGATGCCCTGATACGATTTCATACCGGCCATCTTCTTTCTGGCGGAGCGTAATCGGTGTAATAACGCCGCGCTCTTTCACGCTCTGCACAAGCTGGTTCATGTCCTCGTCCATTTTAACTTTGAATGGGTGGTTCGGGAAATCGTCGATCTCAGATAAGGGGATATCATAGATGCGTGGCAAGCGACTTTCTGCTCGCCCTTCATCATTCATAAACAGTTCAGCGAACCCCGTCAGATCGAGATCGATGTCTTTCTTTCGACTCATGCTCCAACACCTCCTTCGTCACCGCCTCATACGCAGCCGCAACCTTTCCGCCCTTATCATAGGCAAAGATGCTTTGCCCTTCCTGAGCGCTCTCAGCGGCACGAACAGAAAAGGGGATCTGCGTATCAAAGACGCGGACTCGATCGCTTACAGCGGCTCTCAGCGCCGTAGAAATGGCTTTTGCGTTGTTAGTTCGGTTATCCACCATCGTCAATAGAATGCCATCGATGTTCAGACGTGGATTGATCTGGCGTTTGACCTTGGCAACCGAGTGCATCAGCTGATTCAGACCTTTCGTTGACAGAAAACTCGGCTGCGATGGGATAATCACCCGGTCAGCCGCTGCCAGCGCATTGATGGTCATCATGCCGAGGGACGGCATACAGTCAATCAGGATATAGTCATAGTTTTTGCTGACCGAATCAATGTAGCTTTTCAGCACATACTCTCGGCTCATCACATTGAACAAGCCGACTTCTGTACCGGACAGCTCGATATTCGCAGGCATCAGGTCAACGCCCTCTGTACTTCTCAGCAATCCGAAGTTCTCCGGTAGCGACTTATCGTTGATGGCGCATTCCATTACATCAGAGAGTGTTTCACTCAGCTGATCCGGATTACGCTCTCCAAGGCTGATTGTTAAACTGCCTTGTGGGTCTGCGTCAATCAGCAGCACTCGCTTTCCCTGTTTCGCCAAGCCGACACCCAGATTTACCGTTGTGGTGGTCTTTCCAACGCCGCCTTTCTGATTGGTAATTGCGATTACTCTGCATTGTTCCATATTGGTTTCCTCCTTTCTCATTTTAAGCTGTCTGAATCAGGCAGCTATGTATGTGAGCGCCTGAGCGCTCACTCGTCCTGCGACAGTTTGCAGTAGTCATCCACATACTGAAGCAGCCAATAGGCGAATTCACGCATAAACCATGCACAGAGGTACGGGTCGTCCATCAGTTCAGCCGGAAGTTCAACTTCCATATCAAGCATTTTGGAAAGCACCCGAAGAAAGAGCAGTGTGGAACTCGGCATATACAGATCGTTAAGTCCACTGACCACAACCGCGATAGCCTCCAGTTTACATTCATCACCGTTAAAATGTTCTGCCGCCGCATCAATCAGGTACTCCGGATAGTGAACTGCCAGATCTGCGAGCTTTTCGAGAGTAAATTCTTCATTCATAACATTTTCCTCCTTTTTGTTATGTACGCACACTGTTCTTCTCTATGCCCTGTGTGCCGGGCATCATCAGGCGGCTGGCTGCGAACCAGCTCCATAGGCATTTCACCTCCCCGCCTTCTTTATGACCGGGCCGCGAATTACGGAAGTATCATTATCCCTTACACATTTCATCGCCTTCGCCGGTAGCAGTCCGGCTTTCTATCGAATCAGTTTGATCGCTCCTCCGTTTCCGGAATCGTGGCGCACCGTCGATAGCGGCTTGAGGTTTCCCTCGGTGCAGGTAACGTACCTGATGACTGTTATTCAGTTTTGCGGGAGGCCATCAACTTTGCCTCTCACTAATCAACTACAACCTTCAAACTCAAAAACTGATAAAAAACTTTTGAGATTTTTCAAAAAATTTTTGGACATAAAAAAGCCTCTGCTTCCACATTGGAAACAGAGGCTATTTTTCAGTACACAAAATCAGTTGTAAACGCAAAAACCGCCGCACCAGATTACTCTGATGTGGCGGTAAAACTTTTGCAAATGTGTGATTTTTGGGGCATTCTGCCGACTTCGACACAGATTGGCATACGCTTGGCACACGTTGGCATACAGCCCAACTTTTCTGTATCATAATCATGCAGAAATTCCTGCAAACACGGCAAACTTTCGAACTTTTTAGTCCAAAGGTTTCATTGTCGGGAACAGCAGCACATCGCGGATAGATGCCGCATCGGTCAGGAACATGACCAGACGGTCGATGCCCATGCCCATGCCGCCCGTGGGAGGCATACCGTATTCCAGCGCATTGATGAAATCCTCGTCCATCATGCCGGCTTCCTCGTCGCCTGCGGCGCGCAGAGCAACCTGACGCTCGAAGCGCTCCTTCTGGTCGATCGGGTCGTTCAGCTCGGAGAATGCGTTGCACAGCTCGCGGCCGTAAATGAAGCACTCGAAGCGCTCGGTCAGACGCGGATCGGACGGCTTACGCTTTGCCAGCGGAGAGATCTCGACCGGATAATCGGTGATAAAGGTCGGCTGCATGAGGTTTGCCTCGACGTACTCGTCGTAGCACAGCGCCATCAGGTCGCCCCAGCTCTCCTTGCCCTTTTCGATCTCGAGGCCCTTGGCCTTAACGGCCTCCAGTGCCTCTTCCGGCGACAGCGCCATAAAGTCGATGCCGGCGTACTCCTTGACAGCCTCAGCCATCGTCATGCGCTTCCAGCCCTTGGAGAAATCAATCTCCACGCCCTGATACATCACCTTGGTGCTGCCCAGAACCTTTTCGCAGACATGGATTACCATGTCCTCGGTAATATCCATCATGCCGTGGTAATCGGTGTATGCCTGATACAGCTCGATGGTGGTGAACTCCGGGTTATGACGGGTGTCCATGCCCTCGTTGCGGAAAATACGGCCGATCTCGTATACGCGCTCCAGACCGCCTACGATCAGGCGCTTGAGGTGCAGCTCGGTCGCAATACGCAGATACATATCAATGTCCAGCGCGTTGTGGTGGGTGATGAACGGACGAGCCGCCGCACCGCCCGGAATGGTGTTCAGACACGGAGTCTCAACCTCCATAAAACCGCGGGAATCCATAAAGTTGCGGATCTCGCGCACGATAGCGGAGCGCTTCTCAAAGGTATCGCGTACCTCCGGGTTGACGATCAGGTCAACATAGCGCTGACGATAACGCATATCGGTGTCCTTCAGACCGTGCCACTTCTCCGGCAGCGGTGCAAGGTTTTTGGAGAGCAGCGTCAGCTCGGTTACGGAAACCGAAATCTCACCCTTCTGGGTACGGAATACCTCGCCCTCGATACCGATGATATCGCCGATATCGAACTTCTTGTAGCCCTTGTATACGTCCTCGCCTACGTTGTCGCGCTTGATGTAAAGCTGCAGACGGCCGTAGCGGTCGCGCATATCCGAGAAGGAAGCCTTGCCCATGATGCGCTTGGACATCATGCGGCCTGCCAGACGGACGGTCTTGCCTTCCAGCTCGTCAAAATGCTCGTGAATATCGGTGGTATAGTGATCGCGCTCAAAGCGCACCTGCTGGAACGGGTCCTTGCCCGCAGCCTGCAGCTCTGCCAGCTTTTCGCGGCGAATGCGCTTCAGCTCGTGCAGTTCCTCCGCGGTCTGCTCGTGCTGATCCTGCGCCTGATGCTGTTCTGCCATATCTTCCCCATCTTTCATAAAATTTTTGACGGCAGCGCCAAACAACTCGCCTTTGTCAAATTGTTTGGTGTTACCTGAAATAGTGACTTCGCTTTTCACTTGCGATAAAGGTAATTTACTTCTCGATCTTAATGATCTCGTACTTTACGATGCCGATCGGTGCCTCGACCTCAACAACATCGCCGACCTTCTTGCCCAGCATAGCCTTGCCGAACGGAGACTCATCAGAGATCTTGCCGTCCATCGGATCGGCCTCCTGAGAGCCGACGAAGTGGTACTCCTCTTCCTCGTCCTCCTCGAGATCCTTAACAATAAAGCGGCAGCCGGGAGAAACCTCGTCTGCAGCGTAGCTGTCGCCGGTTACAACGACTGCGTGCTTGATGATCTCCTCAAGCTCGGCAATGCGGGAATACAGCTTGCCCTGCTCGTTCTTGGCTTCATCGTACTCGGCGTTCTCGGACAGGTCGCCGAAGGAGCGTGCTTCCTTCAGCTGCTCTGCAACCTCATCCGCACGGGTAGTTTTCAGATATTCCAGTTCGTCCTTATATGCGTCCAGACTTTCTTGTGTCAGTTTAATTTCTTTTGCCATGTTTGCAAACCCTTCTTACTCAGTGTCATCGGCTTTCGAGCCGTACAGTACATTATATTATAAATTAAGCACCAATGCCATGTCAAGCGATTCGACCATTTTCTGTCCGATTTTCTGCCGGAGCGCTCGATTATCCCACAGTTTCCATCGCTTTTTGAAGCTGCGGATCGGTTTCCGACGTCAGAAAGAAAAAGTTCTGTGTCTGCTCATCGGTCAGCTTCACCTCAATGTCCGGCGCAATGCCGACATCTGCAAGGCTTTTGCCTTTGGGCGTAAAGTATTCCTCAACAGACAGATTGACCGCCGAACCGTCGCTCAGCTGGTAGGTGCGCTGAGCGCGTCCCTTGCCGGTGGTGTGCGTACCGACGAGCGTCGCGCGGTCGTACTCCTGCAGGGCTGCCGCGAAGAATTCCGCCGCCGAAATGCTCTGGTCGTCAATAAGCACCGCGATCGGCAGGTCGATGCAGTCCGCATC
>ERZ809224.1306-NODE-1306-length-18517-cov-15.153396_pt1 | contig 18517 bp, 12 predicted proteins | sample MGYA00520513_ERZ809224 | MGnify/ENA primary metagenome ERZ809224 (study PRJEB31576, sample SAMEA3212658) | Homo sapiens | biome: human-gut; feature: human gut; material: fecal | place: Sweden | collected 2012 ... | reverse complement strand
GCGGCTGGCTCAACCCTCACGCCCGTAAGGGCGTGTCAACCTTCGGGAATACAGGAAAGCGCCGCCCCGCCGACTGGTATTTACCGACATTTGAATCACTTGCGATTTTTACCGACGATCCTTCGCTCTGCTCAGGATGACAGTGGACGGCGGGGCTCCCCGATCCCGATCCCGATCCCGACCGCGCCCACAGTGCTTGTCCCTAATAAGCTTCCTCAAGGTCAATATCTTCCGTCACTTTTAAACTTCAGCCCCTTTGATGTATAATGACTGTATCACGTACCACCTTTCTGTATTTTGGTTTGTGGAGAATCTAAGATACATGCATGAAGGAAGCGTGATTTTTTATTTCATTGCCAAAAGCAAAGCTATGCCGCCGCATAGCCTGTTCATGTCAGATAGGGGCATTTTCATGAAACGTAAAAACAGAATCATTCTTTCCTTACTGGCCGCCGTCTCGCTGGCCATGGTATCCGCGCCTGCCGGGGTGTATGCATCAAGTGCTGCTGCATCTGCCGTTCAAGATGCAGGCGCCCTTTCTTTTGTGACCACTGCCAAAGAAGCAGTGAAACACATGGAAGCCGCCGGATTTGTGGATACCGACGGTTCCAAGCTGCAGGCCGTCATTCTGTCCTACGACCGGGCCATTCCTGCTTCATCGGTGGATACAGACACCTACTCCATTGATGATTACGGCACCACCCTTCGCCAAGAAGACCTGACCCAGGGAAAAGACCCCGGTCAAATCAAAAAAGTCTATGTCAATGACAAGCCGGAAATGGACGCCAAAGGCGGCACCTCCTCGGGCTCCTATGTCATCATCGAAGTGAATACGGACTACCAGACCGGACGGTTCCCCCGGTCCTATGCCATTACCATGTATGCCGGTGTAACCCAGAAGAAAGCCATCCGGGCGGAAAAGGGCATCATCCTCCCATCCGATGAAGCCATCACCAACTACACGAAAGAAACTTACGTAGGCTATGACCCCCAGACCGGAAAGCCCAGGGCGCCGGAATATTACAACTACGCCAAAGAAGGCTCCTACCATATCCGGGGCATTGAAGGATACCAGCTCCATACACTGGAAAATGGCACCGCCTTCCACGCCGTCCACTGCTTCGACGAAGCCAATGGCCAATACTGGGACCTGGACCTGCCCTACGCCCTCTACGTGCCAAAAGACTATGACCCCCATAAAACCTACGGCCTGCTCCTTCACATTCATGACGCCGGCTCCATGAGCGCCGACCCCCGCCTCACCCTCACCGAATCCCAGGCCGCCTCCAACTACGCTTCCGAAGATTTCCAGAACCTCGCCAGAAAAAACGGCCTGGACGGCGTCATCGTAGTGTGCCCCGCCATTCCCGAATTTTACGCCATGGACGAAGCCCATCCCCACTATGAACTCCGCATGGCCCGGGACAACTGGACCCTGAGCTGTGCCGAACCCGCCATCTGGCAGCTCATGGACCACCTCACCCGCCAGTACCACATCGATCCCGACCGCATCTACGGCAGCGGCCAGTCCATGGGCGGCATGACCATCATGGCCATGGCAGCCCAGCGGGACAACTATTTCGCCGCCCTCCTGCCCATGAGCTGCAAATGGGGCAACAACTTCAACAAAGACTACCCCTTCAACGGCACCACCTATTACAACATGCCTGCCGACGGCACCATCGTATGGCAGAAAGACAGCCACGGAAATCCGGTGAACTACAACAACTGGCTCTACATGGTTTCCGACGACAACATCCTCTACCTCAATACGGCCCAAGAAAATACAGAATACCGGGTACTCTATCAGGACCTCGCCGGTGTGACCATCCCCCGGGAAGAACTCCTCCTCGACAGCACCACCACCGCCAGGAAACGGAACGCATCCATCCGCCGCCTCACCGCAAAGCCCGATGAAACAGGCATCTACCAGGCCGTCCTCACCGGCAGCGTCAGCCATATGTCCGCCTGGTTCTACGGTCACGGCACACCGGCCTGCTACGAATGGCTGCTGAAGCAGACAAGAAAAACAGAAATGGCCCGCTCCAAACTGCCCCTGAACCGCCCCTTCGCCCTGGCAGATAAGCAGAAAAAAGACGCCGACCACATTTACTCCGTGGACCGGGAAGGTCCTTCCCGCATCGTCTACTACCCCACCGGCCGCCCCGGCGCCGGTACCGAAGGATACAACTCCCCCGTCACCGCCCTGGGCTCCAAAGCCAGCCTCCCGCCCGGATGGACCCCCTCCGGTAAAGACTGAGGAAATACGGAATCCCGGGCAAGTCCCTGCCCTTCCCTGTTCCGCTTTCCCTCTATGAAACAGATGAAACCAGAAACTGTGCCTTTCTCCTTATGATGGTCATAACACATGATAGGGACAGGCAATGAACGATGGGATCTAAATAAAAAAAATATATCATACTGCAAAAGGCGCCCTGTCAAAGGCGCCTTTTGTCATTTCTCATGATTTTCTTCCGCCGGTGGGCAGCCCCCGGCCGAATGGAAACCACCGTTTTCCCCTCTTTTTTGATTTCCAGAGTATACGATGCAGACACTGCTGGATGATTTGGATATAATTGAGCTTTATCAACAGCCAGGCAAAGCCCATCATCTTTCAGAGATAACAAAGAAGCAGATGGCTCTGTATGATGCAATGGGAGTCGTAATCCCGAAATAGATATAATTTCACGGGATTTCAGGCCTTAAGAACCCTCAGCCCTAAGGGCCGTCAACCCTCGCCCCTAAAGGGGAAACGACTCACTATGATTTGTGCGTCGCTTTGCTCCTTCATATCATGTTCGCTGTGCACGCCAAAGGCGTGTCCATTTTATCTGCCACAATTATGGTATAATAATTCCATAGAAAGGATGTGATTTTATGCCCAAGATTATCCCCATCAAAGACCTGAAGGACACCGGAAAAATGTCTGAACTCTGCCACAGCTCCCATGAACCGGTTTTTGTTACGAAAAACGGCTACGGAGACATGGTGCTTATGAGCATGGAAGTGTACGAAGAAATGCGCCGAAAAGAAGACCTCTACCGGGAACTGGAAACTGCTGAAGCCCAGATAGCAGAAGGCAAGGTGGCACCGGCCAGAGAAGCACTGGCGGAATTGAGGAAGAAATATGGTCTATAAACTTCTGATCGCTGAGCAGGCAGAGAAGCAAATCGAAAAGGCCATCGCATATGTAACTGAAGTACTGAAAAATCCGAAAGCCGCTGCTGATATTCTGGACGATATTCTCCACGTCTACAATACCCTGGAAAAGGATGCTGCCAGCTTCGCCTTTTGTGAGGATAGTTACCTTCGTGCAATCGGTATGATGAAAATAAATATCTTCCCTTCTTTTTGAAATTTCCCATAGGGCCTATGCGAATTAACACGAAAATCAGAATGATTCATCTTCTTATTTCAAAATAGGATGGGTTTTTAGTAGATTTTCCAGCGTTTGCCCCCACCAAATCTGAACCTCCATTCTCTTGGCGTAATCAATAATGTACTGGTCTATTAATGATGAATTGGTGATAACTAAAGCACCAGTATTGCTTTTCCTTTTTACCGCATCCGCAATGCCTATGATGTCCTCAATATTGAGTTTATCTGGATATATGCATTGTGCACAGCGTACGAGCAGGACTTCTCCATTACTCCTATCTGCTTTTAAATCCACACCTCGCCGATTGGCAACGCTAACATCATATCCAAGATTCCGCAAAAGTTTTGCCGATATACTCTTAAACGTCTTTTCATTAACTCTATCCAATTCATCCATATCCCATGATTCCGCCGAGGAGATACTTTGTGATCCATCCTCATGATTAAAGACGCAGCCTAAAAGATAATCTTGATCTTTCTGGGTTTCCACTGACGGAAAAAGAGCTACGTCTGATAAAGAACGTTTGAAATCCAGCAATTTATCCAATTTCTCATCAAAACATTCCCCTTCGCCTAGCGCCGAATCATAGGCAATCGGAATGTACACGTTCACATCCCTTTTCTGTCCAATGCGATATACACGATCCGTAGCCTGGTCTTCTTTTGCCGGATTCCAGCTGCGCGACAAATGAATTACATTATTAGCTCCGGTAATATTCAAACCAACTCCTGCTGCTTCCGGCGATAGAATCAAGATTTGAAAGCCTTGGGCAGAATTAAACTCATCCACAATCTTTTGTCTGGATTCTGCCTCCACAGTTCCATTAATAGCTACCGGTATGTATATCTGGAAAAGTTTACTCAACTCACGCCTAAGTTTTTGCTGCATTAATCGCAATGTGACAAAGATGATGACCTTCTCATTTCTGCTTTTTATGGCGTATAGAATATACAGCATCCTTTTTAAACGGGCTGATGACATAAAGAAATCCTCTGCACTCAAATTCAGGAATAATCCTTCATTCATTCTGTCTAAATTAGGGAATAACGATGATGTTCTTAAATCGTTAATAATTTGCAGTGGATTTATTTTCCCTTTCGTTCTTTTTGCTGCTCTTGCTCTTGCGATAATTGATTCATATGCCTGCTTTTGTACAGGCGGCATGATTTCCTTTACCTTGGAAACTGCTTTCTGCGGTAGAGACTTTGCCACATCTTTTTTCATCCTTCGTATAAAAAGAGGATCTAAATCCCGTCGAAGTTCCATTCCCAAACCTTCAATAGCATCAGCATTCCCACCGGTCTTTATAATATTTTGTAAACTTTTTACATAATGGGAAGTAAATTCTTTTTGGCTGTGCATCTTACCCGGTGCCACAAAATCCATGATAGTCCACAAATCAATCCACGTATTTTCTACCGGCGTACCGGTCAGGGCGATTCCAAAATCATAATTCATCCCACGAACAGCCATAGAAACCAGACTTTGTGGATTTTTTATTTTTTGTGCTTCATCAATAATCATAACGGACCATTTCATTTTCCCAAAGGTCAACTGATACATGCGTAAAGTCTCATAGGTTGTCAATAAGATATGATTTTCCGCTAATCCTTCTAAATCCAACGTCAGGATAGGTTCTTCGCTATTTGCAATTCGCTCCACTTTCTTGTAATTAGATAAGTGTTCTCCATAAAGCAGGCATAGTCCATCAAAGACGTCAGGCTTAACAAATTTCTGATATTCATCTTCCCAGTTTTTCAACAAGGAAACCGGTGCTACAATGAGGACCGACTCCATATGTTTCAATGATTTCTTCATTCCGGAAATAAAGCTATAAGCCTGCAATGTTTTGCCAAGTCCCATATCATCAGCCAATAAAACACCATGATGTCCTTCCAGCCAACAGTTAGCCAAATGACGAACACCTTCAATCTGATGTGGAAATAATCGGATTTCAGGACGTAACCCGGCAAATAATAACTTAGTCATTTGATCTGAATCTTTTGATTTGCCTTGATTATTTACATATTCCAAAGCATCAGTATTATCTTTGATGATAAGAATATTTTTTGTACTTTTTATGGTATCACCCGGATTCTCAGGCACATTTTTACTATCATTGGCATATTTATTCGCATGTTCAAAAACAGCATCAACAGTATCAATCAATTTCTCTGTTATAAGATATTTTGTCCCATGGTAGGAAAATGAGTCCTTTTGATTATTTATTGCCTCTAAAATAGAATCATGAATTTCTGACACATTATCTCTAGTTATCTCTAATTCATCCGTGTCTGATAACTCTTCTCCATCTTCAAGCTGAACGGATTCATCCGGGAGCCAATGACCATGCAATCCATTCAGCATAAATGGATTGGTTTTCCGTATATAATCACCAATGCACTGCACGCGATCTGAATATAGATTTATATCAAAATTGAATACGTCTTCAGTAAAAATACTCTGCGGCTGTTTTCGTATAATTTCTGCTGTTTCCTGATTGACTTTGCCAAGTTTCTTGACTTTTGCCAACCCCTCCTTCTGTTTCTTAGTGAAAACATATTGAACCTTATCTTCTCCCAGATAGTGTCTTTGTGCAGTAAATTTACGATTATAAGCACGCGAAAAAGAGTCGCCATTAACTTCATACTCCCCGCTCATATTCTTTTTTAGGAGTACTGGCATAACCCGGTAGGTTCCATCACCATTGCTTTCTACTTTAACGGAGAGTGCATCGGGAGCCATTATTTTAGTGCTCTTGATATATGGCTCTGCTGTTGCATCAGCTGCCTGAATATAGCTTTTGACTTTAGCCATAATTTCCAAGCCTAAAGGAACCAGTTCTTTCGAATCGGTTTCTTCCTCTACCATTTTATTAAAATGCATGACCTCGCGAACCAAATCATACTGGGCATGATTGAACATAAACGACATGCCCGTCCCCACTTTATGAATTTCAATATAGGAACCGATGATGACCGGATTGATAATTGGCTCATTATTCTTATCTCTGTACGTGATGGTAAAGGAGAAGCCTGATGTGCCGATACGTCCATTGGAAGTTACATAGATATCATATGGAAATACAGGTGGCAGGCCTAAAAGATGTCTTTTCCCTTCGCTAAAAGACGAGGCCGTATCATGTGGGATTACATAACAAGAATCCAAATATAAGGCTTTGCCCTCCGAATATAACATCTCAAGCTCACCTGTGAGCCATTCCCATTTTTGTTTATCCACAGAATCTGTCTTTTGAAAAGAATATCCTGAGTCAGTAACATTCCAAGATGTATTCATTTTACAAGCCTCTATTAATCAGGCAATCCCTTTACCCAAAAGACTGCCACAACTCAATACATACCATTCGCACGACAATGTTCAAAAATCCATCTTCTCAAAGCACTCTGCCAGGAATCAGTTTCTGAATGAAGATGCGCTTTCTTGTAAACATAATTGGCCTGCGTGACATCGGTATAACTATATGTCCGCCTATACCCAGCTTTTTCAAAAAAGGGAATTGGTGCTTCTCCCATTCGATAGACTCTTACTGAACCATTGTGGCTGACTTCCAAGAAAACATAGTTTCCAATACTGCAAAGGAATAGACTCTGCAGCGGGCTGCAGCGTTCAAGGCGCGCATAAGAGGGAATCTTACTCCTATATAAACGATTAGCAATTTTCTCTGCTTCAGGACCTAGTACCACACGGGTATATTTCATATCCCTTAAATATTTTTCCCAGAATCTTTTACGATAAATCCACATCTTATCAGCTGATACGTCTCTTACCGTTGTCTGGCTGATAATATTAAAGAACAAATCAAGGTCTGTTTTCTTTCGCCAATAGAGATAAATCTCCACTGCCTTCGGATTTACATCGGCCCAGTGATATGCCTGGTTATCATCTCTTGGATCCCCCATTGCCTTGTTTAATTCAAAAAGCAACTCATTACGATAGTGGATATCATTTCCTTTATCAACTGCAAAAATAGCATTTTCTGCCAAACGGGGGACAAGATTCTTATAAGAATCGGTATGAGCAATTTCTCTGAACAAATTCATTTCCTGCGTGTCATTCTGGCTGTTCTTTATTGAGGCTAATATAATAGATTTCTTAGTAAATAAAGTCCAGGGGAAAAAATTGGGGAATAAAGGATTATCTTTGAAAAATGCAAGAACCCCTTCGGTTATGTAATCCGCCAGATAGTATGGCCCTTTCTCGGATAAAAAATTCTCGTGTCCCCTTAAATAGGGTACTGCATGAATAAGGTCATGATTCTTTGCTAAAGCCGACCTGATTTCCTTTCCCAATGAACTAACTGCCATATTATTGTCGGCATAGATATTGAAATATGCATTTACCGCCCGCCGGAAAGACGCGGACTTCTGAAAGTCAATATGATCAAGCAGAAACCGTATGACCTCATTATTGTCTTTTGCCATAGATAACAATACAGGAAAACATCTGGCTTCTTTATGGCTAAACTCAATCGTTTTATTTTTCCCTTTTACAGCAGCAGTAACCTTCCCATACAGTTTATTAACATCAATACCTGCGACTGGTTTTCCCGAAATATCTCCCAATCTTCTTATAAGTCTGTTAATAGCGATAGGCTGCACAAACATTTCCTTGGTAGATAAGCGAGTATAATCAGACAGAATTACTCCACTCTCTTTAAGCTTTGAAAGAGTTTCTAGTAAGGTCTCCATTTGGAACTCCTTTATCTCGATGATTCTTTAGGTGGCATCATAGTGAAACGCAAATCAATACGCCTATTTTCCGCCTTTCTCTCTTCATCAGTCGTCACCGGTCTCGTATCCGCATAACCGGAACAGGAAAAAATAGGATTACCTACTGCATTTTTAAGCTGCTTCAGTGATTCATTATCCTCTTCCAATTTTGTTAATGTATTAATGGCTCTTTCGGTAGATAAATCCCAATTAGAGCGATACCGGGGATGGTTTTCTATTGGATCACTATCTGTATGACCTTCAATGAAAATGGTATCTACCGAGTTTTTATAAGTATCCTCTTGGAGTACCCGATAAAGCACTTGTGACAATTCATTGATATGTTCTGCTCCTTCACCATTAATATCTGCTTCTCCGGATTCAAATAAAACACCTGCCGGTATTCGAATAATGCCCTGATCTTCCACAATTTGAATATCGACATCATATTGCTTCATTTCGGCCTTTATCTCTTTGAGCATGGCATTTCGTTTTTCGGTATTACCGGTATATTGATTTTGAATATCGCCTACATTGAGCATAAAATACGCTAGTGCAAGGACAAAGACACCTAATAAGCCAGCCATCAAGTCACTTAAACAGGTACTAAAAGCGTCACCATCTGCTTCCTGCGACGATTTCATTCTGAACCTTTTCATAAATTACTACCTCAGCGAAGTTTTTGCTTTATAAATTTATTCAGATCTTCTACCGATTCAGCAAGATCCTGATTCAAATCCTGTATGCCGGATAATGCTGTATTGATACTGGAGTCAAAAGCGCTTAAATTCTTAATCAATGCCCTATTCGTTGCATCATTATATCCATTAATTCCTTTGTTCAAAATTTCAAAAGTTTTCTGCAGTCCGTCAGAAACACCCTTGAAGTTATTTTCATATGCTTTCCAGGAAGTTTCAATGTGTTTAAGCGCATCGTTCACTTCTTTGACTGCATTGGCATTTGCCACAGATGCCGTTTGAATAGTGCCTGCCTGCCTATTTAACTCCTTACTGATAGACTGCTGGACATCAATCGCTTTATCCAAACTCTGACCAATCTGCTCCGACACCTGTGCCATAGGCCGTGATGCATCCGCAAATTTGCTGGCTGCATCCCCTGCAGAGTTAATTAATTCTTTATTTCTGGAAATTGTGGTCTGCAGACTCTCAACCATTGTCTTTAAAGCAGCTTCATGTCGTTCCATATCATCATGAACCATACTAAGAGTCTCTTCCAAGCTCTTCTTCATACTGCTCGATACGGTAGAAAGTTCATTACCGGTTTTGGAAATAGATGCAGCAGCGCCCGTCAAAGCATTACCCATTGTATTGGCCGCCTGCCCAGCATGCTCAAGAATTGACCGATTAGCTGTATTGGAAGCATCTGTTAACGCTTTTACTGCCTCATTTAGCTGCCTTGCATTGTCCTCATTCTGTTTAGCAGACTTTTCAAAGGCAAGATTCATGGACTGCTGCAGTTTGTCCAACGTTGCAGCAAAAGAAGCCAGCTGCTTACCTGTCTTTTCGTCAATGCTTCCGGCCAAAGCATCAGCCCCGCTGCTATTCAGCTTGTCAATCGATTCCTTTAAGTCATTAAATACCGGAACCAGCTGCTCCTGGAAGCTGGTATCCAAACTTTCTGAAATAGCAGTCACAAGCTGTGTACTGAATAATTTCATTTGTTCTGTCTGCTGCTTTGATTCAATAAGGCTGTCTGCTAATATCTGCTCTGTATTTTTATGAGTAAAAATGAAATCTAGTCCTTCCGCCACCTTATCTATAAGAATATTATAATTTTTCATAAGGTAGGAATAATAAATATTATAGCCAATAGCACAGATTATACCCGCTACCGAGGTTAAGAAAGCTGTTGACAATCCCTGAAACAAATTCTGGATTCCGGAACTTAAAACTTCCAAATCCTTAGAATCAATATTGATTCCATTGAGACCAACAGTAAGGCCAAGAAAAGTTCCTAAAATACCAATGGCCGTAAATATTCCGGCCAGATTCTTCCAAAAACCAACCATAAGGCCGCGGGATAATGTTTCACTATTGAAGTAGTATTCCGCATTTTCTGTGCTATAGATTTGATATCTGCCTTCCATGTCTGGTCCTACATGGATTAAAGAGGCTTCATACTGTTTCCATAAAGAAGCAAAGCTCGACTCCTTCATTGCTGCTTTAAAATTCTCAAAAACTCCTTTTTCATTAAAAGATTGTCCTTTAAAATTTTCCAATAAAGTCAGTAACTCTTGAAGTTGCTTCTTTCTAGCGTTGCACTTTTTCCAAAAGAAGTAATACCAAAATCCAAATGGAATCACGAATAGCACATAGTACCAAATACTATTAACAAAGGGACCAATAAATATCCAAAAAGTACGCATTTTTAATTCTCCTTATAATCCGCCATGTAGTTTAAAATTTTATTTCTTTGTATGATTTAATCTAATAATATCATATGCAGGCTTTCTACGACAAATGCAATAGAAATGGATAAAATTCTATACTTCTCTGTAACCATCTCAAACAGTATAACGGTTGCTTTCTTGTCCCTATCCTATCTCAACCCCAGCTCTATAAATTCATCCTCCGTTACCCTAAGTCCGCTCTTTTCAAATCTTTCTCCACGCTGGTCGTAGATTTCTTTCAGCATATCTTTTCTATCCTCTTTCAGCCCCAAATGGATTTTTCTATGACAGATGGGGCAGAGGCAGATAAGATTGGCATACACGTCCAGGCTATGGTCAAAGGATGCCTGCATGGCCATGGGGATGATATGGTGTCCTTCCATGTAGGGCTTATGGGTGCTCTGAGCCAGGAATGTTTCATGCTCCGGATGAAGTTCACAGGTGTAGTGAGCAAAGGCCAGGGCTTGACGGCGCAGGATAGAGGAACGTTTCCAGTGCTTTGATTTCGCCATGTAGGTGCCGGAGGGATTTTCCGGGGTATCAGTCAGCGCATTCGGTGCCATGGGAATGTCCATTTCCCGGGCTGCCACATTTTCCTGTTCTATGAATTCTCCGCTGGCGAAGCGGAAGTAGTTGTTCAGTCCGGCGCTGTACATCTGGTGGCCCAGTCTATTAAGATTAATGAAATCGGGATCTTTGTACAGTATTTCCTTCAGCGCGGCCAGTTCCTTCAAGTCCATAACCTCATAAATATCCCTTTTCAGCAGATTCTTTTCTTTGAGATACCGTGAAATATAGCTTAAGGCATCAAAGTAGTGTTTCACAGTGGAATCTTTGACTTTTCTCACGTCTTTCAGGTACTTGGCATAATACTCTTTCAATACGGCCCTGTTTTCATAAGGATGTATTCTTTGTGTATCCATAATTCATCATCCCCATTCCCAAATACTGTTTACCGGCTTATTTTCAGCCCCTTCACCCACTCCACGGCTATCTTGTCCGCACCAAGCCAGTCCATATTGTCCAGTTCCTCTTTCTTCACCCACCGGAAGGCGGAATGTTCCAGGATGGTCAGGGTCCCCCCTGCTACGTAGCACAGGTAGCATTCCATGGTGAGGTGAAACTGGGGATAGTCGTAGTCCACGGTGCCCAGGAATCGATCTACTTTGATATCAGCAGCCAGTTCTTCTTTAATTTCCCGCCGGAGGGCTGTTTCTGGCGTTTCTTCTTTTTCTATTTTGCCGCCGGGAAATTCCCAGTATCCTTTGAATTCCCCATAGCCCCGGCGGGCAGCAAATATTTTATGATTTTCTACGATCACCGCCGCTGCCACATGAATGGTTTTCATCAGGATTTTCCTTCGATTTTCTTTTCGAAACGGTATTTCTGTTTCACGTCCGGATATTTTCCATGGTCCACTTCCGACAGGAACATGGCCAAAGGCCGGGCGTAGATGCCGTAGTCGCCGTAAAGGGCCCGGTAGACTGCCAGTTTTTCTCTTGTTTCTGTATGAGTGGCTATAGCTATGATCTGGTAGTCATGGTTTTTGAAGTGGTGCCAGATTTCTCCGGCTTTTGGATTGTTTCTCATGAGGGGCTCCTTTGGGAATATAGAGATTTGAAAATTGAGAATTGCCAGGGCGGCAGGTAGCTGCAGCGTCATGCAGCCGCTCTTCCCGCTGACTGGTATTTAATCGCTTATAAGTCATTAACGTCATGTACCGAGATTCTTCACTGCGTTCAGAATGACCCGCCCGGCGGGATGGGGCTATGTCGTTAGAAATGCCATAAACCATTCTTAACGTAGTGCAGGGAGATTTCTCGTCTCTCTTTCACTGGCTCCATGGGAAGAGGGATTCATAGCGGCTTGTGCCTCCGCTCGAAATGACATGGGCGGCGGGTGGCTGCAGCGTCATGCAGCCGCTCTTCCCGCTGACTGGTATTTAACCGCTTATAAGTCATTAATGTCATGTACCGAGATTCTTCACTGCGTTCAGAATGACCCGCCCGGCGGGAAGGGGCTATGTCGTTAGAAATGCCATAAACCATTCTTAACGTAGTGCAGGGAGATTTCTCGTCTCTCTTTCACTGGCTTCAAGGGAAGAAGGATTCATACCGGCTTGTGCCTCCGCTCGAAATGACATGGGCAGGCGGGATAGATGGGAATGCGGCTCCCCTTTTCCCTTACAGCACGCCGGCGCTGTCGGTTTTGGTGATGTACTTGGCCGGGATGGGGTTATCCAAATGGTAGATGATGGTCATGGGCTGGGAGCCTTCCCATCTCATGAGGTGGGCGGGGCCCAGGAAGGTGTAGGCCATGGAGGATTTGTAGGCGTCCTGTTTGGCACTTCGTACGAAAAGGAGCACGGTGGTCCCGTTGTCTCTCTGGTGGATATAGCGCTGTCCTGTTTTGGATTCCGGCGTGGTGGTACTCTGGCTCTGCCAGTGGAAGGTTTGTCTGTCTATGGAGTAGTCTTCATACAGGGTGGTATCGGAAAATTCTTTTTCCGATTTATTGAGGGTCACCAGAAATACATCGGTAGGCGCAGTCACCACATCGCTGTTTTCTGGTGTCAGGTATTTCACGCCTTCCCTGATGCTGCCGGGTTTGGCAAAGCCCAGGGCCGCAAAGAGCTGATCCCTGCTGTAGTTGCAGTATACTTCCAGAGGCGTTTGGTAAGGGAGGTCCGGCTTTTCCGGAATGATATCGATGGAGTCATACTGCCAGCGAAGGAGTGCCTTGATTTCATCAGTCAGTTCATGCTGTCCCTGAAAACGACGCACTGCGTCTTCCGGTGCTGGGCAGCTCCATTTGCCGCCTTCCGGATACAGGGTGAGCTGCCACATGCGGAGATATTTTTTCTCCATCTCCGTCAGGGCAGGCGGCATAGTTTCATAACATTTCTCCATGAAGGAAATCCATTTGGGCGAGTCCATGGAAAGCACCCTTGGCAAGGCTTTCCGAAGGACTTCTTCCTCTTCGGTGACGGGAAAATCGGGAATGAGCCCGGCATCAGCCAAAAGGCGGGCAAAGGTATGTTTTTCATTATAAAAGGTATGGGGATGGATGGCGGTGGCTTTGAAAAATTCTTCCAGTGTAGGAACATGGCCGGTGGCCGAAGCTAGTTCCTTCACCATGTCCATGTAAAATTCATTTTTCCGAAGGCGGCTGTTAATATTTTCCAGTACATGGCGGGCAGCGATTTCTTCCAGCTGAATAGAGCAGCCCTTAGGTACATGGGGAAATCCATCCTGGATTTCTTTCTTGATGACCACATGACTTTTGCCCAGAAGAGAGGCATAGCGGGAGGCAAAGTCGTACTTCCTGTTGGCCTGGGCTACAAAGTCCAGTACCGTAAGGCAGTCTTTCTCCGGGAAAAGGCGCAGGCCGCGGCCCAGCTGCTGAAGGAAAATGGTCATGGAGTTGGTAGGTCTGAGGAAAAGCACCGTATTCACTGCCGGAATGTCCACGCCTTCATTGAAAAGATCCACCACAAAAATGATGGTGATTTCACCACTTTCCAGCTTCTGCCTGGCTTCATTTCGGACATCCTTCGGACTGTCCGCGTCCAGGGCCAGGGCTTTGATGCCCTGCCGGTTGAAGTAATCGGCCATGAAATGGGCATGCTTTTTAGAAACGCAGAAGCCCAGGGCTTTCACGTCTCTCATATCCGCTGTATACCGCTTCAGGGCCTGGATAATGGCACGGGCCCGCTGGCTGGCCAGGGCCCCTTCCCCGGTATATACATTTTCCAGTTCTTCTATATCATAATGGCCGCCGGTCCACTTGATATTGGAAAGGCTCACAGGATCGTCGATGCCAAAGTAATGGAAGGGGCAGAGCAGGCGCCGCTCAATGGCATCGGGAAGCCTGATTTCTGCCGCCATATGACCGCCGAAATAGTTCAGTATGTTCTTCCCATCCATTCGTTCCGGCGTAGCCGTAAGGCCCAGCAGGATTTTCGGATGAAACCAGTTCAGAAGCTTCTGGTAGCCTTTGGCCGCCGCATGGTGAAATTCATCCACAATAATCATGTCGTAGTAAAGGGGATCCATTTTTTCCCAGAACTTTTGGCTGTTAAAAGTCTGGATGGACATGAAAAGATGCTCACTGCGGGCGGCATGGTAATTTCCCACAGCCAGCTGTCCGAAGTTCGGATCTTTCATGACCTGGCGGAAACAGGAAATACTCTGTTTTAGGATTTCCTCTCGATGGGCTATAAAAAGAAGCTTAGCATTTCCTTTGCGGCTCTGATAAAAATTCCGATAGTCAAAGGCAGAAATAGCGGTTTTCCCTGTGCCTGTTGCCGCCACCACCAGATTATGCCAGCGGCCCTTACCCAGTCTTTCTGTGCGGAGGGCATCCAGCACGGCCTGCTGGTAGGGATAGGGCTCAATATCAAAGGAATAGGTGGTGTCGCTCCCCTCTTCCTTTCGTCCCCTTTCCCGGTCGATGGCACAGCTCAGTTTATCGAAGTCCGATGTCTGAAATGGCTGGAATTCATCGGAGTGCCAGTAGGTATCAAAGGTGGCTTTCATCTTGGCAATGATACCGGGCAGGTCCTGCTCAGTGACCTTCATATTCCATTCCATACCATCGGCAATGGCGGCGCGGGACAGGTTGGAGGATCCTACATAAGCCGTAGAAAATCCGCTGTCCCGATAGAACATATAAGACTTCGCATGAAGCCTTGTTTCCTTCACGTTATAGGAAATCCGAACCTCCGTATTGGGCAGCTCCGACAGCACCTTCACTGCCTTGGGATCTGTGGCACCCATGTAAGTGGTGGTCACCACTCTGAGATGGCCGCCGCCGGCAGTAAACTGGCGAAGGCAGGGCAGAATGAGGGAAAGGCCGGAAAAGCGGATAAAGGAAATCAGCATGTCCATGCGGTCACAGGTCATGATTTCCCGGTTCAGCTCATGAATCATGGATACATCATTCCGGGAATTGGTAAAGAGGAAGGAATTCACCAGTGATGTAGCCGGCACTTCCCATTTCTTTCTGGCAATCTTATTGGCCCGATGCTCCAGGGATTTCAAAAGGAACTGCTCTGCTGTCACATCATGGCCATCTCCCAGATTTGCAATCCGGGACGCCAGCTTTTCCACCAGCTCATTCGTCAACGCCAGCTCATCCTTTACGCAGTGGTCCTGATTCTCGTCGGCAATCTCCTTCAGACAGAGCCGGATCAGTTTCTCCAGATAAGAGGACAAGTACCCCACTGCCTCCTGGGCATCCACATCCTCCCGATCCACCCAGATTTCTTTATCCGCCAGCGCCTTTGTCAGCTTTTTATCAAAGTCCCGGGAAATAACCTTCTCATATACGCCGTCCTTCAAATCAATGATGTCAGCCATAGGAACCCCCTTACAATTACTACCTGTATTATACCAGGGCTCGTAGAAAAAATAATGAAATATGTTTCCTGCTTTCTATTATACAAAAAAGGCATGACAGTCACTGTCATGCCAAGTAAAAAAACAGAAAAGCCTATCAGGGGAGTCTCCAGGTAAGTTCAACCAATGAATCAGGCGTCCGCGCCTTGGCTCTCCCGCTTACGTGGGTGCTGCTCGGAACATGTCGTCAGAGAGAGGAAAGTCCTGCGAGCGCTCTTCCTTATTGCTTTTCTGTCTTCTGTTTTTTGGGTACTGCATTTTCTTCTGTCTATCATCGGCCGATTGTAGAAGAAGGGAGGATTGAAAAGTGGAATTCCCTGATGATTCTTCATTCCCCTGCCCTTCTCTTTACCGCGGATGTGGAGGATGGCCGTTTGGAAATCGGATTCATCGTCTCATGAGGTCTTTTCATCCCTCTATTATTAATATCGCAGAGGGTTCGATTTCTAGACCCATTGAAAGAAAAAATTTTGAAAATTTATTTCAGTGTTCCTCAGTGCTTCCCTAGAAATGACAGAATCCTGATGGTGCTATCTGCATACCAAAGTAAAATTTTTAAGGAAGGTTGTGAAAAAGGGGTGCTTATGCAATATAAATGTATGGAGAAGGAAATCCGGAAACTCCATGGAAGGATTCTATTCCCCTCTGTCATGTATATCGCGATCATTCCGGCCGGAATGCAGCTTTGACAGAAAGGAATCAAGAATCCCTGTATACAGGCTCCCGATTTTCCCCTCCCGCTCCCCGGCGCCGGGGAAGCGAAACGGATTCTGCAGATTCGTAAAAAATATGATAACCCATCGCAAAAGCACGGATACCATCCCTTGCAGCATGAGCCCGCATTCCCGGACGACAAGAGCAGGGTTGACGCAGGATTTTCCTGTGATTTAGCGTTGCCGCCTGATTTCAGGGAAGCACTAATTAATTCACAGAGTCTGCCTTTATAAGAATTTTTCTGCACTGCTGCGTCATGGGATTCCTTAAATAGCTCGCTATTTGCGTCATCCCATTCCTTGCATTGCATAAAAATTCACGAATAAAAGCAGACAATGATTTAATTAGCGCTTCCCTAGAGGCCCGCCATACTGACTGGCTCGGATACCATCCGTGTTTTTGTGCTGCCTTTTGACAGCACGAAAAAAGCAGCCCTTCTTGGACTGCTTTTTTTCATTGTAAAAACTCCTGATTGGTCCCATACTTATGCACGGTAGGGCGTCAAGGCATCTGCTTCGATGAATCGGCCAGGGATAGCCGCCTAAGCGGAATGTCTGTGTCGTCAAGGAAGAAAAGATGCGCTATATTGCCACCAGGATGTCTAGCAGGTCATGCCTCAGGAGTTTTTATGGAGTTTTCGGCGCGCCGGAGAGGAGAAATTCATGAAGGTTTTAAGTCTTTCCTCCCCGCTTCCATGGATTGTGCACCGCGGGAATTGGAAAGACTTTCGCCAGGCCTTTTCGCCTCTCTGGTCATATAGTCAGATGGACAGGGAAGATGTATCAGTCATGGATTTGTATGACATTGGACACGCCCTGCAGGCGTGAGGGTTCAGAAGGTTCAAAGGGTTCAAAAGGTTCAGAGGGTAGTGGTGGCGGCTGACGCCGCAATTTTTAAAGTCAGCGTTACGAGATTTACTTTCATTGTAATATGACATGATAAGCACTACGGTGATTAGCCACCTTCGGTGGCTTTCCCCCCTTTGGTGCCTTACGGCACCACCTTCCCCCCGCGGTATCAGTCGGGCGACAAAAGGAAAGCGCCTTTATGGGCAGGCTAGGCGCCTTACTTCGCCCGACTTGCACATCCTATGCAGGATGTGCACAGTGGACAATAAAGCTCTGAAGAGCAGCCTTCTCATCATTGATTCTATTATGCCCCTGCATAGAGGGTGGCAAAGGAACTGGATTCATAGGAAAGAGAAGCGGCCCACGAATCAAGTTTCCTTGCCACCGCAAGGGAACGCAAGGACATTATGGGATTTACCTTCCTGTCTCCAGTGGTAAATGGCGAAGTGCCAAAGTCTCTTTTCTGGGGGCTGCTTCATTCACATGGGCTGCCTATGTCCGTGTTTTCGTGCTGTCCTTTTTATAGTGAAGAAAAAAGCAGCTCCCCATGAAGCTGCTTTTTCACCACAAAGAAACCCGGTGCCTTCCCATCCCCTATGCCCAATGAGTTCGGTGTCTGCATGGTCTACGGCCGCTGCTGCACGAAGTGCGACGGCGCGCGCCAGGCATGAGTCTCCCGTCATTTCTGCCGAGATAGATGATGAAGTCCTGGATTTCTCTGCTATTTATCAGTTTTCACTGAGTTTTTACCTTTTTCCGGAAAAGGTGAGGGAAAAGGCGGTACCATCTTTTGATTTCCCCTGCCCCGTCCTTTCATTTCTTATGCGCAACTTGGAAATATACGGAGCCGGTTTCTTCAAAACCGCGGGCCTTTTATGTCCCTCTACTATATAAGTAACGGCAGGTCCTCATTTTTGAAAAGAAGAGGAAAATTTTTTTTAAATTCTATAAGGGAGGGTTCTTAAGATGGACCAGCCCTATGGGCCGGAGGGTTCTTAAGTTTGACGGCCTTTCAGGCCGAGGGTTGTGGTATCGCC